>Ga0114993_10007279_pt1 | contig 10252 bp, 14 predicted proteins | sample ArcticOcean_MG_C_FD_87042 | JGI IMG/M metagenome (GOLD analysis project Ga0114993, IMG submission 87042) | Marine microbial communities from western Arctic Ocean - ArcticOcean_MG_CB2_150 | ecosystem: Environmental > Aquatic > Marine > Oceanic | place: Arctic Ocean: Canada Basin | collected...
AATGCCTGATCCAGTTGCCGCCAATGATTCGTCCTGGGAGCAGCGGAAACGGCAACAACGCCAAAGCCGACCCTGATCTCAAAGGTGATCGACGGGACCGCGAAGTAGAAGACGATGACCCAGGCCAAGATGGAACCACGGCGGAGAACGGCTAGCTCGACGTCCGTCGCGTTGTCACAACCCTTAGGCGTGTAAACGTCAATCTGTAGGTCCCTATCTATACGTGTGAACACTGCACTGGGGGCACCCCCCACAGGGGTGGAGGCGCCTACAGTCTCTGAGAGCGGTATGTGAGGGGTGCTTGGATGTCTGAGAACGTTCGCAAGTTGGTCGGTGTAGTCGTGATGGCTGTCCTGGTGGTGGTTGGTGTTGCTGTGTCAAGTGGCGACGACACGGATTTTACGAGGAACACTGCGTTCGCTAAGGGTGGTGTTATCGCCAAGGACGCTGGGGCGGAGAAGGGTGGTGACTGCTGCGACGAAACTTTGTATCGCTTGGGTCAGATCGAGGATCGACTGTCACAGATTGAGACGTCTTTGCAGCAGGCTTTGCCTTTGGTGCGGAATGCACAAGCTCTAGCCAATGGCCCGAGCGCAGAAGAAATTAGTGCTGCAATCATCGACGATTACTTCATCAGACGCGCCATGCCAAATGTAGACAACGAGGTTCGCTATCTACTTCGAGGGATTGTGGCAGGACAGTTCCTCGCTGGTGTTCCATCGGAGACAGCGCGCGAGGTAGTAGTCGGCTTCGGGTTGGGCTTCATGATCGATAACGCTGATGGTCAAGACTTGAATCCAATAATCAACTGGGGTACGCGGCGAGACGAAATGGGACGGGGAGGCCTAATTGGTGTCTCCACACGGGACGGTTTGGTTTCACGGGTTCGAGATGCTTACTTTCATGGAGAGTGATTGAGCTAGTTGCTGAACTATCGCTTTAGAAGGGTGTCACCCGTCGGCCAAGACCTCTTCTAGATGTTGTGCGTGGGAGATCGTTGGTCGCATAGCCCGCACATAATGGCGACGAGTAGTCGCCACATCCGCATGCCCCAACAAATCAGCCACGTGTTCTAAATGCACTCCAGCATCCACCAGCAGGCTTCCTGCGGTGCGACGCAGGTCATACAAACACAACCTCGGTAACCCAGCATCAGCGCACGCACGCCTTAGGGCTCGGCGTGCGTTGGGTAGGCCGATTGGTTGGTCTGTGTCGGTGTGGAACACCAACCCAGCCCACACACCCACACAAGGGCTCTCAGACACTGCTTGTAGTTGTTGTAGTGCTTGGGTGGTGAAGTGGGGGAGATCCAAAGAACGGCTACTACGAGCCGTCTTTGGTTCACCCAAAAACGGACCATCAGTCCCTGTTCGCAGGTAGTGGCGTACATGTACGACCCCTGGGTCTTGGTCGAGGTCTAGGCAGGGCCAGGTGAGCGCTAACGCCTCCCCTGGCCGCAGTCCTGCGCCGAGCATGGTTGCCCACAACGCATGCCAACGGCTCCCACGAGACGACTCCAACAACCTCGCAGCTTGATCAGCGGTCAACACTTGACCGTGATCGCTGCGAGCTTTGTGGGGGAGTGACGCCAACACAGCAGGATTCCAAGTCAACAGGCGATTACGTGCAGCCCACTTGTATGCCTGGTCCAGGGCGTTGCGTTGCATTTGCACATAGCGCAGAGATACCTGAAGTGTTTGCGCAGACAGGAACTCCTCAACCTCATCCACTGACAGCTGTTCTGCTGTTCGATGCCCCAGGGCTTGCTGTATGCGCTGTGCCACATACTCAGCTACCTGCACGGTGTTGGGGGAGAGTTCACCCTGGGCGGCTCGACGACGTCGAGCACGCCTCCAACCGTCAAGTAAGTCAGTGACAGTGAGGTGAGCGCTGACAGGCACTGAGTGTCCTGCTGTTGTGTCTGCGAGGAATTCCTCGGCTTCGAGTTTGGTGTGAAACGTTCGTCTCAACCTTTGGCGTGTCCCGTCACCTGATCTGGGTAACGGAACCATCGCTACCCATCTGCGTCGGTTCTTGTCATAGAAAACGGAGCCTTCACCGAGGCGCCGTGCTTTTTGTTTAGTCATGTTCCAGTCCTTTGGCCGTGTGGCGTGCTCGCCACTTGCTCGCCACTTGGCCTTTGAACGCCTCCAAACCCTGGTTGGGGTCTGTATGCGCTCAAATGCCGAAAAGAACGTCTGAACTGGGAAAACGCAGCTTGGTATGAGTCTCGCTAGCGTGACTCAAATGAGCGAAGCGATTAGCGCACCTGCTTTGGGAGCAGGGGGTCGCAGGTTCAAATCCTGTCTTCCCGACCATTACAAACCCCCAGGACTGCGGGTCTGGCACCCGACAAGCGCACGGACATCAGGTTTCCTCGGAATCCGATTCCTTATCAACACTATTTCCGCTGGGCTCTGAGTCGTTTGGCGGTTCTGCTTCGCCGAGTAGCGCGCTTGCAAGCTTGCGTGCTAGCTCATAGTCCATCGGCCCGTCAGCGTGCCACGGACCCACCAGTTTCTTTCGCTGACGTGTCGATAACTTTGGTGCTCTCTTGGCAGGGACCTTACCTGTGAGCATTCGAGACTCCATCAAGGTGGAAACCCATTCTATGGATGTCTCAAATGCGGACTTCCCCAGTTTCAATATCCTTCTCTTGGCGTGTTGCGAACGACTCGATCGTCGTTAGATGCAGAGCGACGAGACCTTCAACGGTAAGGGTCCCCTGGTAGCCACCCGCCATAACAAATGCTGCGGGCACACTGTGTTCCCCACACCATTTCGCCACTAGGTGTTCGCGATTGGCCAGAGCTGCCCCGGAGATGACGGGGTGAGGATCCACTCCCGCGTTGTACAACAAGAAATCCACATCCACGGGAATCTGCTCAAGTAGATGCCCAAGCGTTCGCAGATATTCTGCGTCCGATCCGCCGCCGAATATCTCGAGTCGATGGCTGCAACCGGGGGAGTAGCGGTCGTAGCTCGACGTGCTCAAATCAAACTGAACCATCCGCGAATCGCTGCCTAACAGTTCATGTGTGCCGCCTCCACAATGGGCATCAAGGTCAAGGATTAGCACTCTTCCGTCTACCTTTTCGGCGGCCCGTTTGGCGCCGATAGCTAAACCGTTGACGGTGCAAAAGCCTTTGCCGCGACTGCGGCCCGCATGATGTAAACCTGAGGAAAGACTTCCAGCAAAACCGCCGCAACCGATAGCCCAATCAACGGCCGCGATCACCCCGGCAGTTGACGCAACCGCCATAGTCCACACGCCAGGATCCCACTCGAAACCCTGACTTTGACTTAGCGATCTCGGTTCCCCGGTGCGCAAAGCTTGGACATAAGCCTGGTCGTGGGTTTCTTCGATTGCTCGAACGGCTTGCGGCTCCCAAGCCGTGGGGTCCGACAGCTCTGCAGCCGGTACGGACCCTTGTTTGAGCTCCTCGGCTATGAGTTCGGCTTTGCGTGTGGTGTCGAAGGAATGCTTTGCCGCTACGTATTTGTTGTTGTATGCCACCTTCATGATCGCACCTCATCACCAACGGTGATCCCTAACGCCATGATCTCGAGAATGTGGGACGACAAGACACCGGCGAGGTCTTCGCCGAGTTGATCAAACTCGATATCTAAATCTTCACAAATTTCCCTGACGATACGAATACAGGTTGGTGGTCCAACAGGTCCAGGTGCCTCGCAATGATCGGAATCGTTGGCCTCCCAGAAATTCGTGGCGTCAATCGGACGGAAGAACCATTGCCACACCAAATCTCGTGCAACTTTCATAGCTATCTCTTGTCGCAACAATGCCTTGGGCAACTGCTCAAACGCCAGATCCCAATCTTCAAGGTATTCACTCTGGTTCGGAGTTTGTTTTGCCGGTGTCATGCCGCTACCTCGGCCGTCCGAATTCGGTTGATGACCCAGCCAACATCGGTGGGATGGGTGGCTAGCCACCGCTGTGCTCGCCGCAGGTCTCTTAAGACGAGCTCTCTCGACATGTTGTTTCGAATGCCGTTCCACCCAACCGCGTTTTCGGCGTACGCGATGTTTGCGATAGGTCGCGCCACACGGATTCGATCCAATGCATCGACCACATTGACTCCATTGGCCAACATGGCGGCTAACGCCATTGATGGGGCCCGGTTGATACCCATATGGCAATGGACCAAAACCTGACCGCCCTTGGCCACAGACTTGTTAATCACATTCACTCCGGCATCGAACCACTCCAACGCTTGGTCGCCGCCGTTGTCGTGGGTTCCTAGCCACCAATAGGACAGATTCGGTGCATGCGTCGCGACAAATTGTTCGTCACTCCATTCGCTGCGAAGGTCAACGATGTCGGTGATACCAATGTTGTTCCAGTTAGCTAATTGCTCTATGGCAGTTTGCGTATTCTGGGTGTCTAAGTCTCCGCACACATAAATTCCTGGCGCGACCAGACACGGCCGTCGCCACCACGAAACCGGATCAAGTTCTGTGGTTCTGGTTGCGTTGCTGTCGTCGTTGCGAGACGAAGCCTTTGCTCGGTTGCCATTTTCTTTTGTTGACATACGTCACCTCTTGTTGGTCTTTATAGAGATGTCGGTGCCAATCGCAAAAGTCTGCGAATAATGCGCGCAGTTTGTGCAGAAAATTCAGTCAAGCCAGTCTTTCAGCTCAAATTCGGGGGTCTTTGAGCCGAATGGATTGACGACCTTAAGGTTCATGGAGCGACGCATCGCGTGTAGCACGATCAAAAGATCGTCGTAGCTTTGCGGCTGGAAGCTGGCGGCCTCGTCCGAAACCCACAGGTCGTCAACCCAACCCTGAAGAGACAGCGACACGCAAAGCGCTGCGCCGGCGAGCAGTCTCCGCTGGCCCTTTTTGAGGCGACTCGGTTTTCCCCTTCCTTTGAGGTCACTCAAAGTCCATTGCAGGTAATGGCTGACGCTGAGTTGATGGTCGGATTCTTCGTTGTCATCCCAGTCGAGCTCGTACTCTGTATCTCGGGCTGCGCGGGCAGCGCCGTCAACTAGATCTCTCAGCGTTTCGACACTCAATTCATTGAAGGTCTCGATGCACGACACAACGTGGAGCTGCGATTCGGGTTTAGGTTTGGTGTGAGCTACGAATCGGTATGCACAAGCGGTGACGTCGGGGACCGCGACATGGACCCGCTGTGCTACAGCATCGTGGGCCCCGTGCTCGTAAGCCAATTTGGCCTGCTCACGCCCGTGCATTAGTCCTTCGAAAATTTCTTGCTCTTCGGGTTCGAACATGGCGCGTGCACAGCGAGCGATCAAGCTTATGGTTTCGTCGTTTTCTTCCGCTACAAGTTTTCCCAACGGATCTCGACTTGACAAGTACCTGAAGTCATCTCGAAATGGATCCGAGTGGCCTCGTCTGCGCACAATATCCACGGCTCGACGTCGTGCGACCGTCGTGATCCATCCGGCGCGATTACGCGGATCCCGGCCAGCATCTATTTCGCTCAGGAGTTGTTTGAGAGCGGTGTTGGCAGCTTCTTCTGCATCTTCAGCGTCGCCGGGTCGTAGGCCCCATTGTTGGAATCTTTCGAAGATTCTTATTCGGGCGATTTCGAAAAGTGCCCGACATTCTTCATTCGACGGCGGCGTGAAGCTCATCATCTTCCTCCTTCATTCATTTTATGGGCCGCGACCCAGTCCATGTTCTCGCTGTTGTGCAGTAGTTGCCGATGGCAAGTAATCAGAAGCCCATCAGCTCCCGCGTTCGCGACGGTTTGCGTTTTCTGCTTCTTTCCGCCCTCCGAAAAAGTTGTCTTTGTCGGTGTGACGTTGGCGTCGGGGTTTTGCCCGGAACTCGCTTGACGCCCTCGAAATCGAATAGAAGGCGTGATGGACGCTTTCACCGCTGGAGTCGTAGTTCTGGACGTTGCCGTCGACCAGCCCAATCTTATGGCCTTCTCCATAGGAATCTTGATTGGCACCCATGAACACGAACGTCCAATCCTGGTCGGTGCGATCGTGGATGAGTTCGAATACCTGTGACCGGGTGAAGTTTCGACTCGCATTCTCCAATCCGTCGGTGAACACGATCACTAACTGGTCCTCAATGGACTGGTTCTGTGCCGCGCGGTCGGCTATGCGCGCATCGGCGCGAGTAATCACTTGTCCGATCGCGTCATACAACGGAGTTGCCCCTCGAGGGCGATATAGATCCGAAGTCAGCTCAGGAACCTGAGCGATCTCTTGCGCGTCGAAGATCACCTCGAACGGATCGTCGCCGTCGAACTGGATCGCGGTCATCTGCGCTTTGCCAGGTTTGTTCCCTTGTTCGGATACGAACTGGTTGAACCCACCGATCACATCTTCGGCGAGATGAGCCATAGACCCTGAACGATCGAGTAGGAACCAAATCTTGACCTGATCATCACCAACCGGTGTGCCAGGGTTTGCGGCTTTGAGGGCTTCGACGGCATTTTCAAGCGCTGCCACATCAAATCCGGTCGACGCGTTGTCTATCTGTTGTTGCAGGGCGTCTATCAACGTCTGCGGGGATTGATTTGTCATTTGTGTTTCTCCTTTTTTGAAAAGACTCGGGTCAGGCCAATTTCGTGGCTTGAATAATGAAGTCTGGGTGACCAAGACCTGGGCCGTAGGCCAGGTCGTACAGGTCTTCGCGCTTCATGTCGGTTGGTAAGCCGTGCAGTAGCCAGCTCTTGATTGGGTTGTCCATTGCGACACTCCTTATGTGTTTACATAGGCGTCGCAAAAATCGGTTTGACCTGCGAATAATCAATGATCGTTGGTGTCACGACCGGAACTTCACGAGCCCAGGAGCGCCAGACAAGGCGAAACAGCGACGAACTGTCCCAACTACCGAACGGCGTTGCAACCAATAGTTACTGGGGTCTAAGTCGTGAAGGTGTACGCAGGCCGAGCATCCAACGGCGGTCTGAGATCAAGAGTTTTTGGCAAATATCACCGTAAGTAAAACGGACGTCGAAGAATCTCCTGATTTGTACACGAAGGACCTGGAACGTAAGCGGCGACTTTTGTAGGTCTGTTCTATTAGGTGTGGGCGTAGCCATAGGGCACTCCCCCCACAGGGTTGGGAAGTAAAGTCCTACCCGATTGGAAACAGGGGCTGAGTATGCGTGTTGGTGTGTTGCAGTTGGACGAAATAAGGCTTGGCTATGAGTACAGCGATGGTGAAGGTGTCCCCATCGTCTTCTTAGGCGGCACAACCTCAACTACTGAAACATGGAAGCCAGTACTGGAGTTGCTACAAACCGATCGACCTGTTTACCTAGTTGATCATCGCGGCCATGGCCGCTCGTCTCGAGTAGCCAACGGCGACTACGGAAAGTTTGTTGGCCAAGTTTCAGACACACGCCAATTCCTGGAAAACGTAAGCGGACCCAGCACCCTCGTAGGCCACTCACAAGGTGGCATCCAAGCCTTCTACACAGCAGGCACCAGCCCCGATCTTGTTACCGAACTGTACTTGGAAGACATAACACCCCACTTCGTTGCAAACAGTCGACATGTGGTCAGCCCATTCATCGCTGCATTGAAAAGCGTCGGCGGGGAACTCGAAAAGGCACTCGCGGCTCACGAAAAGGGACCTGAAATGGCAGCGCGAATCGCAGCAATTTCCCTTGGCGAGGGAATCACCTTCGGTGATGTCCGATCAGATGAGAGCCTACAAATCATGAGTGACGGGGTGCTTCAGATGGACCCTATGATCTTCAAAACCTTCTTCGAAGCCGACTCGGTGCCAGCCTTTGATTTTGTGGAAACCATTCGAGGTGTGCGATGCCCGATACATGTAGCGCACGGTGTCCCCGAACTCGGTGGGCTTGTCCTGGAAAGCGAACTCGATGATTTACGAGCCAAAGGATGCGAGGTGACGTCTACCCGCATTGAAGGAGTAGGACACAGCGTGCACACTGATGCTTTGGAACGATTCGTGCCTGATCTTGCTGCATTTTTGGAACGACCCGAATAGTGCCACGTTGCATCTAGAGCTCTGCGGGGATCCGTATCTATACATGTGAGCTCAGCACTGGGGGCACCCCCCCCCACAGGGGTAGGGCCGTGACGATTAGAGTCTCCCGCACTCAATAGAGAGGTGGAGAGATGGCTGACATCAACGCAGAGGGAACCGTCGTTAACGTCGACATGAGCAGCGATGGAATTCGATACACGGTGGAGGGCTCTGTCGGAAAATATGGTCGCGTCTTCTTCACTCATCAACTGGAACCAACTCACAGCGAAGACAGCCAAGGAACTATGACGGGTTTCGCACGCACAACAACCGATGATGGCGGTTCCATTACAGCTCCGCTACAGGGTGTGTGGCGGCGTACCGGTAATCGTTACAAGGTCTACAGCCTTGACGACGCCTCTAACGGCGATATCAATTATGTCGAGATTGATGTCGATCTCGGTAGCAAGGAAGTTTCGCTTGCTCTGACCCACGTTGGCTAGCGAAGCCCATCCTGGTCTGTATCTATACATGTGAACACAGCACCAGGGGCACCCACAGGGGGTAGGGGCGAGTCTTGGGTTGGGGGTTCTAAGGTGATGTTGTGTCAGCCAAGGTGAACGTCGGCGAAATCGGTGAAAGATTCACTCGAGCGGTTGATCTTGCGCGAGAAGCACATCAGGACGATGTTCGGAAGGGAACTCGCATCCCATATCTGAGCCACCTTTTGGCGGTGGCGTCGCTAGTGATCGAAGACGCTTCGGAAGACACTTCACTAGCGGATCAACTGGAGGACGTAGCGATCGCAGCGATGCTTCACGATGTGGTTGAAGACACGGTCGATAAGGAATCGCCGGTCACTGTGGAAGATCTAGAACGACAATTCGGCGCTGTCGTCGCGCAGATCGTTGCTGGTTGCACTGATGCACATACGCATCCCAAGCCCGAGTGGGAACGCAGGAAGAGTGCCTACATCGAGCACCTCAAGATCGCTGCACCAAATGTTCTCTGTGTGGTCCTCGCTGACAAAAGACACAACGCGAAGTGCATCGTGAACGATGCGACTCGAATTGGGCCGAGCTTCTGGAAACGATTTAACGCGGGCCCCGAGAAACAGATTTGGTACTACTCGAAGGTCAGTGAGGTCCTCCTGGAACGACGTCCTGGCGCCGCGGCTGAGGAGTTGCAACACTCGGTCAGACAGCTATGTGACCTAGCCGAGCGAGCCCTATAAAAGCCAGGGTGATGACGAAAGAGACCCAATGCAGATCAGTGACTTTCCCAGCTGGGCTGTAGGCAACCTTGTTGACAACCGCAACCGTGGCATCTTCGCCGAATGGTTGGTCGGACAAGCACTCGGGGTCATCGACCCTGGTGAAGTCCGCAAAGAATGGGACGCCGTTGATCTCCGCTACAGAGGTATGGGGGTTGAAATCAAAGCATCTGGGTTGAGTCAAACTTGGAATCCAGCGAATACCTCTACCCCGAGATTCGACATCCACAAACAGCTTCAGTGGTGGGATGCGGACACCGACACTTGGGGTCTATATGACCCACCGCAACGGACAGCAGACGTATACGTGTTCTGCCTACATGAGGCAGTGCCTGCAACCAATGAAAATGTTGCCGACCCGTCGCAATGGCGATTCTGGATAGTTCCTACTTCTGTATTGAACCGAGAACTGGATTCACAGAAGTCTGTTGGTGTGACAACGCTCAATGGGCTTTCTGAGTCGGTGACCTTCTCAGAGATCAAGACCGCCGTCGAGAAATTTTTGAGTGGTGAAGAGGACCGTAACGAGTCTGCTCTTACTGGAACTAGTGACGTCAAGGACGTGATTGGACGTTGCATGTCTTGTAAAGAGAGGCACAAGGTAACTGTCAACGTGCGTGCACACGACATGTACTTTTGGCTCGACCATCCTCTAGAGGAGGTATGGCCGAGAATGACAGAAGCGCAGTCACGTGTGCTTATCGCTGACAAGGAACGCAACTTCGGACATAGTGAGGGTCATAACTCTTACGAATGTCTGAAGTGTGAGGATCGTCGTTCACGCTTGTAGAACCAGCGCATCAACGAAGAAGCTGAGCCTGTAAGCGTCAATCTGTGGGTCTGTATCTATACATGTGAACACGGCACTAGGGGGCACCCCCACTAGGGGTAGGGTGACAGACTCAGGAGATGCGTTCTGCAGCTGCTCTGTTTTGCTTTTTGTTGATGGGATCAGCCTGCGGTGGCTCCGATGATATTGCTGCTGAGGTTTTCGACCGAGCGTTTGTATCGCCGCCCGAATCTCCT
>Ga0114993_10007284_pt1 | contig 10249 bp, 10 predicted proteins | sample ArcticOcean_MG_C_FD_87042 | JGI IMG/M metagenome (GOLD analysis project Ga0114993, IMG submission 87042) | Marine microbial communities from western Arctic Ocean - ArcticOcean_MG_CB2_150 | ecosystem: Environmental > Aquatic > Marine > Oceanic | place: Arctic Ocean: Canada Basin | collected...
CCTTCTTTTGTTTGATGATATCTTCCACCAGTTTTCATTGATTTACCTTCATTTTTAATTAAAACTAATTTTTCTTTTTTGATATTTTGAACATATAATTCACCTAAAGATTTAGCAAAAATTTGATAAATCATTTGAACTTCTTCTTTAGAAAATTTTTCAAAACTCGTACCATCAATGATTACAAAACCACAACCTGAAACCAATATCTTCTTAAAATCAGAAACCACGGGTTCTAAAAAACTGAAATTATCTGGATCTGCCGTACTAAACAATTCCCTATTTTCTATTAGCAGGTTAATTATTGATGCATTAATTGTGACAAGAAATTTCTCTTTTTTAGAGCCTAATATTTCATCCCAGACTAAATTTTCATCAATTATTATTTTATTTAATCCTGCATTCAGGATTTAGATGTAGAATTCTGTATATTTTAATTAATATATTGATTCGCAAAAGTGATATAAGTAAACTAGAAAATTTAGAAAATATATTGAAAAAAAATTTAATTTTAATTTGTATTGATGGTGGTAGAGTAGATAGAGCAAAAAATTCATCTATAATACAAAATTTTGGAAAAGAACATTCTGTTTTCTTTTCACAATCAATAACTTATGCACCATACACTAATTCAGCATTATATGCTTTAATTAGTGGATCATATGGAAATAGAACTGGGTGTTACAGCTATTGGCATTCACATAAATTTAATCATGTTAAATTTAAAACAATTATTGATTATTTACATGAAAATAATTTCTATACCTGTGCAGATGTTCCTTCTGATTTAATCATGCCACGAAGAAATTTTGATGAATATTATGTATCTGATGAAAGTAACATTAATCTTAAAACTCATCATTACAAATTATTATGTAAAATGAAAAAATTGGTAGATTCAAAACAAAATTTTTTCCTACATTTACATTATAGTGGAATTCATGAAGGCATACGAGATTCTGTTTTAAAATCATTTACTAATTTTAGTAATGAATATTTTAAAAATAGGAAACAAAATGAAGAAAGATATGATAGATTGTTTACAGATACTGAAAAATATCTTGAATATATTCAACAAAAATTAGATGAGTTAAACTTATGGGAAAATTCTATAATAATAATTTTTTCAGATCATGGAATGAGTTTAGGAGAAAAATTTGGTGAACGTGCATATGGGGCACTTTGTTATGAATCCACAATTAATACATTTTATTCTTATTTCTCTTCAGATTTAAAACACAATGAGATAACTTCCCAAGTAAGAAGTGTAGATTTCATGCCTACAATTCTTGAACACTTGGAAATTAAATTAGATACCAATTTTGAACCATTAGATGGAGTTTCATTATTACCTTTGATTAATAATCAAAATCCTAAAGAGAATTTTGCCTACACTGAGACTGGAAATCCTCTTAATACTAAAATGCCACCAAAAAAACCTAATACAAAATCAATCCGTACCTCTGAATGGAAATTAATTGTAAATGAGCATAATAATACTAAAGAATTGTATGATTTGAAACATGATTCTCTTGAAGAAAATAACCTCATTAACACTGGATTAGAAATTGAAAATGTTTTGTGGAAAGAATTCTTAAAAATTCAAGAAAGATCAATAATTAATTAAATTTTATTGAAATAATATTTTTGCATTTTTCAAATCATCTATAGTATCAATTTCACACCATTTTCCATCTGTAAAAATTGGATTTATGATATAGTTTCTATCTATAAGTTCTTGACACATATCAGTGATGATGCCTTCTTTTATTGATGGTGATTCATGAAATTTTCCATTATGAGATTTTTCTAATTCTAAATAAATTTCTAGAAAATTATCTATAGCTTTTTTACTAAATTTAGCTAACCCGATAAATTCTCCAATAATTTTACCCTCTGATTCTCCTAAATTTTCTTTATATCCAATTTTTATAATTTTGTTATTTTCAATAAATACATTACATACTTTATCTACAAGATTTTTAGGTTTATTTTGGTACATTTCTTTCCATTTAAGATCTACTGCTAAACCAATTTCATTTTTAGAATTTAAAATTGCTTGAATTATACTATCTTCAAAAATTATATCGCCGTATGAAATAATAACATCATCTGTCATTTCAGATTTAGCTTCAATTAAAGAATAAAGAATGTTATGTGAAAATGTTTTTTTTCCATTAATGTATTTGACATTGTTAAACAAAAACTTTTCAGCAAATGGACCAATTACAAGAATTATATCATTAATACCAGCTTTCCTAAATACTTCAATTTGTCTTTCAATAATTGATTTGCCATTCACATCTATCAACGATTTCGGTAATATTTTTGTTAGTTCACCTAATCTAGAACCAATTCCAGCTGCAAGAATTATGGCTTTCATAAATTTATAAAATTTTAAAGAAATATAATTTAGTCTATTATTTACCAAAAAATTTTGATTCATATATTAATGCAGCACAAATAGTTTTTAGATCAGTAATTTTTCCACTTTTAATTAATCCCAAAAGTCTTTTGAAATTCATTCTTTTTACTTCTATGAATTCATCTTCATCATTTGGCTTTGGTTTTTTGATTTTTTTTACTTCAGACGCAACAAAACAATGAATTGTTAAAGTACTGTACCCTACATTTGGATAAAATGTCAATAAATGTTTAATTTTTTTTGCTTGATATCCAGTCTCTTCCGAAAATTCTCTTGATGCTGCAGTTTTTGGATTTTCCCCTTTTTCTATTTTGCCTCCAGGAATTTCAAGTAGGTTACCTTGTGGAAAATGATTCTGTTTTATTAAAATCACATCATTTCCATCAAATGCTAAAACAACTGCAGCATCAACTTGATCGATAATTTCCCGTTTGACTTTTTTTCCTTTAATTTTTAAATTATGAATATTTACATTGAAGGCTTTACCATTATACACTTTCTTTTTAGTCAGAATATTACGTTCTTGAATTCAATATATAACACTGTTGAATAATTTCAAAAATCATAACTTCAATTTTGATTTACAATTAATTATAAAGTATTATGAATTAGATAAATTGTGGTTCTAAATGTTTTACAACTAACTGATTTTCATATATTTTCTGATCCTAAAACAAAATTTTTTGGTGTTCCAACTATCAAAACCCTAAAAGATATTTTAGTTAAAGTTGTAGATTTGAACATTACTTTTGATCATATCATTATTACTGGTGATCTTACTTCTGATGAGGAATTAATTAGCTATCAAACAGTGAAAGAACTCTTAGGTGATATGATTTCAAAATGTAAGATCATTCCTGGAAATCATGATGATAGAAAATTAATTCGTAAAGTTTTTCCTGAATGTGTAGAAAATAAAAATGGACCCATAAATTTTTCAATTTCTACCAATTCTTGGCAGTTGATAGGATTGGATACTCATGTATCTGGAAAGCTTTATGGTACAATTTCTGATGAAACGTTACTTTGGTTAAAAAGTATGTTAAATAAATATAAAAATAAAAACACTATTCTATTTCAGCATCACCCCCCAATACCTGTAAAAACAAAATGGACTGATTTACTGGGTCTAAAAAATCCTGATCCTTTTATAGAAACTTTAAAACAAAATCCACAAATTCGGTTGATTAGTTGTGGTCATGTACATCAAGAATTTCAGGGACATTTAGAAAACATTACCATATTTACCACTCCTGCTACTAGTGTTCAATTTCAAAAAGGAACAGATTTTTTAAAATGTGATCCAATTCCACCTGGTTTTAGAATTTTTTCTTTTGATAATGATAACTGGAAATCAAAAATAATTCGCCTTGATGAATTAAAATATCCTCCGGTAGAAAATTAATACAAGTTTTACTGAACTATTTGATTTTCTAAATTATTTTTAACTAATTTGATAGGCCGTCTCCAAAGAGTTTCCACTGCTATCATTCTCATTGCCTTACTTCTTCCAACTTTTGTATTTCCAAACATTTCAATGGTATCTTGAATGGATTTAAATTGTTCATCTGTCAATTGAAATGAAATTTTCATCGATTGTTGAAGTTTGAAGTTTGATAGATGTGCTTCATTAGAATCTTCTAACCAATTAATAATATCATAACTAAATTCAAATTCTGGGTTTGTTAACATACGATCTACTCCCATAGTATTATGTGATACACCATGACAATAATTTGAAATTTGCAAAAATTCTTCATCGATGTCCATACTATTTTCTTTTAATTCTTGTAATAGATTTTTAGCAATTCTTAAAATATAATCTCCCCATGAATCCATATTTTCTACAGTTACTTCAGCTAGATAATGATACATTACATTAATCCCATCTTCTCCATCCAATAGTTTTTGGTAATTTTTACTATTTTGATAATATTCTAATATTTCTTCTTTGGAATCCCATAATTCATTTCGTGTAGATTGCTCAAAACGATTAAACAAATCTTGAATTAATTCTGGCGCTGTATCTAAACTATCTTTGATTCTTAAATAAAAATCAAAAATATCAATTTCATGTTCTCTAAGAATCTTCAAAATTGGATCATATACAATTCCTCTTCCTGTTACATAGATAATAAATGCCAAAATGCGAATTTGAACATACTCGTCTATAGTCATTTTCTCATTGCCAACTACTACTTCTTCAACTTCTACAACTTTTTTACCATTACTTAATTCTGCAAAATCTCTTTGAAGAACTCTGAACCTTGTGATGAACTTCCATTTCTTTCTTTCTGCAGGAGTCGCCATTTCAGATCCATCAAGTAACATACAAGTATGTACTTGTATTTCATCCATCTTTGCATGAACCAAATCCCGTAGAGTATTAATTTCAATTTCATAGGTATCTCCTGGTAATCCAGAAATCACTTCAGATCTTGTAAGTAATTTGGCATCTTTAATAGCAGGTGCTAATTGCATCATTTGATCAACACTAATGTTATCTCTTTTGATATTTGTTAGAACTTCTTGATCCATAGATTGAACTGACATTACTAATCTTATTGAACTACTTAATTTGTTAATGGCTTTGATAATTTTTTCTTTTTGATTTTTACCCGTTGAAACTAGAATAAAATGTGGAAAATCATGTTTTTTTTGATGTTCAGCAATATAATCACAAGTTTCTTGATCACGTGGATACATTCCAAAATTTAAATCACTAATTAACAAATTATGTGTATTCTCTGGAATCATTTTTACCATATAATCAAGTTCTTCCTTGACCCTTTTTGTGCTAAATGAATTCACTTTGTTAACTTCATCTTTCCCATCAGTGCAAAATGTACATTTGAAAGGACATCCTCTGTTTGTTTGTAACATTGGTGTAAGTTTTCCATCAAAAAATTTATCCATTAATCCTGTTGTGTATGGCGATGGTATTTCATCCAGATGTTTTATTCTAAGTACAGGAATTGTATATTTTAATTTTCCATCTGGATCTAATGAAACACATCCATCGATCTCATTTTTTAATACTTCGTCTCTCATTTTTTCACGAGTTGAATTTAATGCATGTTCAACAATATTTGAAAAACCTTCTTCTCCATCTATGGGAACATAGTAATCAATTTGTGAATTTTTTTTCATAAATTTTCCTTGAGATGGAAAATCAATGGGAAAATTCGGTCCACCCATAATCGTTATTGCATCCGGTTTTACTTTTCTTAACATTTTGAACATTTCAAGACTTACATTATGTGACCAACAATAATTACTTAAACCCAAAATATCTGGCGGTGAATTATGTATGGCTGTATCTAATTCATCAATATATTTGAAAATCGTAATATCAACATTTGATCCAAATTTTTTGATACAGTAACTTGCTGCATAACCAACATTGAGTGGCATAGCTTCTGTGGCTAAAGTAACTGTATCATATGTTAAATCCCCTAAATAGATCTTTAATGGGTTATTACTTTTCAAAGAATCTTAATTATTTTTATGGATATATAAACTATTTTTTAAAATCTGATTTGTATAACTTAAAAGGAAAATTTCCTACTTGAACATTTGTTTAGCTATTTCTAAATCTTGTTGAGTATCAATTTCACACCATTTCCCTTTTAAGATATGTGCTTCCATATTGATACCATTTTCATATAATTCTTGTAACAGATCAATGATTTTTGCTTTTTTCAATGAAATAGCATCATGAAATTTACCCGAATGATTTTGTTCTAGAAATGTATATTTTTCAGTAATTATTTTTGAACCTTTTGGAGATAATTTGAATAAACCAGTAAACTCCGTAATCACACAATCTTCATCAAATTCTTTTAAATTTCTAAAAAGTTTGATTATTTTTCCATTTTTAATTGCAATAAAATCTGACATTGTGGGTGGATTATCTTCTCTTTTTTCATATGATTTCATCCAATTCTGTTCTACACCTATCACAACATCATTTTTTATTTCTAAAATTTGTTCAATTATTTTATCTTCAAAAATTATATCACCAAAAGATATAATGACATCACCAAAAATTTGTTTTCGTGCAACCATTAAACTAAATGCTTGTTCTACCTCTTCATATTTTGGATTAAACACATAATTAATATTTTTAAAAATGAATTTATTTTTTTTATAACCTGTAACTATTGTAATTTCATTAATTCCAACCTTTCTAAATGATGAAATCTGTCTTTCAATAATTGATTTACCATTCACATCTATCAAAGGTTTTGGTAAATTCTTTGTTAAATTACCTAACCTTGATCCTATACCTGCTGCAATAATTATCGCTTTCAATTTTATTCTATAATGATTCCATGAATCTGTTTTTTATAAGTACTGGATCTAGTGTAACGCGCCCACTTCGTATTTTACTATTATTAATTTTTACAACAATCATTATTGTACCATTAATTTTTTTAATTTTTTTAATTTGTCTCCTCAGATTATTTATATCATTTATTTCAAAAACATGGAAATTAGTTACTTTTCCAATGTTTGAAATTGAAATATTTTTTGTATTTGTTGGTTGACCTCCAGTAGATTCATGAGCATGATTATCAAATATAATATGAATAAAATTTTTTGGTTTAATTGTTCCAATTGTTGTTAATGATCCTAAATTCATAAGAATATTGCCATCACCATCAAAAACATAAATTGTTTTTTTTGGATTTTTTATTGCTACCCCTAACCCAATTGATGAAGCAAGTCCCATAGAACCTATCATGTAAAAATTTGTATTTTTTTCTTTTAATTCAAAAAGATCTCTGCTGATAAATCCATTTGCAGATATAATTGGATCATCCCCAATTTCTTCTAAAATTATTCTCATTGCTTCTTTTCTAATCATAAAATTCCCTTCTTATTACCAATGCACATGATTTTTTACTCTCTATTTTGTTAATGGCCCATTTACAACTCTTTTTCCAATTTTTATCTGAAATAATTTTTGTTGGTAATTGAATAATTTTTAATAAATCCGGTTGAATCTTCCCAATTTTACGATGTTCTGGTGCATCTTCTTTTAGATAGCCCCTCCAACCAATTAAAAAAATTAACGGGATTTTGTATAATTGAACTAATGAAGTAATTGTACTTAACGAATTTGCAAATCCTGCATTTTGCATAAAAACTAATGAATTACTTCCAGATAATGCCATTCCAGTAGCTATACCTATAGCTTCTTCTTCTCTGGCTGCAATAATGATTTTCTTTTTTTTAAGTGCATAAGAAATAAACTGTTTTAAGGTAGAATCAGGAACACCAACAAAATTTTCTATGTCATTTTTCACAAAAAAATCTAATATTTCATGCTGAAATAATTTTTTCAAGCGATATAACCTAGTTTGCGTAATTTTTCTTCAATACTTTTTTCTTGAGATTTTAAATCATACGTTTCTTGTAATTGAAAAATATCTTCCATAGATGACATTTGATCTTGTACCTCATCCATACTGTTAGCATCACTCATTTTCTGAAGTAATCTTGAAAGTGATAAATGAACTGCTCTTAATGTTTGATTTGCATATATGACCATTTTTATTTTATGCTTAATTAATTCATCAACTTTTACTGAATAATATGTTGTGGGAATGGCTACAAGAGGAACATTGCCCTTCCAAGATTCTGAAAATTCAAAAATCTCCTCTGGTGAAATTTTTTTTGAATGAATCAAAATTAAATCAGCACCTGCCTTTTCATAAGCATATGCTCTTTTGAGAGCTTCTTTCATTCCTATACCAGAAATTAATGCCTCAATACGAGCAATTATTGTAAATGATTTATTTTGTTTTGCTTCATTTGCAGCTAAAATTTTTGCTACAAAATCTTTTTCAGACAATAATTGATTATCTCCACCTTTAAGTAAACTGTTTGATTTTGGAAATGTTTTATCTTCCATACAAATACCTGCAATTCCTGCATTCTCATATTTTTTAACCATATGTCTTACATTATTTGCATCACCATAACCTGTATCACAATCTGCAATAACTGGAATCTGACATGTTTGTGCCATATTTGATGCAGCGTTAAAGAATTCTGTCATTGTTAAAATACTTGCATCTGGAACATTATGAATTGCTGAAATTGCAAAACTTCCAGCCCAAATAGCGTCAAATCCATTCAATTCAACTAGTTTTGCTGACATCGCATCATATGCTCCACAAACCTTCACGATTTCTTTTTTTTCTAATAAATTAACTAAATTTTCAGCTTGATTCATGATTTCATCTGAGAAATGTAAGTTATAAAAAACATGTTATTCAATAATGATCTAATTGTTTCAAATTCAACAACCTAATCATATAATTTTTGGTAAATATGCAGCATCAGAGTATTTATATCCAAATGATTGCTTAATAATCACTTCAAAAGGTGCAAAATCTCGTGGATGGATTGATTATATTAAAGGAAATAATTTTAAAATATTTGATAATGTTGAACCAAACCCTTCAATGAATACTGTTGAAAACATAATTTCCCAATTTAAAAATGAAAAATTTTCTACAGTTATAGGACTTGGAGGAGGTAGTTCTTTAGATGTTGCAAAATTTGTAGGTTTCAAATTAAAGAAGAGAAAAATTATGATTCCTACAACATTTGGCAGTGGTAGCGAAGTAACAAAAATTTCAGTATTAACAATAAATGGAAAAAAGAAAAGTTTTCATGATAAACAAATTTTTGCAGATATTGCTATTGTTGACTCATATTTTTTAAATAATTGTCCCTTTAAAATTTTAAGAAATTCTGCATTAGATGCTTGTGCTCAATGTTCAGAAGGATATGATAGTAAAAGTGGAAATTATTATACCAAATTTTTATGTAAAAAAGCATTTGATATTTTGGAAGATGCAATTATTAATGAAAAATATGAAAACTTAGCATTAGGTTCACTCATGACTGGATTAGGATTTGGTAACTGTTCAACAACATTAGGTCATGCTCTATCATACGTTTTTTCTAATGAAGGTTATAGTCATGGACATGCATTAGCATTTACTACTACAGCATCTCATTTTTTTAATAATTCAATTTTTTATTCAAGATTTAAAAAATTAGTTAAAAAATTAAATTTTGAACCAATATTTTTAAAACAAGATTTTGATACAGCAAGTGAAATTATACTTAAAGATAGAAAACATTTAGATGATAATCCAATTTCTGTTGAAAAAAATAACATAATTGAACTTTTAAAAAAAATTAATCATGGCAAAATATTTGAAAATATTTAAAAATGAAAATTTATTTTAAAAATTACATTTGAGTCACTTCCTAGATTTATTTTGTACCTTTTCAATTGTAATACGTGCCTAAGGGTTATTAGTCGATGTGTCAATATTCCTAAAGAATCATTAATGAAAAATAATAATTATATTTATGACCTGCGATAGATGTAAAAATCAAGCAGCATACACAAGAAAATATTCAGGTGAAAAACTCTGTTCTCAATGTTTTTCAAAATCCATTGTAAAAAAAACTGCTAAAACTATTTCAAAATATAAAATGATTAAACATGATGAATTAGTTGCAGTTGCAGTATCAGGTGGAAAAGATTCTCTAGCATTGCTTAAAGTTATTCATGAAATGTCATTAACACATAGTTTTAGAATTAAAGTAATAACAATTGATGAAGGAATTCCAGGATATAGAAACGAGGCATTAGAAATTGTCAAAAAAGTTTGTGGTAAACTAAATGTAGAATATAAAATATATTCTTACAAAGATCTTTTTGATTTAACACTTGATGAGGCATTAGATTTAAGAGAAAATGATAAAACATCATCATGTTCAATGTGTGGAACA
>Ga0114993_10007286_pt1 | contig 10248 bp, 14 predicted proteins | sample ArcticOcean_MG_C_FD_87042 | JGI IMG/M metagenome (GOLD analysis project Ga0114993, IMG submission 87042) | Marine microbial communities from western Arctic Ocean - ArcticOcean_MG_CB2_150 | ecosystem: Environmental > Aquatic > Marine > Oceanic | place: Arctic Ocean: Canada Basin | collected...
AAATATTGAAGAAAATTTAAAAATTGGAGATTGTTTTTGCTGGGTCCCAAGCATATTTCATGGAGTGGACGTTCCAAAAAATAAAAATAATGACAATCCTGAATGGAATTCAAAAAAAGGGAGATGGCAAGCAATTGCTTTAACGGTACAATCACACTATGTAAAAGATAGAATATTATCAGTTGGACACAAAAAATTTAAAGAAAACCCAGAAACATTTAAAGAAACTTATAGAAAAGCAGCTTTAAAATATAACAGCTAAAAGTTTAAGTTATGGTAGCGGGAAGTGGGATCGAACCACTGACCTCAGGCTTATGAGTCCTGCGCTCTAACCAACTGAGCTACCCCGCCATAATACTAATATAATTTATAATACCTTTTATTTTTATTTCAACGTTAACAAAGTATTTCTATATTATAATAGTTTAGAGTTAAGTTGAAACTCATAGCCTAATTGATAGTAATTTGAAGGATATAAGCTTTTTTCTTTAAAATGCTCTTTCCAATGATTTTTTAGCTTGAATTTTCGTTATTACTAAAAAATTCTATATCCAAAAGGTCTAAAACCTTCCGCTGATAAAAAAAAATGAATAATTAAATAAAAAATTAAAATAACAAAAGCAGGTATTAACCATTGATCTTTATTATTTAAAGCAATTTTAATTAAAAATATGAGTTTTTTCATAATAAATACATTATTCGAGTTTCGGTCTTATTTTTAATAAAGGTTTTTCTATAAATTTATAAATTAAACTAGATGAAAAAAACAATAATATAATATAGATAAAAACAGTATAGTACATTCCTAATTGCATTTTTTCTAATAAATAAATAAAAATAATGTGTATTAAATAAACTGAATAAGTCTGTTTAGAAACTAAAATTGAAAACTTTTTTATAAAGTTAATTTTCATTAAAGGCTCAAATAGAAGAAATGTGATTAAGGTTAATAAACTTATTATTTGAAGCAAAAATACAAAAGTAACTTTTACAAAATAATCTTCACTATTAGATAAAACATAATTCTCAGAAAAATAAAATAAAAATAATAACAATATCAATAATACGGCCGATAAATATTTGTATTTAATAATATCATCATAAAAAAATCTTAAAATAAAACCTAAAAGAATTGCATCAAATCTAAATAAAGTTCCAGTCCTAAAAAAATTTGAATCAGTATTTATAGCAAAAAAAGATTTAACAATTATTAAAAAAATAAAAAAAATTACAATTTTTTTTATATTATTTTTTTTCCCAAAAAATATTAATACTAATGGAAATAATAAATAGAAAAATTCTTCTATAGAAAGAGACCAAGCAACAGGATAATAATCTTTTGTTAAAAAATTAGGTGCAATTTTTTGTATAAAAACAAAATATTTAAAAAAATCACTTCCAAATTCATCATTAAATAGAGATGCGACTAGTATTAAAATTATAAAATAAAGAGGCAAAGTTCTTAGCCATCTACGTTTATAAAAAATGAGTAAATTTTTCTTATTATTTAGAACTTGAATTAATTGAGGGTAAAGAACAAAACCACTTAAAATAAAAAAAAACTCTACAAATAATAAAGAAAAGTATTCAAGATGAGCATTATTATAAATAAATGCATGCAAATGACAAAATGCTACACCATAACCACTAAATCCTCGTAATAAATCTAGGCTATATAAATGGTCTTTTTGATTCATTTCTAATTTTATTATTTTAAAGCTTGATTATAAATCATTTCAGCTAAAATATTATTACCTTTAGGATTTAAATGTATATCGTTTAAAAAATATATTTCTTTTTTCCAGTAAGTAAAATTTTTTTTAACTTTTTCAAATTCTGAAAATGCATTAATTAATTTTTTACAGTTAGAAAATTGACAAAGTTCAAAACCAAAATTTTGCCAGCTAAAAAAATTCTCTCCATATTCTAAAGTCTCAGGCCATGGAAATATAACTATATAAAATTCAGAATTAATTTGGTTTGCTAAATTTGAAATAGATTTAACTTTATTTTTAATACTTTTTATACCTTCTTTATAATCGTTTTTTGACCAGAAATTTTTATCTAATTTATCATAAGGGGTGTGAGTAAAACTTCCTGCATTAGTTTTTCCAATAACTTTATCTTCTTCGATAAATTTTTTTTCATTAATTTCTTTTCTTAAGTTGCGGATAGTTTTATTTAAATTATAAATTAAGAGTCTCGTCATTTTGAAATGTTTTTTATAATTAAAAGTTTTTTTAATTTCGTATTCTGCTTTATTATTTATTATTACTGGATATTTTAAATCATTTTTTATAACCCACCTATTTGCCTCATCGTCTACATCTGTAATATCCATTACATAAAAAATCTTTTTTGGTTTAATTCCTCTTTTTAATAATTTTTCTAATTTTACTTTTAAAATTGATGGGCTTTATCCTGGAACTGCTAAGTTAATAACATCATAATTAATTTTTTTTTTTTTAAGAATTCCAACAATTGAATCTTCATAATTAACACCAAATCCATAAGTGAAAGAATCTCCTAAAAAAACTATTTTATCTTTTTTTATATCTTTGTCTTTTTTAGCTCCAACTCTGTAACCATCTTTGTCAGTAAAAACATCGTAAGTTTTAACTGTTCTTTTTGTTTCGTAAGCTGTGCAGTTTTTTTCTAATTCATAGCTATAATAATCTTTATTATTTAATGTATATTTTAAATAGCTTAGACAATCTTTTTTGATTATATTTTTAACTAATGTGTTGCTTGCAATAACATCCATTATAAAAAAAATTACTAAACTCACCAAAATAAACTGAAAATAGGAGCTGTATAAGAAAAATTTTACTTTGTTCCAAATCATACTAACTTTTACTATCTTTTATTTGAGAAATACAATTTATTAGCAATGCTAATCAAGCTCGAAGTTCTTTGTATAATCTTTAGATAATTGGCTATTTTGTTTTTCTTTGTATAAAATAAAATTTTCACATACCAGAATATCTAAATCTGTGCCCATAAAACACTTATATGCATCTTCCACAGAGCAAACAATCGGCTCCCCTCTTATATTAAAAGATGTATTAACAAGGATTGGGCAATTTGTAATTTTTTTAAAACTATCAATAAGTTTATAATACTTAGGGTTAGTTTTTTCGTGAACAGTTTGGATTCTTGCAGAATAATCTATATGCGTTACAGCTGGTATTTCTGATCTCTTAATATTTAATTTTTCAATTCCAAAGAGTTTTTTTTCTTCTTCAGTCATTTCTTTTCTAATTGATTTATTAACATTTGAAACGAAGAGCATATAAGGGCTGTCTGAATCAAGCTCGAACCAATTAGAAAGTTCCTCTCTATTAATTGATGGAGCAAATGGTCTAAAACTTTCTCTAAATTTAACTTTAAGATTTAAATTCTTCTGCATTTTCTCAGATCTTGGGTCAGCTAAAATAGATCTTGCTCCTAGTGCGCGTGGACCAAACTCCATTCTTCCTTGAAACCATCCAATAGTTTTTTCATTTGAAAGTTCTTTTGCTGTAATTTCAAGTAACTCTTTTTCAGAATATTTATTAAAGTTAGCACCAAGTTTATTTAAATCATTTTCAATTTCACTATCACTGAAACTTGGCCCAAGATAAGATCCCTGCATAGCATCAGGTTTTTGAACTAAACGTTTTTTATCTAACTCTTTATGCCATAAAGCTAATGCAGCTCCAAGAGCACCGCCAGCATCTCCAGCTGCAGGTTGCACCCAAATATTATCAAATATTTTTTCTTTTAATATTTTTCCATTTGCTACACAATTTAAAGCAACACCGCCAGCTAAGCATAAGTTTTTACTATCGTAATCTTTGGATAAAGATTTAGCTAAACGTAATACTATTTCTTCTGTCACAGATTGAACTGATGATGCTATATCCATATGAAATTGCGTAATAGCATCTTTTTTTGAATCTCTAACAGGAGCTCCAAATAAAGAAGAGAAATATTTATTTGTCATTTTTAATCCTGTGGCGTAATCAAAATATTTCATATTTAATCTAAAAGTTCCATCCTCTTTAAGATCAATAAGATTATTTAAAATTAAATTTTTATACTTTGGTTCACCATATGGAGCTAAGCCCATAACTTTATACTCTCCACTGTTAACTTTAAAACCTATATAGTAAGTGAAGGCAGAATAAAGTAGGCCAACCGAATGCGGGAAATGTATTTCTTTTAAAATTTCTAGTTTATTTTCACTTCCAGAAGCAACTGTGGTAGTGGCCCACTCACCTACTCCATCAAGAGTCAAAACTGTAGCTTCTGTAAATGGAGAAGGATAAAACGCACTAGCTGCATGACTAAAATGGTGTTCTGAGAAATAAATTTTATTTATGTCATTAAAATTTATATCATGATTCTTTAGTTCGTTAAAAAGCATCTTTTTTTGAAATAGCTTTTCTCTAAGCCATAAAGGCATAGACATGGAAAATGATTTAAATCCACGTGGAGCAAACGCTACATACGTTTCTAATAATCTTTCAAACTTCAAAAAAGGCTTTTCATAAAAAGCTATGTAATCAACTTCGCTTAATTTTAAATTTAACTTTTTCAAAACAAATTCTACTGCATGAAATGGATATTTTGAATCATGTTTTTTTCTTGAAAATCTTTCTTCTTGTGCTGCCGCAATAATTTTACCATCTACGACTAAAGCTGCCGCACTATCATGGTAAAACGCAGATATTCCTAAAATAGAAGTCACTTAAAAAATAGTATATATGAAAGGAGCAATAGCTGATCCTTGGCTTAAAACTATTAAAATTCCAAAAAGAACAAGCACGATCAATATTGGTAAAAGCCAATACTTTTTTCTTTCTTTTAAAAATTCCCAAAATTCTTTTAAAAACGACATAATTAAAACTGCTTTTTCATAGAAGTTATGTTTCTATCTCTTTTAATCCAATAGGAAGGTTTGTTGGAATATAATTTGTTAAGCAAGTCTTTTCTCCTTAGCCTCATTATGTAAGCAGTGGGTGTAACAACAAGAAAAAAAACTGCTGCCATTACTAAAGGTGATATTATAGTTCCAAGCAGTAACCCAAATTTGTTCCAAATTTTATTTAATGGAGTTAAAATTGTAGATTTAATTATTGTTAAAAATAAAAAGATTAAAGATATACAAATTGACCAAATTCTAATTTCATTGCCATTTAAAAGTGGCCAAAGAGCAATAATTAAAAAAACAGCAACAAAAACAAGACCAAAGCTTTTATTAGAATTTATTTTATTTTTTTTATCTGTAATCATGATGTTTAACTTAATAGTTATTTTTATTTTTAAAAGCTACTTATTTTTTTTTCCTATAAATATGAAAAGTCCACCCTCAGACCCAAATCTATTTGTTAGCATTAAAAACTGCTGAAATAATCTCTCTAAAAGTGTCGATTTAATACCTTTTTCAAAGAGGTTTGATACGGGGCTGCCAAATAAAGAGCACTCGGGTACGGAATTTATAAATTCAATATTATTTAACTTAAACCATTCTAATACTTCATCAAAAGTATGTGTGCTTTCCAATGGATGTAAGTATTGATCTCTTATCCATGCTTGAATTTTATCCTCTGATGTGTTTTTAAATTTTCTTAAAACTGGATCTAACTTAAGTAATAAATTTTTACCAAAAATTTTAAAAAGATATTTTCTTAATATAGTTCTAGCTCGACCAATTTTGTTATATAACCCCACTAATATATAGCCATCTTTTTTTAAGTAAGAGGCTATATTTGAAAATGCTTTGGCTGGATTTTTGGTATGATGTAAAACTCCATTAGATAATACAAAATCAAAGGATTCTTTTTCAAAAATTTCATCAAAAACATCTCCTCTAATAAATTGTATATTTTTAATATCATTTTTATTGGCAAACTCTTTACCTAATGTTAATGATTTTAAAGAAGTATCAAATGCACATATTTGATTATTAGTTCCTATAGCTAAATAATTAGAAAGCTGACAAGTTCCTGAGCCCACTTCTATTAATAATTTATTAAAGCCAATAAATTCTTTTAACTTTTTTAAAAAGGTATTTTTATTCCCCTCTTCTAAAATACTTTTTTTATCATCATTAATTTTATAATTTGGAAAAGGGAATTCTTCATAAAATTCCTTAACTTTAAGAGTTGTTGGATCGGTGATATTAAAATCGTAAATTTGATTTCTAATATAGAAATTTTTTTTTTTGAATTTCACTTTTATTACTACAATAAATTATTTTAACATATATAGTCTAATTAATATTTTAATCAATATGCTTAAAAGTATTATAACATCAATTATAGCTACACTGATTGGCTTCCTTCTTTTTTATATATTTGCAATAACCTATATATACAAAAACATTGATAAAGAACGACCTTATATAATAAAAGATAAAAAATCCTTAAGATTTCATATGAAATACACAAGCAAATTACATCATCTTGCTGGTGTTCCGGGAAAATTAAATGAGGAAAAAAAACCTGAGGATTATATATTTGCTGAAGTAAGTAAATTTAAAAAAGGTAGTGATAAAATTTTGTTTCAAGGTGATTCATATATCGAAACTCTCACACACTACAAAAACGCCCATAACATTTTGAAAAACTTTTCAAAAAAAAATAATGTAGGAATAATTAATGCAGGAATTGGGTCTTATTCACCTTCATTAATGAGCTTGCAATATGATGTTTTAGAAAAAGATTTTAATATACTGCCAAATATAATTGTGGCCTATTTTGATCAATCAGATATAGGTGATGAAAATTGCAGGTATAAAAATAATAGAATATTTAGTTCTGATGGGAAATTGATAAGAATAAGAGAAGAAAAATACTCAACCGAAATATTTAATTATACTAAAGTTCATAAAGAATCTGAAATTTTCCTTTTAGAAGTATCTAATTTTAAAAAGGCAGTAAAACTAACCAATTTCAATTTAAGTTATAAATTTATGAAGCAAAAAAGCAAACTTAATAAAAAAATTAAAAGAATTAAAAAATTAGGTTTTAAAAATAGAAGTTTACCTAAGTGTTATTGGCAGGATATTGAAAAGCCTCTTATTGAAAATGATTTAGACCAAATAAGATATTTTTCAAATCGAATTAAAGACTATCTAAACAAAATTTCAAATAAAAGTTATATAGAAAAAATCTTCATCGTAACTTTTCCTCATAAAGCTAATTTATTCCCTACTAAAAATAACTTAGGGAAAGAAATTTTCTACAAAACAAACGTTCAAAATATTGTAGAAAAAATTTCTAAAAGCTATCCTAATATAGAACATATTAATTTTTTTGATGAGATTAGAGGAAACAAAAAATATATCTTTGAGAATGCTTATATAGATTTCGACCCACACTTAAAAGAAAAATTTCATTCTGATTTATTTCTTAAGACAATTTTAAATAAACTAGAAATTTATCTTAATAGTAATTAAAGACATATATTAAATATAATTAAAAAATGGCATATATAAAAGGAGCTACTGCAGTTCCTTGGGAGACCACAAAAAGACTTCCAAATACTAATAAAATTACTACTATAGGAAACAACCATAGTTTTTTTCTTACTTTTAAAAAATCCCAAAATTCTTTTAAAAAAGACATCATTTAAATTATTAGATTTTATTTTTATAGCTCATTTTTAAAAAATTCCAAGAAGTTTAAAACCCATTCTAATAGCAACAAAAACTACCAAAAATCCTGTAATTAAAGCTAAAATTTGTGTTGGAAATATTTTTAAGTTTAAAAAATTTCCAATTTGGCCTCCTATAAATACAAATATCAATAAATATAAATAGTTTGGAATTTCAATTAAAATATTATTTTTTTGTAACTGCCCAATTATTCCAAAGATTGAATTAATTAATATAAATAAAGATGTGGCTGTTATAATATGTTTTGGGTGAGCGGCTCTTAATAAAAATAAAATTGGACTTAAAAAAATACCCCCACCTATCCCTACTACTCCTGAAATAAACCCTAAAGCTCCACCAACAATAATTGAAAATATGTATGAAACTTTTCTATAACCAAATGCACTTTTGTTATAGTACCTAAAATTAAATAATAGTAAAATTCCAGATAAACCCAAAACTAAAAATAATAAAATTTCAAATATTTGTTTTTCTATAGTTAAAGATCCCCCTAAATAAGATAATGGCACAGAACCAATTAGATATGGAATTAATAATCTTAGATTTAAATTTCCTGCCCTTATATAATTAAAACTATTTCCAGATACTACAATAATATTGCAGGATAAAGCTATTACTGGAAAGATAAAGTATGGAACCCCCCAAATTAGAAGAAGAGCTAAATATGTGGATCCGCCACCGAAGCCGACACTTGAATATAATGTCGCTGTTATTAAAAATAATATAGCTAGCAATGTCATTAATATTTACATTATAATATAATAATGGAAGTCAATATAGCGCTTTTAACTGTAACTGATACACGAACTTTAGATAACGATAAATCTGGAACAATTTTAGTAAAAAAAATTAAAGAACAAAATCATAAACTTGTAAATAGAAAAATTGTTAAAGATGATAAAGAGGAAATTAAAAAAATTTTAATAGAGTGGACAAAAGATAATAATATAGATGTAATAATTACTACAGGAGGAACGGGATTAACGGGCAGAGATATTACGCCAGAGGCTATTAAAGAAATTTCTAATAAAGAAATACCTGGATTTGGAGAGTTGTTCAGAGAGTTAAGCTATAAAACTATTGGAACTTCAGCTATGCAGTCTAGGGCATGTGCAGTATTATCAAATGGCAAATACATATTTGCTTTACCTGGCTCATCTGGCGGAGTTACTGATGCTTGGGATAATATACTAAAATATCAACTTGATATTAATCATAAACCTTGTAATTTTGTTGAACTATTTCCACGATTAAAAGAAAAATAATTTTTATGAAAATAAATTCTGTTAGAGCAATGCTGATTGTTTCATTAATTATAATTTTATTATACATCTTAGGATTATTTCTTCCTATAATTAAGAATACAAAAAATTCTAAAATTTATAATAAAGATTTAATTAGATATACAAGATTACTAATATAAAAAGTCAAATTAGCTATACTTAAGTCGTATAATTATTTTTGATACTTTTCTTTCCACTCAGAATAAGGCATTCCATAAACATGCTTTCTTGCATCTAGGTCTGAAATTTTTATTCCTTTTTTTTGAGCTTCTTCATAATACCATTTTGAAAGGCAATTTCTGCAAAACCCTGCAAGATTCATCAAATCGAGATTTTGAACATCTTTTCTTTCTCGTAAATGTTGTATTAACCTTTCAAAAGCAGCAGATTGTAATTCTTTTTTTGTAGTGTCGTCCATTATATATTTTATTATATACTATTTATAAAATTATGAAACTTTCTGGAAAATATAAATTAAATGTTAAAAAAGAAGCTGTGTGGAAAGCATTAAATGATCCAAGTATTTTAAAACAATGTATTCCAGGATGCGAAACTTTTGAAAAAAATAGTGATAACACTTTTAATGCATCGGCTACAAATCAGATAGGACCTATGAATACCTCTTTTACTGGTTCTGTGAATTTATCGAACATTAAGCCAAATGAAAGCTATACGCTTTCTGGAGAAGGCAATTCATCGGTAGGTTTTGTTAATGGCAATGCAAACGTAAAATTAACTGAAGAAAATAGTCTTACAATACTAGCTTACGAAGTAGATATTAATGTTGGTGGTAAAATAGCACAATTAGGGTCGCGATTAATTAATGGTGTAGCTAAAAAAATGTCAGATTATTTTTTTGGACGTTTTGCAGACTTGGTGTCTTCGTTAGAAATAAATGATTCTGAAGTTGTGTCTTCTAATAATAACCAAAAAAGAGTTAAGATATTAAAATCTAACTTTTTAAATAATTATATTTATTCATCACTTTTAGTTTTTATTCTACTCTTAGTTGTAATTTTTTATTTTGTTTCACGTTAAATACTAGTTGAAGAATCTAATTTATTAAGTTCTAATATTTTATTCCAATATTATTTTTTAGAGGGGATAATAATGGCCAAATTGAAATTAAAAATTAATGGAAAAGAAATCTCAAAAGAGATTGCAGACAATATTCTATTATCAGATTTTTTAAGAGATACATTACTACTTACCGGAACACATGTCGGGTGTGATACATCTCAGTGTGGTGCGTGTGTTGTTCATTTAAATGGAAATTCAGTAAAAAGCTGCACCACTTTGGTA
>Ga0114993_10007287_pt1 | contig 10246 bp, 9 predicted proteins | sample ArcticOcean_MG_C_FD_87042 | JGI IMG/M metagenome (GOLD analysis project Ga0114993, IMG submission 87042) | Marine microbial communities from western Arctic Ocean - ArcticOcean_MG_CB2_150 | ecosystem: Environmental > Aquatic > Marine > Oceanic | place: Arctic Ocean: Canada Basin | collected...
ATTATTTTTATAGATTTTTTATTATAAATATTCATGAAAAATTATAATTGTTATATTATTATGATATTCTATATATCCTCTAAATCAAAATTTAAAGAAAATGAATCTAAAGAATAAAAAAGTGCTTATAATCGGTGTAGCTAGTAAACGCTCTATAGCTGCAGCTATTGCAAATATATTTAGCCTCAATGGGGCTGATATATTACTTACATATCAGAATGAAAAATTAAAAAGTAGAGTTGAAGATATTGCGGCTGAATTAGATAATAAAGCGATAACTTATCCATGTGATTTAGCTTCTGACACCCAAATTACATCATTAAAGGACCATATAGAAGAAATATGGTCAAACATTGACATCATAGTTCATTCAGCAGCATTTGCTCCTAGGGAATTATTAGCTGGAGACTATGTTGAAAATATAACCAGAGAAGGTTTTAAGATTGCTCATGATATTAGCTCTTACTCATTTGTTGGCCTAGCCAAAACATTCAATGAAATAATGAATGAAAATGGATCAATGTTGACGCTGAGTTACCTGGGTTCAGAAAAAGTAATTAAAAATTACAATGTTATGGGTCTTGCTAAAGCTAGTTTAGAAGCTAATGTAAGATATATGTCACATTCTCTAGGAAAGAAGAATATAAGGGTAAATGCTATATCAGCTGGGCCAATAAAAACTCTTGCCTCTGCTGGGATATCTGGTTTTAATGAAATTCTAAAACATGTTGAAGAAAAATCAGCTTTGAAAAGAAACGTTACTTTAGAAGAAATCGCAAATACTGCGCTATTTTTAGCAAGTAATTCATCTTCAGGAATCACCGGTCAAACAATTTATGTTGATTGTGGTTTTAATATAAGCGGAGTTTAGTCTTTATCAAGATAATCATTATTAATTTCAATATCTTTGTTGGATTTTATATAATTATAAAATAAATTAAATTCTGACTCACTCCTAGTATTTAATACAAAATTAGAAAAGTCACTATGCTCATCTATATCTTTTAGGTTTTCAGGATAAGTTATGTTATCTACTACAAAGACAACATAATCATTATTATCTAATTTCTCGTAACTAAATCCTTTGTTAATATTTGAGATAAAAATAATTTTTTTTATATTATCAGATAGTTCTTTAGAATCTATAGAATCATTAAAAGCAATGCGTTTATATTGATTTTTAATAGGCAATCCAGCGTTCAAGTTATCTCTTAAATCTTGTGATTTAGAAATAATCTCCTTATTTGTTTTTTGGGTTAAAAGCAAAGATTTGATAATTTCTTTAGATTCAGACAAAGCTAATTGTTCTGGTTCAATTAAATTATCAAGTTCAGCAATAATAAACCTATCATCATTAACAAATATAAGTTCTGTCGTTTTATTTTTTTTAAGAATATCTTCTCCAAAAACAATTTCTCTGATAAAGCCATAATTAAATAACCCATATCCGCTATCACGTGTAATAGTCTTAGATTTATTAATTTTAAAATTATATAAACTAGATAATTCTTTTAATGTAGCATTCTCTTTAAAGTTTTCTTCGCTAATTTCATCTGTTAAATCAAAATACTTTCTTGAGCCAGTTTCCCTTTGATAATCTTTTGTTATCCTGTCTTTTACTTCAGTAAAAGAAATATTTAATTCAGGTTTTTTTTCTTTAACAGATAATATATGAAAACCTTCGCTGGATTTAATTATATTTGAAATATTTCCAACATTAAGGTCTTTAACTTCCTTTGACATATAATATGGTAAATCATCTAAAATAAATTCACCTAGATACCCATTATTTATTTTAGTCTCTTTATCATTAGAATATAATTTAACGACTTCTGCAAATGGTATGCCTGATAAAAGTTCTTCATGTGCTTTATCAGCAGTTTTTTTGGCTTCAGAAGCGTTAAGACTTTCATTAATTGAAATAAGAAGATGAAGGATTTGATATTTAGCAGCTGTGTTATATATTCCATCTTTAGAATTTTTTTGATATATACTCTCTATTAAATCATTATTAGTCTTAATGTTATTAATAATATCATTCTTATTAACATCTAAATAATTGAATACTGCTTGCTCTGGAGAGAAAAAAGTTTTTTTATTTTGATCATAATAATCTGATATTTCATCATCTGTTATGCTTATTGATTTAGCAATATTATTTCGTCTTATAATAAAGTAACTACCTTGTCTTTTATGATATCTAAATTTAATTAAATTCTCCTCTTCAGATTTGGTTAAAAAAGATGTATCTGTAATGGAGTTTTTTAGCTGTTCTGTGATTTCCTTTTGATAAATATACTTTTCATAATTTTGAGGTGTCATGTTAACCTTAAATAGTTGTCTTTTGTATAAATCTTTATTAAATCCATTTTCATCTCTAAACGAAGAAGTATTAGATATCTTATTTACAATAGATTTATTATGATAAACAAGCCCAAGATTTCTTGATTCCATGTCTAACAATATTGTTCGCATCATGTATTCCATGGTTAAGTTTTTAATAAAATTATCAGTATAAGTAGGCGGTATATTCCCTTGAAAGTTTTTTTCTAATGCTTGCCTGTATTGAAAAACTTCTTGTTCAAGTTTTGCGGTTGTTATGACTTGATCATCTATTTTAAATACATATGTTTCTGATGCTGTTTGATAATTACCTAATCCCATAAAAATAAGTGGGACAGCTACAAGAAATAATAGGATTCCTATCACCCAAGTACTCAATTTTTCTCTTATAGAACTAAGCATAATGTTAACTCAAATATTTCAATGTTCTCGGGAGTGAAGGGACTCGAACCCTCGGCCTCCTGCGTGACAGGCAGGCGCTCTAACCAACTGAGCTACACCCCCAAAAACTAAAACCATAGTAGCATTTTTTAAAAATGACATAAATAAAAAAGAAGCAGATTAACTGCTTCTTTTAATTATCGTTTGGTGGGTGCTGTAAGAGTCGAACTTACGACCTCCGCCTTGTAAGGGCGGCGCTCTAACCAGCTGAGCTAAGCACCCCCTTAATTATTAACTTAGTTTAGAGCATCTTTAAATGCTTTTCCTGCTTTAAACGCAGGAACATTTGATGCTTTAATTTGAATAGATTCCCCTGTACGTGGATTTCTTCCCATACGTGCTTCTCTATGCTTAGCTAAAAAAGTACCAAAGCCAACCAATGTTACTTGATCGTCATTTTTTAAAGAATTAGTGATGACATTAATCATCGCCTCAACATGCGCTGTTGCATCTGCTTTGCTGCTGCCCGCTGATTCAGCAATTGCTGAAATAAATTCTGCTTTATTCATTTGAACTCCTTCATATTTTTGATTTTGTACGACTAATCAATAAATCAATTACTCTTTATTGGCAATTTATTTTTTTAATTAGGTAATTCATAAGAATTACAAGTTTAAGTCTACAACAATATGGTTGTAAATTACATTAATCTATTAGAAAATAATTTCGCTAGAATGATTTTTTAGCGTTTACATCATAAAAAAATTATGCTAGTGAGGCAATTGTTTATCAGCAGATGGCTTCTTCTTTTTTTGTCTAACAGAGGATTTTTTTGTTAAATTTTTAGATTTGTTAGTTTTATATTTAAGAGCCAGAGCAAATACTTCATCAACAAATTTAACAGGGTGAATTTTTAAACCTTTTTTGACATTATCAGGTATATCTACGAGATCTTTTTCGTTTTCTTTAGGGATAATAACCTCCTTAATTCCTCCACGAAGGGCCGCAAGCAGTTTTTCTTTAAGACCTCCAATTTCTAAAACTTCGCCACGTAATGTAACTTCTCCTGTCATTGCAATATCTGATCGAACGGGTATCCCTGAAAGAGATGATGCAACAGCTAAAGCCATACTAATACCGGCACTAGGGCCATCTTTGGGTGTTGCTCCTTCTGGAACATGGATATGCAAGTCTTTATTAACATGAAATTCACTATCAATTTCAAGTAATTTTGATCTAGTTCTAACAACGGTAATAGCAGCTTTAATAGATTCTTGCATTACATCTCCAAGTTTACCAGTTAAGGTTACTTTTCCTTTGCCATTCATTAGAGCACATTCAATTCTTAGAAGTTCGCCACCAACAGAAGTCCACGCAAGACCATTAACCTGGCCAACCATATCTTTTTTATCAACAACGCCATAATTAAATTGTCTGACGCCAAGGTACTCAGAAAGGTTTACAGGTGTAACCTTAATTTTACCTTTTGATTTTCCCGAAGTTAACAAAATACTTTTCACAACTTTTCTACAAATCTTTGAAATTGCTCTATCCAGACCTCTTACACCTGCCTCTCTAGTATAAAATCTAATAATATCTTTGATTGCTGGTATAGAAATTGACAGTTCTTTTGATTTTATGCCATTTTGTTTAAATTGTTTTGAAAATAAATATTTTTTAGCAATATTCATTTTTTCATCTTCTGTATATCCTGGTAATCTTATAATTTCCATACGATCTAAAAGAGGAACAGGGATCGCATCCATAGAATTAGCCGTTGCTATAAACATCACATCAGATAAATCAAAATTAATTTCAAGGTAATGGTCATTGAAAGCAAAGTTTTGTTCAGGGTCAAGCACCTCTAGTAAAGCAGATGAAGGGTCCCCACGAAAGTCCATCGCCATTTTATCAATTTCATCTAAAAGAAATAGAGGGTTTTTTTGTTTAGCCTTTGCTAAATTTTGTATTACTTTGCCAGGCATTGAACCTATATATGTTCTTCTATGTCCACGTATCTCAGCTTCATCACGAACACCCCCTAATGACATTTTAATAAATTTTCTATTTGTAGCTCTTGCGATTGACTGTCCTAGTGATGTTTTTCCAACACCTGGTGGTCCAACTAAACATAAGATGGGGCCTTTTAATTTTTTTACTCTTTTTGTAACTGCCAAATACTCCAATATTCTTTCCTTTACTTTATCTAAGGCATAGTGATCATCATCTAAAATTGTATTAGCATGAGCAATATCACTATTGACCACTGTTTCATTTTTCCATGGTAATCCTATGACTGTATCAATATAATTTCTTACGACAGTGGCTTCGGCTGACATTGGTGACATCATTTTAAGTTTATAGAATTCAGATGATATTTTTTCTTTTGCCTCTGAAGATAATCCCACTGTATTGATTTTTTTAAGAAGCGCATCTAGATCATTTGGTTCTTCGCCAATCTCGCCAAGTTCTTTTTGAATAGCTTTCATTTGTTCATTTAAATAATATTCTCTCTGACTTTTTTCCATTTGTTGTTTTACTCGACCACGTATCTTCTTCTCAACATGCAAGATATCAAGTTCAGCTTCCATAGCTTTAATTAGATATTCAGCTCTCATTTTTAAATTTGAGAGTTCCAAAACTTTTTGTTTTTCTTCAAGACTCATCGTCATATGTGCTGCTATGCTATCTGACAGTTTACTTAAATTATCAATTCCTGCTATTGAGGAAAGTACTTCTGGGGGAATTTTTTTATTAAGTTTAACATATTGATTAAAGGTATTTTCTAAAGTTCTTGCTAATGCATCATCATGAGTTGTTGACAGAGATTTTTGAGTATCAGTTAATTCTTGATATTCAGCATTTAAGAGGTTGTCAGAATTAGTTATTTTAATAATTTTAGACCTAGATATGCCCTCCATCAGCACTTTTACAGTTCCATCTGGAAGCTTTAATAGTTGTAATATAGTAGCAGTGCACCCAGTTTCATATAACTCACTTGGGTCTGGATCATCAATATCAGCAGATTTTTGGGTAACTAGAAGAATTTTTTTCTCATAATTATTCATTGAATCTTCAAGAGATTTTATAGATTTTTGTCTGCCTACAAATAATGGGACAACCATATTAGGATAAACAACTACATCGCGAAGTGGCAATAATGGAATATTTTTAGTTATCATCTTTTCATTCATGTTATTTTTCTAATACACATATACACATATTGTGGGCAATTATTAAAATTTCAACTAATCTTTTACATTAGTCCTTATTTTTCTCTTTTTACCATATATTAAGAGTGGTTTGTTAAATGATTCTATGACAGTTTTATCTATAACTACTTTAGAGATATCAGGCGTAGAAGGAAGACTATACATCGTATCTAATAATGTTTTTTCAAGAAGCGTTCTTAGTCCACGCGCACCAGTTTTTCTTTCCATGGCTTTTTTAGCAATACTCATTAAAGCATCATCTCTAAATTCTAATTCACAATTTTCCATTTGAAATAATTTTTGATATTGCTTAATTAAAGCATTTTTTGGTTCAACCAATATTTTCATTAATGATTTCTCGTCAAGCTCACCTAAAGTTGCTATCACAGGAAGTCTGCCTACAAATTCAGGTATCAATCCATATTTGATTAAATCTTCAGGGCCAACTGTATTTAAAATTTCTGCTAGGTCAGCATTTTTATTAATATTTCTAACAGTAGCAGAGAAACCAATTCCTGATTTGTCAGTCCTATCTTGAATGATTTTCTCTAGACCAGAAAAAGCTCCTCCAACAATAAATAAAATATTAGAAGTGTCAACTTGTAAAAATTCCTGCTGAGGATGTTTTCTTCCTCCCTGGGGTGGCACAGATGCTACTGTTCCTTCTATAAGTTTTAGTAAAGCTTGCTGAACTCCTTCACCAGAAACATCTCGTGTGATAGATGGATTATCAGATTTACGTGAAATTTTATCAATCTCATCTATATATACAATTCCAGTTTGCGCTTTATCTACATCATAATCACATTTCTGTAATAATTTTTGAATAATATTTTCTACATCTTCTCCTACATAACCTGCTTCAGTCAAAGTAGTTGCATCTGCTATAGTAAAAGGAACATTTAATAATCTTGCAAGTGTTTCAGCAAGCAAAGTTTTTCCAGATCCAGTAGGTCCAATTAACAAGACATTACTTTTATTTAATTCTACTGAATTTTTAGTTAATTTAGAATTCAGGCGTTTATAATGATTGTACACAGCAACAGATAAAACTTTCTTGGCATGATTTTGGCCTATAACATATTCATTTAAGATTGAATTAATCTCTTTTGGTTTTGGTAAACTTTCACGTGTATGTAAGGACTTTTCTTCTAGCTCATCTCTGATTATTTCATTACAGAGATCAACACATTCATCGCATATAAAAACTGATGGGCCAGCTATTAGTTTATTTACTTCATTTTGGTTTTTACCACAAAAAGAGCAATGTAATAACTTATTAGATTCTTTTGTGTTTATATCCATTTTAGCCGTTTTGTTTTATTATACATTTCTTTTTAGGTAATGTAAAAAAATATCAAAAAGAGCAAAAAATGATATAGAAATAATCACGGATGATTATCTTTATTCTGCAGAAACTAGCCTTGATTCAAGTATATTATCAATTAAACCATACTTTTGAGCTTCCAAAGATGTCATAAAATTATCACGCTCAGTGTCAGTTTGTATTTTTTTTAAAGTTTGGCCGGTATTATTAGATAAAATCTCATTTAACCTTGCTCTAATGCTAAGAATCTCTCTTGCTTGAATGTCAAAATCAGTAGCTTGTCCTTGAAAACTTCCTAGTGGCTGATGAATCATAACTCTTGAGTTAGGCAACGCATACCTTTTTAGTTTTGCGCCTCCAGACAATAAAATTGCGCCCATACTTGCAGCCTGACCGATACATAATGTGCTTATATTTGGTTTAACAAATTGCATGGTATCATAAATAGACATTCCAGCGGTTACTGATCCTCCCGGAGAATTTATATATAAATGTATATCCTTATCCGGATTTTCAGATTCTAAAAAAAGTAACTGAGCTACGACTAAATTAGCTGAATGATCATCAATTGACCCTACAATAAAAATTATTCTTTCTTTGAGTAGTCTTGAGTAAATATCATATGCTCTCTCACCTCTTGGTGTTTGCTCAACCACCATTGGAACTAAATTATTTAAAAAATCATCTTTATCCATTTAATTCACTACCTCCAAAAAACTTTTTTTAACCTTATCTTTTTTACACTTTAAAACTATAAATTTAATAATAGCATCTTCCAGAAGTTTGTTCTTTATGTGATTAAGGTATTTCTTATCTTCTTTAATTTTAGCAATTAAATTATTTTGAGTTTCTTTATCTGCTTTAGAAATAAAATTTTGAATTTCCTGGTCTTTGACCTCAATTTTATTTTCTTCTGTAATCTTCATATATATAATATTTAGTTGGGCTCTTTTTTTAGCTACATTATCTAAATCTATTTTAGTTTTATCATCAAGTTCTTTCATCATTCCCTTGTATTGATTAGTTAAATTTTTAGTTTCTGACTCAAGCATATGGATTGGTACTTCAAAATCATTTTTTTCTAAAAGCTTCTGATTAATAGATGCAGTCAACAAAGATAGTTTTTTTTGTTCAAGCTCATGTTCCATATGTTTAATAATATTATCTTTAAAAATTTTATCTGTTCCATTTTCAATTCCAAATTTTTTATAAAATTCTTTATCAAGTTTAGGCAAAATACCTTTAGATATTTTTTTTATAATGATTTTATAATTGATTAATTTTCCTGCAATATTTTTATCAACAAAATCTTTGGGCATATCATAACTAAATGTTTTTTCTGCATTAACTTTCTCATTAATACAATGTTTATAAAATTCCTTAAATAAATTTATAGTTGCTAAATCTCCTCTGACATCATCGTCTATTATAAAAGAGAAGTCTTTTTGTTTGCTGTTTTCAAATTCTTTGCCTTCTATTGTTCCTTCATAATCAAGAACAACCTTGTCTCCTGAGTTGGAATTATCTTTACAGTCTTCCCATCTTATATGCTGTTTTTGTATATTTTTTATTACTTGATTTACATCACTATCATTTATATCAACTTCTGGCTCCTCAATCGATATCTCCGATAAATCAGCAACTTTAAATAAAGGATATATTTCAAATTCTGCAGTAAAAACAAGCTCATTATCAAATGAAGGAATCTTGTCTATTGATAACTTTGGAGGACTAGCGGTGTCTAATTTATGTTCTAATAAAGATTGCATCAATGAGTCTTCAATCAACTTATTCATTGCATCGCTATGAATTCTATCTTTATATTTTTGCAAGATGATCTTTTCTGGTACTTTTCCAGCTCTAAATCCTTTGAGTTCTACTGAAGATTTATATTTTGTGAGGTTACTGTTGAAAACCAAGGTATATTCATCTTTAGGTACCGTAATCTTTATCGACCTTTTTAATCCATCTAACTTATTTACTTTAGTTTCAATATTCATGATTACTCTAAGACTAGTTTTTATGTAGTTTTCCTATTTGATCCACAAAATACTCTATAGCAAGTTGTCCATTATTGAAGGAAGCAGATTTAGCTTCATCTTCATGCATATTATCGCATTCATAGATTATGCATTCCCATGACTCTACCTCATCATTAGATAAATCAAACAAAGATAATGTAACATGAAAGTCGGAATGAGTGCCAAAATTATTGCTTCTTGAAAATGAGCCAAATTTAATAGTATATGGATTTATTTTTACAATCCCCCTTCTGATTCTATCGTCCATCAAATATTTAGATAAATATGATATAAATATTTGATTTCTTCTGTTTGCAAAATCTTCAAAATCAATTTTAGTTTGGGGCACTGAAATACTTGATTTTATTTGTTTTTTATTTAATTTTTGTTTAAATTCATTTAAAAATAGCTTTCCCATCTGGTTTTTCCGGTTAATTATTTACATGCAAAAGTCACAACATACTGGTCATCGCTGAACCAATAATTATCTATATACTCTTCCCTTACTATTGAATAACTATTATTACATTTTTGATTGGCTAATTTCACACAAGTGTCTTTAAATTCTGACAAACAGATACTTTTTTCTTTAGATATCAAAAGTTTGCCAATATCTTGTGATGAACAACTTAGGAGTAATGTGCATAAAATGAATAAAAAATAATTAAAAAATTTCATAGTTTTATCCTAAAAAATACGAGAGGAGAGACTCGAACTCTCACACCAAAAGGTACTGGTACCTAAAACCAGCGCGTCTACCAATTCCGCCACTCTCGCAATACTTGGGTGGATGATGGGATTCGAACCCACGACAACTGGTACCACAAACCAGGGCTCTAACCAACTGAGCTACACCCACCATGAGTAAATTTTATCATATAATCGCGCCTGGAAGGACTCGAACCTCCGACCCCATCGTTCGTAGCGATGTACTCTAATCCAACTGAGCTACAGGCGCATAA
>Ga0114993_10007291_pt1 | contig 10242 bp, 10 predicted proteins | sample ArcticOcean_MG_C_FD_87042 | JGI IMG/M metagenome (GOLD analysis project Ga0114993, IMG submission 87042) | Marine microbial communities from western Arctic Ocean - ArcticOcean_MG_CB2_150 | ecosystem: Environmental > Aquatic > Marine > Oceanic | place: Arctic Ocean: Canada Basin | collected...
CCCACTTGTCGTAGGCCGGCCGTTTTTTCTGGTCGGAGAGCACGTCGTGTGCCTCATTGACGGCCTTGAAGCGTTCTTCCGCTTCCTGATCGCCACCGGTCACATCGGGATGGAACTTGCGGGCAAGGCGACGGTAGGCGGACTGGATCTCCTTGCTGGAGGCGGTCCGCTGAACACCGAGAACTTGGTAGAAGTCGGGCTGCGCCATGATCCTGTTTCAGCTCCTTGCGGTCATGGTACTAGAATCATGAGGTGGATGCATTCGTTGGCTATGTATATAGTTGATAGGAAGACACTAAAGTCTATTGACATTGGAGCCATCGAATCCGTAATATTGACATCGATAGACCGGAGAACAAGATCCGAGAGATGAGTTAAGGAGAAACACGAGATGACCAGCGTTACCGTTCGAGATCCCTTCGCCGAGATGCGATCGATCATGCGGCGCAGCTTTGATGAGCCCTTTTTCGCCCGCCAGCGGCGCGGCCACTTCGCCCCGATCACGAGGCATGAACCAGAAGGCTCCAGCGGCCTTGCCCTCAACGTCTACGAAACGGACGAAGGACTCAGCGTCGAGGCGCCGATCCCTGGCTTCAGCAAAGACGACGTTGACGTGGTGCTGGAGAAGGGGAAGCTGACGATCCGTGCCGAAAAGGCCGAAACCTCCGAACCGGACGGGACCGGCGCTTCCGAGGATGGCGAGACGAAGGCACCCTCGGACGAGGCCGGGCGCACCTACTTTGTCCGTGAGCGCCCGTGGGGCAACGTCTCCCGCAGTCTTCTTGTCGGCGACTCGTGGGACGCCGATTCGATTGCGGGTGTCCTCAAGGATGGGGTCCTGGTACTGACCATTAAGAAGGCGAAGTCGGCGCAGCCGCGCCATGTGGAGATCTCCTGAGCGTTGACCGTATGGCTGTGGCCCTGTCGCGCTAGTACGAGATCCACGGCGAGGCCCTATCCCCGAACAGCGGGGGTGGGGCCTCGTTGGTGAAGGCGTCCCCCGCGTTCAGATCAGCGAGGCCTTGACGCTGATGCCATCCCAACCCAGGATCGAAGCATGGCCGTTCGCATGATCGCTGTCGTCGCCGATGAGACCGCCCGCCGCGAAATCGATCTCGTGCGAGCGTTGTACGACCGCACGGGCGTCGAGAAGACGCCGCCTCATGTCCCGATCGTGGACCCGTTCGAAGAGAACACCCCGCTCGCGGACCTGATCGACATGGTGGGGTTGATTGTTGGCGCTCACCAGCCGTTCATGCTGGAGCTCGGCACACCGGAGCGGACCTTTGACCGTGATCCGGATACCGACGTGCCACAGTTGTTACAAATGACCGCCACTCAGGGTGCGGAGGAATCGCAGAGGCTTGCCGAGGCGCTCTACCGAGATGTTTTTCCGCACCAACGGCCGGATTTTCCCGCCAACTCCGCGCTCCAGCGGACCGCGATGACGATCGGGCGCTTTCGCCTGGAACGGGACGCGGATCGGGTGGTCGCGGATTTCGCGGGGAAGTCCTACTTTCTTGTCGTGACGCAAGTCGCCATTCTGGAAGAGGATGAAGGGGCCTGGCCTGTCCAGCATGTGATGGACCTGGGGAGCCTTTTTCATATCTGAGATGGTCCGTCCAGTCCTGGTCCGTCCGGTCCCGACGGCGATGGGCGGTGGGCGCAGGACCGGGAACCTGAAGCCGCGGGTGATTCGCTCCCCGTTTGGATCGCCATTGCGTTCCTCGCGACCCCTCTCCGGCGCCGCCTGCTCCCACAACCTCACGACTCCAGGAGAGCGAGCCTGGCCGCCCGCGTGGAATGGGCCGGGGAGACGACGAGACGCTGTCAGGGATCGCAGCCAGCGAGTAAGATCCCACGACGCGCGCGAAGTGAAGAGGCCAGGCGATGCCCGTAGTGACGATTTCTAGCCAGCATGGAGCCGGCGCCCGCGATGTGGGACGGCTCGTCGCTGACTCGCTGGTCTTGCAGTACGTGGACCAGTCCGTTCTGGTGGATGCGGCCCGGCAACTCGGTGTGACGGTCAGTAAGATCGCACGCAAGGACGAGCGGACGGATTCGTTCCGGGAGCGGCTCGGGCACTTCCTACAGCGGGCCCTGGAGCGCTCCGCTGCTGGAGGACAGGTGGACCCCATGCTGGGCGCCGCCAACCTGGAGGTCATGCTGGCGCAGACCTATCAGGAGATGGCCGACGGCGAAATCCCCGGTATCGTCGATGACCGCTCGTTCCTTGAGGCGAGTTCTCAGATTATTCGCGAACTGGGCGAGAGCGGCGACATGCTGATCATTGGGCGGGGCGCGCAGATGATCTTGCAAGACTTACCGGGGACGCTGCACATTCAACTCGTGGCCGACGAAGAGGTGAGGGCGACCCGGGTTCAGCAGTGGGAAGATCTCGGCCATGATGAGGCAATCGAGCGAATGCGGTCGTTCAACCGCAGCCGTGCGGCCTTCCACAAGAAGTTCTGGAAGGTAGACGTTTGGGATCCGCGGCTCTACGACCTGGTCCTGAACACCAATCGCTTGTCTTACGAGACGGTCGCCCGCTTGATTCTGGAGGCGGCGGAATCGGAGCCCCGCAGCGACTAGCGCTCTCGTTGTGTGCCTGACCGGGAACGTTGCTCGTTTGACACCCTGACTCACTCAGGACGTCTGTTCTCCGAGAACCACATGCTCTGAGAACCCGATTCGCCGAGGACCCTATTCGCCGAGGACCCGACGCAGGATGGGCTCCGCTGTGTTCAGCCGCGCTTGCATCCCGTCTGGTCCGTGGATCTGCAGGCCGTCAGACTCGACGTCGTCGAACGGACCCACGGCGCTGCGGAGCTGCTGCGTGAGCTGATGATCGCCCCCCAGCATCCCGGTCAGCGTTTCCACTGCGCTGTCTCGCCAACGAATGAACTCATCCGTCTGCGGCCCAGAAGCCCGGAGGCGCTTGGCGGCGTCCAAATGGTGACGAACAACTTCAGCGCGTTCCATGGTGGGGAGTATCGTGCGCGGCTCGCCCAGCGTCTAGGAAGCTGATGACGCCGGTGCATCGCCCCGAGATCAGAGCGAGCCAAACGTCGGTCGGCTAGTCCAGAGAACCGATATGGACGCCGCGTTTGCTGAGCAGCGCTCGCCGGGATCCGATCAGTGTCCGATAGGGGGCTCCCAGCGCTGCCTTGACCGTGAGAATCAACGCGTCCTCCCCGTCCGAATAGTACCGGCGTCGCCGACCGACGTGTTCGAAGCCCAGCTTCGCGTACAGGGCTCGGGCGGAGGAGTTGGATTCCCGGCATTCCAAAGTGATCACGCCGGCGCCCATCTCCTGGGCCAGGTCAGCCGCACGGAGGGCCAAGGCCTCACCGAGGCCTTGGCCCTGTTGTGCCGGATCGACGGAGATCGTGACGATGTGTAGCTCGTCGACGATCGCCCAACAGCCGAGCGCGCCCCACAACTCGCCCCCCGCTGACTCCAGCACGAAGTAGTGGGCGAGCTTGTTCTCGTCCACCTCGCGTTGGAAGGCGACCGGAGACCAGGCATCGTCCTTGAAGGCAGCGAGATCCAGGGCGGCAACCGCGCTGACATCCGATGGTTTCATCGGCCGGATCGTGATCTCCATCTGCTCTCAATCGTCTCAGACCGCCGTGCTTTCAAGGGCAACGGTCTGCCAGAGAGTGTGTCACGTCGGTTTCGTAGGCGTCGCGGATGCTCCCTGTTGCTCTGGTGCAGGGGGCTATACTGCGGCCATTCGAGAAAGACCGGCACCCGCGTAATGTCCGTTCGCGCGAACGAACTCCCAAGCACACGTCAACGACCAGCCACGGAGATCGGTTTTCGATCCGGTGCGCGGAACATCGCGCGAATTTTCAGCTACGCCAAGCAATACTGGCGACAACTCGCCCTCGTCCTCGTCGCGCTCATTGCCACAGGGGCGTTCGCTCTGGCGACGCCCTTGCTGCTGAGATGGGCGGTGGATTCAGCGCTGGGGGTGGAAGGCGCCAACAGCGTCGATGTCGATGAGACCTTGGTGATTGTGGCTGGGCTCGCGTTACTGGGCGCGGCCGTATTCCGTGGCGTGGCGCAATTCGGACAGGCCTATCTGGCGGAATGGGTGGGCCAGACAATCGCCTACGACATCCGGAACCGCCTTTACGACCGGCTGCAGAATCTCTCCTTCTCCTATCACGACGAAGCGGAGACGGGCCAGATTATGGCCCGTGCGACACAGGACGTCGAAGTGATCCGGATGTTCCTGAACTTCGGGGGCGTCCGGCTCGTCTTCACGCTGATTTTGATGCTGGCGATCCTGATCATCATGTTGGTGCAGGAGTGGCAGCTCGCGCTGGTCGTGTGGGCGTTCATGGCGGTCGTCGCCGCGGTCTCGTTCCGCGTCTCTCGCTCGCTTCGCCCCGTCTGGCAGGACGTGCAGGAAGGGCAAGCCCAGCTCGGGATCGTGTTGCAGGAAGCTCTCTCCGGCATTCGGGTCGTGAAGGCCTTCGCGCGTGAGCCGTTCGAAGGCCGCAAGTTCGGTCGGGCGGCGGACTTCCTCTTCGACCGTTCCTTCGCGGCCAGCCGCATTCAGGCGATTAACTCACCGTTCCAAACCGCGCTTTGGATGGGCGCACTTGTCGCCACCATGTGGATTGGTGGCATCAAGGTCGTGAACGGCGACATGAGCATCGGACAACTCACTTCATTCCTGATCTATATCCAACTCTTGCAACTGCCGATTCGCGGGTTGGGGTGGATGGTCATGATGGTGCCCCGTGCCGCGACCTCCTCGCAACGCATTTTCGAGATTCTCGATCAAGAGTCTGATGTCCAAGAACGGTCGGAGGCGTATCCGCTCCCGGCTCCGCAGGGACATGTGCGGTTCGAGAGCGTGTCTTTCGCCTATGACAAAGAACGCCCTGTCTTGAGCGACGTGGACTTCGAGGCGCATCCCGGCCAGGTCATCGCGTTGCTCGGGCCCACCGGGTCCGGCAAGACGACGGTGGTGAACTTGCTGCCGCGCTTCTACGACGTCTCCGGGGGTCGAGTTGTTCTTGATGGCCACGACATTCGAGACCTCACGTTGGAGAGCCTGCGCGAGCAGATCGCCATCGTGCAGCAGGATGTCTTCCTTTTCGCCGCAACCATCCGCGACAACATTGCCTACGGCCGTCCGGACGCGACCGACGAAGAGGTGCGCGCCGCCGCGCAGCTCGCCCGCATCCATGATCACATCATCAGCTTGCCGGGCGGCTACGACACCTGGGTAGGGGAGCGCGGAGCCACACTGTCCGGTGGTCAGAAGCAACGCATGGCCATCGCCCGCGCCCTCTTGATGGATCCCCGGGTTTTGATATTTGATGACTCCACATCCAGCGTGGATGCGGCGACGGAGTTCGAGATCCAGCAAGCCATGTCGGCGCTGATGCAGGGCCGCACGACGTTCGTCATTGCGCACCGCCTGCGAAGCGTCAAAGACGCTGACCAGATCTTGGTGCTCGACCAGGGGTCGATTGTGCAGAGCGGGACGCACAACCAACTGCTCGCCCAGGGTGGCCTCTATCGCGATATCTACGACTTGGAACTCCGGGACCAGGAAGAGGCCTACGGCCAGACGGCGGGCGGAGCGGGGGCATGATCATCGTGGCGCCAATTCCTGAAGCGATGGGGGACTAAGCATGGGTATGTGGGGTGGTGGCCAAGCGGGCGGCTGGTCGTCCAATATTGGCGGTACCGGTCACGGTCCGCGCAGCAATTGGGGTTCCTCCTTCAGCCGTAGCGATGGCTGGGATGAGGAGTACGGCAAGCTCTATAACCCCCAGCTTGTCCGGCGCATCGTGCCGTATCTGGGGCCCCACAAGCGCTGGGGATCCGTGGGACTTTTGGCGATGGTCGTTTTCGCGGCGGCGAGTTTCTCGCAGCCGTTCATCATCACGATTGCGATCCGTGATTACATTGCCGACGGCGACCTCGGCGGTCTGACCAAGCTCATGGGCGTATTCATCGTCCTCGCGCTGGTGGCCTGGGGGGCGGAATTCATCCGCCAGTGGGCGATGGCCAAGGTGGGCCACAAGATCTTGCTCACCATGAGACGCCAGGTCTTCGACCACATGATGTCGCTCTCACAATCCTTCTACGACGAGGCAGAAGTGGGCCGCGTCATGTCGCGCGTCACTTCCGATGTCCAGGTACTGCAAGAACTCCTGACGACCGGCGTCCTCACAGTCGTTTCCGATGTGATCGGGCTCGCCATCGTGATCGGTTTCCTACTGCTGATCGATTGGCAACTGGCGCTGGTCACATTCACCGTTTTGCCTGTCCTCCTGATCGCGATGGTGTGGTGGAGCAAGCGTGCACGGATGGCCTTCCTGGAAGTGCGGTCCGCCATCGCTGCGGTGAACGGCACGCTGAACGAGGATCTGAATGGGGTCCGGGTGGTGCAGAGCGTGGGCCGTCAAGATGAGAACGCCAAGCGCTTCGATGGCGTCAACGGCTGGAACCTCAAGGCGACGCGGAAGGCGGGCCTGATGTCCGCCGCCGTGATTCCCGTGGTCGAGATTCTTACCGCGGTCGCGACCTCGTTGGTCATCATCGTCGCGGGAATTCGATTGGCGAACGGCGGTCTCGATGCGGCGACCGGCGTTGCGGCAGTCATTGGTTTCGCCATCTACATCCAGCGCTTCTTTGACCCGGTGCGGGACCTGGTCCTCCAGTACACGATGTTCCAGCGCGCGCTGGCCGGCGCGGAACGAATCTTTGAAGTGCTCGACACCAAGCCCGCCATCGTCGACAAGCCGGATGCAATCGAGCTTGATGACATCAGCGGAGACATCGTCTTCGACGACGTTTCGCTGGAGTACATCGAAGGAATTCGCGTCCTCCACAACGTCAACCTGCACGTGAAGCCCGGTGAGACGGTCGCATTCGTGGGGCAGACGGGCGCTGGCAAGACCTCGATGACGGCGTTGACCTCGCGGGCCTATGACGTGACAGAGGGCCGCATCCTGATAGATGGACAAGATGTGCGGGACATCGAACGCCGCTCCCTGACCAAGCGGATGGGTATCGTGCTGCAAGACGCCTTCCTCTACTCCGGAACCGTGATGGACAACATCAGGTACGGGCGCTTGGATGCGACCCGAGACGAGGTGTTCGAAGCCGCCAAGGTTGTCGGCGCGCATGATTGGATCATGCGCTTGGAAGACGGCTACGACACCTACCTCAATGAGCGCGGCCAGAATCTCTCTGTCGGACAGCGACAGCTCCTGGCGTTTGCCCGTGCGATTCTCTCCAACCCCCGCATCCTGATTCTGGATGAGGCGACGGCGAACGTGGATTCTCAGACGGAAGCCTTGATTCAGAAGGCCATCTCGCGCGTCATGGAGGGCCGGACCTCCTTCGTGATTGCGCATCGTCTCAGCACCATCCGCTCCGTCGATCGGATCATCGTCATGGACGACGGCCGCATCGTGGAGGAGGGCACACACGAGGAGCTCCTCGCCAGCGGCGGCTACTACGCGAACCTCTACGAGATGACCTACGCGCAGTACGACGAAGATGCGTTCGATGAGGCAGAGTCGTTGGCGGTCTTGGATCGGATGCGGGAGCGGGTGCGCCTCCAGACTTCGACCGATGCTCCGGCCGCCGCGATCACTGATGACTCCGCCATCGCGGGCGGCGACTAGCGGTGCTCCCAACCGGTTCCTAGCTACCGATCGCCAAAGAGGGATCGCTGTACGGTGGGGCCGGATCCCTCCAGCCCGAGATGCTCATACGCGGCCTGTGTGGCAACACGGCCGCGGGGAGTCCGGTCGATGAATCCGAGTTGGAGAAGAAACGGCTCGTAGACATCCATGACGGTGTCTGCCTCCTCCGCGATCGACGCGGCCAAGGTATCGAGTCCCACTGGGCCACCCCCAAAACGCTCCACGATGGACCGCAGTAGCTCCCGGTCCTGCTCATCCAGCCCCAGGGAGTCGATCCGCAGTTGATCGAGCGCCTGGTCGCAGACGGGCTCCGTCACCACGCCATCGGCGCGGACCTGCGCGTAGTCCCGGACCCTGCGCAGAAGCCGGTTGGCGATGCGCGGGGTCCCCCGCGAGCGTTGAGCCAGGGTCTCGGCCCCGTCGCCGGTGATCTCGACGCCGAGTTTGGCCGCGTTGCTTCGTACCAGGCCCGTCAGTTCCGGAGCCGAGTAGAAGTCCAAGCGGTGGACGACGCCGAACCGATCTCGCAGTGGGGAACTTAGAAGCGCGTAGCGCGTGGTCGCGGCGACCAGCGTGAACGGCTTCAAGCTCAGCCGCAAGGGGCGTGCCGCCGGTCCTTTGCCCATCATGATGTCCAGCGCGTAGTCCTCCATGGCTGGGTAGAGGACCTCCTCCACGCCACGGGGAAGCCGGTGGATTTCGTCGATGAAGAGGACATCGTGATCGCGGAGGGAGTTCAGAATCGCGGCGAGATCGGCGGCGCGGGCCAAGGCGGGGCCGGACGTGGTGCGCAGGTTGACGCCCATCTCGGCAGCGATGATCCGTGCCAGCGTCGTCTTGCCCAAGCCGGGCGGTCCGTAGAAGAGGACGTGGTCCAGCGGCTCGGCCCGTTCACGCGCCGCCAAGACGGCGATCTCGAGGGCCTCCTTGATCGATGACTGCCCGACGAACTCATCCAGCCGCGAGGGCCTGAGGGAGCGATCATCCGGTTCGGTGCTCTGCTCCTCCGGGCCGACGACCCGCAGTCCCGTGTCGTTGGGGAGATCGCGCATCGTGATCTCGTCTGGCGCCTCCATGAGTGAGTCGTCGGGGTCAGGGGGGAGATCGGGTGCGCGTTCATCCATGGGCGTCACTATACACGCACAAGTGTTCTAATGGCCGATGGCTCCCGGAGCGCCGACGGTCGGTTTTGGCGGAGGCGTCAATCTTCACGTTCGATCAGGCGTAGCCGGGCGGCGTTTCGCGCCTCCACCGATGCCGGATGCAGCACGGTCCCCTGTGCCAACTGCTGCGCGATCCGGCGGTCGAGCAAGGCGGCGAACGCCGCCTGCAGGTCGTGATTCGCTAGAGCGCGGATTGGCACGAGCCCGGGGTCGTCGGCGACCTTGTTCGGCTCGATCTTGTCGGCGACGAAGACACCGATCGCGACGTCCGACATGCCGCCCCGTCCCGTCGTGTGCCAACGGATCGATTCCAGGACTTCCGCATCGGTGACGCCCCAGTCGCGTGCGGCCTGAGCGGCGGCGATGGGGCCGTGCAAGAGAATGGGGGCCGTGCGTTCTTCGACCGTTGGATCAATCGCGAACTCCGCGGCGGCGCGCAGCAGGGCATCTGGGCTGTGGGCGCGGTAGAGGTCATGTCCCCAGGCCGCCGCTTGTACACGTGTCGAGTCGAGCTCATGCAGTTGCGCGAGGCGTCTTCCTTCGGTGACGACCCGCGCGGTGTGTCCGCGAAGCCACTCGGGGAGCGTCGATGCACGTTCCCGGAAGAGATCGATCAAGGGCGAGGGAGTTTCGGACGCGGGTTCGCCCACGTTAGTTCTCGGGCTTCTCGCGGCGGATCGGCAGGGAGAGAAAGTCCGCGAGTTGCTTGGCGATATTCATCCCCTCGATCTCAGTGGGGTAGCGGCCGAGGTTGAGAGGGGGGAGTTTGGCGCTGTCTGCATCATCCGTGAAGGCCAGATCGACGATCTCCTGCTGGGAGAGCTTGAAAATGAATCCGCCGCGCTTCCGCCAGACATGCAGGCGATAGACCTCGTCCATCTCAAACGACCAATTGCGTCGCCAGATCCACAGTAACGATTGATGAACCTGTGCCACGTCTTCGCGCCGGTTGAAGGTGACCTCCTGTAGATCGCCACCGGCGATCCCCACGACCGCCCAAGCCAGCGCCGCCCCGAAGTAGCCAATGAGGCCGCCGATTAGCATCATCGTCTGAATATCGCTCCCGCTGGAGCCAGTGCTGACGCCGAACAACGCGGCAGCCCCCGCGACCAGCGCGGCGCCCACGGTGCCGTAGATCCAGGTGGGCAACGGAGACCAGAAGGTACGCAGATAGAGCGTGTCCTGGTCCGGTCGTGTCAGGATCGCGATCTGGGTCTGCCGGTCGCGCCCCTTTTTCTTTTCGCGTTGTGTCATGAGTGGAGGCTATCGGCGCTGTCCGGTGCCCGTCTACTCCGTGCCGTCTGCGCGCTTGCTGGAATGTGACTACCGTCAGACCGGTCCGGCCTCCACAATGGGGCTATGCGTCGTATGGTTTGGCCGTTGCGCGTCTTGGC
>Ga0114993_10007296_pt1 | contig 10239 bp, 8 predicted proteins | sample ArcticOcean_MG_C_FD_87042 | JGI IMG/M metagenome (GOLD analysis project Ga0114993, IMG submission 87042) | Marine microbial communities from western Arctic Ocean - ArcticOcean_MG_CB2_150 | ecosystem: Environmental > Aquatic > Marine > Oceanic | place: Arctic Ocean: Canada Basin | collected...
CTCCTCCACGAATGGCCATATGTCCCCATGGTACCACGACTTACGAAAAAGTACAACCTTGAATCCTTAACAGAGCACTAGCGGCGGCAACATCCACCCCGCCCACGACGACCAGGGCATCATCGTACCGAGGCGATCTGGCAGCAGGTTGGTGCTTAGGTGCTAGTCTGGCAGTTCGGTCTCAGCTCCGGCATCGAGCCAGGCCTGGAAGCGTTCTGCCTGCTCAGGCTCACGGAACTGCCGAACATTCGCCTCTCCCGGAAAACGTCGCTCGCGCACAGCCGCCGTGTATTGCTTGACACCTGCCAAGCCGTTGGCCCGAAGATCCGCGAACCGCTCCACATGCCCTAGGTCGAAGTGATGCACGCCGAGCATGTCTGTGGCGACCAGCACCTGCCCATCCGTGTGTCGGCCGGCAGCGATACCGATCGTGGGAATCCTCAATGCCTCGCTCACCGCGCGCCCCACCTGCTCAGGAATCAGCTCCAGCACAAGGAATGAAGCCCCCGCAGCCTCCAGTTGTTTGGCTCGAGTCAGAAGGCGCGCCGCTCCACGTGCGGTCTTGGCTTTCAATCCCTTGCGCTCATGTAGCTGCGGATTGAGTCCGAGATGCCCCCATACTTCAATCCCCCGGGCACACAGCTTCTCAACTACCGCTGGTTTGTGTCCCTCCAGCTTGACTCCATTTGCCCCCAACGACACGAATCGAAGCGCATTACCCAACGCATCGTCCGGCGTATCACAGGAACCATAGGGGAGATCTGCCAACAGGTACGCATTGCGCGTCCCACGACGCACGGCCTTCAGGTGATGGATCATGTCATCCATCGAAACCTCTCGCTCATCGTCATAGCCGAGCACATTCGTACCGACACTGTCGGCACAGAAAATGACGTCAACCCCTGCCTCTTCCATCCACAGGGACGAGGGGTAGTCATAACAGGTGAGCACGACGATGGGTTCGCCATCCAGCTTCTTCTGCTGAAGTTGCGCACCGCTCTTCTCTTTGGTCATCCGCTTACTCCCCCTCAGCCCAGTTCTCGTGCATGCCAGTTCAGATCACCACTATCTACATCCAGATCGTATATCCGCCAGGGATGTGGGCTCTCGCAAAACGCGGGCGCCACAGCAAACCAGGTCCCCTCCACACATTCCGGATCATGGCCCGGATGGTAGTGACCACTCAGACACATTCTGACACGCCCACTATTCGTGATCGCCTGCCGCATTTCGCCCCCATTGCCATAGGTATGGGGATAGCCCTCGTCGCGACGAGGGTACACCAGATAGTGCTGCAGATGAATTTGTGGACGACGATCGTCGTCCGTCAAAACCTGCTCAAAACGAGCGTGTTCGTCACCGACTCTTTGCGGAATATGGCCTTCCCCTTCCGCGTCAGCGAAGCTGACAACGCGCACGCCACCCACATCCAGATCGACCGGCAAGTGGAAGACTTCGTGAAATAGCCACAAGTGGTCATGATTCCCTGGCAGCACGACAACGGGCACGTCCCGGATCGACAGAGTGTCTACATACCACTGCAGATCTATCCTTCCTCGCTCCAGATGATCTGCGCTGTCCACATCCTCGAAGGGGTGATCGACGAGATCACCACTAACGACGATCAAATCGGCCCCCGCATCGACGATGCGCTGCATGGCAATGGGAATGCAGTCGACCATCTTCCGACTCAGGCGTGCGGGAACCGCCGATGTGCCATCGAGACAGTGGCGCAGATGAAAATCAGAGATATGAACGATTCGCAATGTGTGTCTCCTATTCAGGTAGACACCAACTTGCCACAAGCACGTCGACAAATCTCACGCCGCAGCTCTGATCGTGGCAAGCATGTGTCGTACCTCGTCCGCCTTGTGATCCGGATGTGTGGGCACCAGGACAGCTCGAGATAGAATATCCAAAGACGAGGCACACATGTCGGGTGAATAACGGATTTTCGCCTTCCGATTTGCCGGAATCTTGAATGGATCGAGTGCCGGATGATGGGCCCCTTGCTCGCGCATGATCGGCTCCCAGCGGGTGTAGACATGTCGCCCCGTGTCCATGGGCAAAAAGGACGAGACCTTGGCCTGCGCAAGATTGCCCCGGAATGCACGAGCCTGTTTCTCGGTTTCGAAGAGAAAACCTGCATGCGTCCCACATTCGTCTTCTATGCTGTGATTTACGATCGACTGTAGTCCGGCTTTTTCACCGGCCACGGTGAGCCGCTGTTTTTGCCTGCGCATCTTTTTCAGCATGGGCTCCAGTCGAATCAGCTGCGCATTGAGGATCGCCCCTTCAAATTCGGAGGCGCGGAAGTTGTGCCCCGCGAACTGCAAATCTTCGCGATCCTGATCTGGATTCCAATAGAAGGAACAACAATCTACGGCGACGGAGCCGCGATCATATACCGCCTTGCGATTGGTAACGAAGGCGCCTCCTTCGCCGCAGGTGATATTCTTGAAGAAGTTGAAGGAATACGCGCCTGCATGGCCGATCGCCCCCAGCTTCTTACCACGAAATCCACCGCCCACTGCCTGACACGCATCCTCAACAACCAGGAGTTTTCTCTTGCGGGCGATGCGCATGAGACGCGCCATGTCGCATGGCAAACCGACCATGTGAACGGGGATGATCGCTTTCGTGTGAGCCGTGATCCGACGCTCTACATCCGCGGGCGACAGAGTGAGTGATTCGTCGACATCGGCAATGACGGGGATTGCCCCAGCAGCCAGAACGGCGAGCGCCGTGGCCATATACGTATAAGCCGGTACGATCACCTGATCACCGGGGCCGACACCAAGTCCCACGAGCGAGGTGTAGATCGCGGATGTGCCATTGCGGGCCATACGGGCGTAGCGACACCCAACGTGTGTGGCCCAATCTTTCTCAAATTGATCACACTCACCACCCTGGCCGTAGCGAAAGATGCGTCCACTCTGAATGAGCTTCCGTATCCTCGTGACCTCTGCTTCACCGATTCGATACATGGTATTCCTCCTTGGTACGCACTTAGGACGCGCGTATATCGTGTCGTGCTTCTTCTATGCGTAAGTCGAGTCGACTCCAACGACGAAGTGAATTGATGCTGTGCAGGCTCGTCGCCTCACGCAGATCGTCGATTCGCAAAATCGACTCTTCAATTTCTCCCTGTGCCAGCAATTGTGCACGATAGGTCCCCGGCAGAAGCCCTGAGGCCACCGCAGGTGTGAGGCGGCGCCCGTCGATGATGGCCACAAGATTTCCTCTCACGGTCTCCGTCAACTCGCCTCTTTCATTGAAGAGCACTGCCTCGTCAATGTCTTCTCCGACACTGGAACTTGCTTGATCGTAGGTTCGGCGATTCGTCGTCTTGTGAAAGAGGAAGACATCATCGCTATCTACGGGCTCGCGAGCCAGTGCCGCCGACCACGTGACATTCGCAGGAATGTCGAGTCTGACACACTCGACGCGACACGTTCCCTGCTTGGCCAGGGTCAAGCGCAAACGCATGGGATAGACGCACGAGACCGTCGCTTCCTGCAATCGACTCATGACCGTGCCATGATCGAAGGCGAAATCGAAATAGCTCGACGATTGCCGCAGTCGCTCCAGGTGCCTGTCCAGTAACCAGATCCCCTCGTTCGGTGCCCATCGCATGGTTTCCAGCAGTTCGAAGGAAACCGGTACAGGTTGTGATAGAAAGCGCGCCTTTGTCAGACATTCCTCGTACTCAGCTGACGCGGTAGAATCCCAGGTGATGCCGCCACCGATCCCTGCCACTGCCTGGCGACGCGTCCGATCGACACAGACCGTGCGAATGGCTACCGAAAATCTCGCCTCCATACACGCCAATCCCGAGGCAACCTTCGGACTCTGTCCAACAGAACCCGCACTGACTTGTGATACCTCACGAGGTGAAAGGTACCCTATGGAACCGGTGTAGATCCCACGGGGAGAGATCTCCAACTCCTTGATAATCTGCATCGTTCGCACCTTCGGTGCACCCGTCACCGACCCGCAAGGGAACAGGGCCGTCATCAGGGATGACAGCGTCGTTTCGGGGCGAAGTTGTGAACGGATCGTCGACGTCATCTGCCATACGGTCGGATACTGTTCGACCTTCCACAGCTGCTCCACACCGACGGATCCCGGGTTAGAGACGCGCCCGAGGTCGTTGCGCAGTAAATCCACGATCATCGTGTTTTCAGCCCGTTCCTTGCTGGATACGGCCAATTCTTCAGCCAGGAGAGCATCCTCTTCGACCCACCTGCCACGAGGACGAGTGCCCTTCATCGGACGCGCGATCAACTCACCGTCACAAAGGGCGAAGTGCAGTTCGGGTGAGGCCGAACAGATCGCGAAGGGACCGGTGTCGACAAGAGCGCACAGTGCTGTTGGCTGCGCTAGACACAGGGCATGGTAGAGACCTTCCACGTCCCCGTCGAAGGTGGCGCGCTGACGCATCGTCAGATTGACTTGGTACGTGTCTCCCGCAGCGATCAGCTCTCGAATTCGTGCGACTCGATCAGCATGATCTGCGCCACTCCACTCTGACAGCCATGCTGTGAGTGGCTGGGGAGGGACTTCGATTCCCTCCATTGCCTGCACCGTGCGGCGCCGGCGAAACAGTCCAAACCAGAGCAGGGGGAACCCATCTAAGGAATCACCCGTCGCCAGGGCAGGATCTAAGCCGGGTGCCGCTTCGTAGCTGATGTAGCCTGCTGCATGCAACCCCCCTGCCACGGCTTCTTCAATTCTTGTGAGCGCCTCGATCACCTCATCGACTTGGGTGACCAAGATGGTATCAACAAGCTGCTCGAAAACGAAGGACCGCTCAGCCCCGGGCTCAGCATCAGCGGTGAGGGCATCCAGACGAACGCTCACAGGCGCCACCGAGGGGCCTTGGGTCGGCATGTCAGTAGATCAACTCACGGAAGGAAGAGATCGTGTGTAGCGTGATCAGATTGCCATCGTGGGCGCTATGGGCGCGTTCGTCCCCGGACCGGGAGAGAACGTGTAGATCCTCTCCATCGACCACCATACTTGCATAGTGCCGAGCCTGCCCCGCATCCTGGCCCACGGCGACAATGCCGGCCATACACCAATCGATGCAGTTTTTGCTGAAGTGAAGTGTCAGCACATGACGTTCGTTGTTGGGCAAACCATAGCGGTTCGACGGCAGCTGATCAGGCCGACGCATCGAATCCGTCGCCTGACTCGATAGAAGCCAGTAGGTGTTCTCATCCTGCAGAATGTGGAAACGCATTTGCCCACCTGGACATGGCGCATAGAGCATCGGCCTACCGGATGGTGCATGCACCAGTTGTGTCGTCCAGCGATGGTCTGACTCTTCGACCACCTTGGCAATACAAGCAAGCCCCGTGGCTCCAGTATGGGCCCGCATCCAGAGGTGCACGGTTCGCCCTGCGGGATCATGCCACAGATGATTCGGGTCGGTAAATTCGACAACATTCGTTTCCAGCCAACCCGCTGGAAACATGGTTGTCTGTGTCACCTGCGCCGACCTGTCACGATCACTCCAGAAGGGTACACCAACCATTGTCGCCTTGTCGAGATCCTTGAAGACCAGCTCGCTGGCAAACGTCCAACTTGCGGCAAGAGTGAGATCTGCTGTTGCATCGGCAACCATCAGGACTGGTGCAAGTTCAGAGACGGGCCACCCTTGCACCTCGTCGTAAACACGCCGTTCCATCACGAGGTGTACGCGACCACGGGCGTGATGAACATTGCAGGCAGATTGGTGCCAGGCCTGGCCATCGGTCAAACGCTTCACATCTGTCCAGGTATCACCTTCATCATCACTGGCGATAACGCACAGATCTGCATCATGTCCCAAGATGTAGACACGGTTGCCACCGACGAAGGGCCTCGCATGCATGAAGGGAAACAGGCCTCGCTCCTGCCAGGTTACCCCATGGTCATCACTGGTATAGATCCGGCCTTGCCAGGCGTGGCGCCCTTCACCTCGCCAGCCCTTGGGCCCGGCCAGATCCGCCACCCCGGGGCCACCCTGATCCATCGTCGCCAGGAGTCGACCAGAAGGCAGCCGCACCAGGCCTGGTGAGTAGGCGAAGACACGCTCCGGGTCTGCAGACTCGTAGAGGACTCGGTGCTCCAACGCCAAAGGCTGCAGACGACGGGGCTGCATTAGGCGCGATCGTATCGCGGCAGCGGAGCCACATGTGATACCGCATCAAGACGATCCCGCTCAAGTCCTGGCAGGGCCCAATCCAGCCCCCCAAGTGCATCCTCCACATGCTCCGGACAATCGGGGCCGATGATCGGCGCCGTCAACTCGTCATGATCAAGAAGCCAGGCCATGGCAATCTGAGCAGGGCTCTTGTCATGTTCCTGGCCGATGTCGATCAGCAACGACACGATGTCATCAACCTGTTCGGTCATGGCGCGCTCGAATCTGTCTCCCGTCCATGGTGTGCCTTCGGGAGCGCTTCGACCACGGCGAAACAGACCACTGAGCAAACCCACCGCCAGAGGACTGTAGGTCATCAGACCCAGCTGATACTTGCGCACGATGGGAAGCAACTCGGTTTCGACATCTGATCGATTCAGCAGATTGTATTGATTCTGCAAACACACGATACGATCCCATCCCTGCCGATCACTCGTCCACAACGCCTCAATAACCTGCGCCGTCGAGTAGTTGCAAGCCCCCACGTACAACACCTTCCCCTGACGCACCAGATCGTCCATGGCACGCAGTGTTTCGTCCAGCGGTGTCGCCGCATCCCAATGATGCATCAGATACAAATCGATGTGATCGGTGCCCAGGCGGCTCAGAGATCGCTCGATCTCACGCATGATGTGGTAGCGAGAGAGTCCGAGATCGTTGGGGGCATCACCCATCTTGCTCCAGACCTTTGTGGTGATGAACAGGTCATCGCGCTGGCCTCGCATCGCTCGTGCAAGAATTCGTTCTGACCGTCCCAAACCGTAATAGTTCGCGCAATCGATGAAGTTACAGCCGAGATCGATCGCCCTTTCAATCGTTTGCACGGCGATATCGTCGTCTGCTTGTCCACGAAATGCCGTTCCAAGGCAGACGCGTGAAACCTTGACGCCAGAGCTCCCGAGTGGGACATAGTTCATCTTGCAGTGGTCTCCCTATCCTGTGGCACTATCCTGTGGCTCCCTTGACACTCCACACGGATCCCGTGGTGTATGTATTGCGCTCCGAGCAGAGAAACTCAGCAACTTCGGCGACTTCTTCGGGATCTGAATAGCGTCCCAACGGATTGCCCGGATCTGCAATGTGTTCGGCAGAGAAACGTGGCACGACCATATCCGTCAGTGCCCGTCCCGGCTCGATTCCATTGACGAAGACCCCTTCTCCAGCATACGCGTTACCCAAGGACTGAACCAAGCTGTACACGCCGCCCTTCGATACAGCATAGGGCACCTGATTCGCTGAGCCACGACGCGCGCCGGAGGTGATGGTCACACATCGCCCCCAACCGCCAGCACGCATATGCGGAATTGCCGCCTGGTGGGCATGGTACACACCGTGCAAGTTAATTTCCAGAACCTTCGCGAATTGTTTGGCCGACTGTTCGTGAAATGGCGCCTCCAGTCCGAGCACGCCGGCAGCGCACACGAGGATATCCAGGCGCTTGAAGGCATTGATCGCAGCCTCAGCGGCTGCCACGACCTCCTCTTCGATGGTCACATCTGTCAAGACGAAGATCGCCCGCTGACCAAGGGCAGCAATCTCCTTGGCCGTCTTCTTCCCCTGCTCCTCGAGCAGATCGGCGATCACGACATCACGGCCTTCGGCGGCGATACGCAAAGCCATCGCCCGCCCCAATCCCCGTGCGCCACCCGTTACGAGGGCAGCTCGGCGTTGACGAGGGGCGGCAAAGCGAAGATCACGGGGGTCATCAGGTGGAGTCATCTTATCTCGTTGGCTGGCGTGGACTTCTTAACGTCGGGTCAGTTTGGGCCTGCAAAACATTCCGGCGTCGTACGCGTCTACTGGCGTCATGCCCACCGCCGTGCTGGCGTTACGCCCACCGCTCTATTGGCGTCATGCCAGCACGGCCGGTAATATAGCGCCAACGCACCTCGAACAGACCTCTGACTGGTACATATTCGCATGCAAATCGAACGAATCGAATCTTTCTTCATCGGCGGTAGTTACGTCGTTCGCCTGACCACTGATACGGGCCTTACCGGCATTGGCCAAACGGCCTGCTGGGGTTATCCCGAAGCGGTGGGACAGATCGTCAACGCCTTCGAGCGCTACCTGATTGGCCAGGACCCACTTCGCATCGAGCACCACTGGCAATACCTCTATCGCATGTCCCCTTTTCGCGGCACAGCCCTGACGGGCGCAATCAGCGCCATCGATATCGCGCTGTGGGACATCAAGGGAAAGCACTTTCAAGCGCCCATATGGGAGTTACTAGGAGGTCGGTGTCGCGACAAAATTCGCCTGCACCTGCTTGGTGGCGCGAGCACGCCGGATGCTATGGTCGAGGCCGCCCGCGCCGCACGGGAAGAGGGATTCACGGCCCTCAAATTTGATCCCGTCCATCACATCGACGCGGGCATCGACCGCATGATTAACACCGCAGTGGATCTTACGGCGGCAGCCCGCGAGGGGGGCGGCGCCGACCTTGACCTGATTATTGAAGTCCACCGCAAACTCACGCCCATGACGGCCCGCACCCTCTGCGAGGCCCTGGCGCCATTCAATCTCTACTTCCTTGAGGACCCAACCCAGATCGACTCCATCCAGGCGCAGGCAGATATCGCTCGTCGGACGCAGGTACCGATCGGCAATGGTGAGCGCCTGACAACCATTTGGGAATTCCGCGAATTGCTCGAGGCGGGGGGGGCGCAGTATATCCGGCCCGATGTCGGGCTGGCCGGTGGACTCACCCACTGCAAGAAGATTGCTGCGATCGCAGAGAGCTATCACAGCGCCGTCGTGACCCACAACTTTCTCGGTCCGCTGATCACGGCGGCGTCTGTTCATTTGGATGCAACCATTCCAAACTTCATCACCCAGGAGTACAGCAAAGGAGATGAATCGGAGGCCAATGCCGTTTACCGTTGCGCGCACCGTCGTGAGGGCGGCTATATCGCCCTGACGGATGCTCCAGGCCTGGGGGTCGAATTGGTCGACGAGTTGATAGAAGAGCATCCATTCACACCGATGAACTCCGGCCAGACACCCCTGCGTGAGGATGGATCAGTAGCCTACGCCGTGTAGATCGTCCATGTCCGCTAGCGTGGCTTGCTAGGTTTGTTGCCTTTTCGGTGCTTGCTCTTTTTGTGCTTGTTCTTGGGCTTGCCGCCTTTGGAGCCCTTGGTCGCATCTCGCCTCTTTTCGCTACCGAGGCGCGCCAGTCGCAGCCGTTGTCCACAGACACGAACCTTCTTCAGGGTTCGCAGCAGATCGCCGCCCATCCCTTCAGGAAGGTCGATGGTACTGTGGTCCTCGTGTATCTCGATGCGGCCGATGTACTCACTGTCGAGGACCGCTTCGTTGCTGATGGCACCCATAAGATTGCCCGGTTTCACACCGTGCGTACGTCCTACCTCAGCCCGAAAACGCTCCATACCTCTCTGCGGCTCTGGTGACCCGTGTGCTTCTTCCGGTCGGCTCGGCTTCGCTCCCCGCGGCCGCTGGTCGGCAGGTGCGCTCGCAGCTGATCCAGCGGTAGATTGCGCCGTATCTGACCTACCCCCCTCGGGGCGAGTAGGAACCGGGCGGGTCTGACTCGGTTGTTTGGGGTCCGGTTGTTTGGGGTCCGGATGGTTAGGAGCCGGACGGGTCTGACTCGGTTGTTTGGGGTCCGGGCGGTTAGGAGCCGGGCGGTTAGGAACCGGGCGGTTCGCAGTAGCTGCAGACGCCGTTTTCCCTCGCCGTGGGTGGTCCACATCTGCCGCCAGCAGCAAGGGCTCGTCGCCCTGCACCATCCGCGCCAGAGCCGAAGCAATGTCGAGGGCGGGCACATTGTGTTCCTGCATGTATTGCTCAAGGACCATACGGAAAACGCCCAGGTCCTCGACGCCGAGCACATCTGTGAGTGCCTGGGTGAACCGAGCGATCCGTTGATCGTTGATGGTCTCCGTCGAAGGCTGTTGCCACAGTGGGATCTTCTGCTTTGTCGCCCGTTCGATCGTATGCAGCAGGCGGCGCTCGCGAGGAGCCACGAAGGAAATGGCCTTGCCATGTCGGCCAGCTCGTCCCGTGCGCCCAATACGATGGATATA
>Ga0114993_10007300_pt1 | contig 10237 bp, 8 predicted proteins | sample ArcticOcean_MG_C_FD_87042 | JGI IMG/M metagenome (GOLD analysis project Ga0114993, IMG submission 87042) | Marine microbial communities from western Arctic Ocean - ArcticOcean_MG_CB2_150 | ecosystem: Environmental > Aquatic > Marine > Oceanic | place: Arctic Ocean: Canada Basin | collected...
CATATAATGAGGAAAAAAATATTGCTTCAATTTTATTACGATTAAAAAATATTTCTGAGTATATCATAGTATGTGATGATGGTTCTAGTGATTTAACATCTGAAATTGCAGAAAAATTAGGAGCAATTGTAGTCAAACACAAAAAAAATTTAGGGTATGGTGCTGCAATTAAAACAATTTTTCTTAAAGCCCAAGAAATTAATGCAGATGCATTAGTAACATTTGATGCAGATGGACAACATAGAATTGAAGATATTGACAAAATATTAGTTCCAATTAAAAACAATAAAGCAGATATTGTAATAGGTTCAAGGTTTCTAAATGATGAACAAAAAATTTCAAAATATAGAAAAATAGGAATTAAAACAATTACAGAATTAACCAACATTACAAGTGGTACAAAAATTACAGATTCACAAAGTGGATTTAGAGGTTATAATAGAAAAACTTTAGAAAATATAAAATTAACAGAGTCAGGAATGGGAATATCAACAGAGATTTTAATTAAAGCAAAAAAATCTAATTTTAAAATAATTGAAGTTCCCATCATAGTTTCATATGAAGGTGAAACATCAACTCATAATTCTATAATTCATGGTTCATCAGTAATTATTAGTACTTTAAAATACGTCGCAATGGAACGTCCACTAACTTTTTACGGAATACCTGGATTGGTGTTTCTAATAATTGGTGTTTCTTTTGGATTATGGGCAATACAAATTTTTACAATTGAAGGTGTGCTTATTACAAATATTGCATTAATTGGTATGGGAGGAGTGATTTTAGGTACGGTTATGATGATTACTGCTACAATTTTGTATTCCATTATTAGTATAGCAAAAGAGAGGAAATAATTTTATTAGAATTAATGTTGTGTTATGTATATAAATATCAAAAAATGAACGATAATATTGCCACAAGAATCATCTAATCTCATTCAAGTTGAACAAAAAAATCCTTTTGAAACATCTAAAGTTAAACGAAAATTAAACACTAAAGATTGTAGAATATTATTTTTGTATCCAAATGAACGTGGAATGAGTACAATTCCACCTTCAATAACTTCGCTTTCTCAAATTCTCAAAGATGAGGGTCATCAAACTGCTCTTTTTGATACCACATTTTATAAATTTGATGATGAAATAACACTAAAGGATTCTGATGAAGTTAAAACAAAAGCTATGGAATTTAGACCAGTGTTAGAAAGAGATGATGATGATTTACATTTTAAAAAAACTACAAGATCAGCTGTTCTAGATTTTGAAACATCAATTGATAATTTCAAGCCAGACTTTATTGCAGTTTCATGTACAGAAACTACATTTTTGCGTGCAATGAAATTAATTGATCAAACACGGCATAAAAATATAAAAAATCTATTTGGTGGTGTATTTCCTACTTTTGCACCAGAACTTGCAATGAATTACAAAAATATAGATATGCTATGTGTTGGTGAAGGAGAAAATGCAATAGTTGATTTAGCTAACTCGATTTCAAATGAAGAAGATTATTCTAATGTTACTAATTTATGGATTAGACAAAAAGATGGAACGATTACAAAAAACAGTATCTCACGTCCAGTTAACATAGATGAAATTCCTACAGTGACAGACATAGGATTGTTTGGTGAAAAACGATTTTATCGACCAATGGGTGGAAAAATCCGTCGACTATTACCTGTAGAGACTCATCGTGGGTGTCCATTTACTTGTTCATTTTGTAATTCTCCAGGTCAGAATAGACTTTACGGTGATGGTGATTTCGTAAAAGGCATGTCATTTTTTAGGAAAAAAACAATGGATCTTGTTAAAACAGAAATTGAAAATCATATTAAAAAATATGATGTTGAGTACATCTATTTTTGGGCAGATACTTTTTTGGCATGGAATAATAAAGAATTTGATGAATTTTGTGATATGTATTCTGAATTCAAATTACCATTTTGGTGTCAAACAAGAATAGAAACTATTGAAGAAGATAAATTTAGAAAACTAAAAGAGTTAGGTTTGGACAGGGTCACTTTTGGATTAGAGCATGGAAATGAAAAATTCCGAAGAGAAATTGTTAAACGTGATTATTCAAATGATGATGCTGTAAAAAAAATAAAAATAATAGAGAAACTTGGAATAACTTTTAGTGTAAATAATATCATAGGTTTTCCTGATGAAACTAGAGAATTAGCATTTGACACAATTGAAATGAATCGTAGATTTAGTTCAGATAATACTAGTTGTTCAATTTTAGTTCCATTTCATGGAACAGAACTTCATAATTATGCTGTAAAAAAAGGATACATAGATCCAAACATAATTTGTGCAGTAAGTAATTCTGGAGAAAGTTTGTTAAATATGCCACAATGGGATAAAAAAGATATGACTCGTTTACGTGATGTGTTTGCAATGTATATCAAATTCCCTAAAGATAGATGGCCAGAAATTAAAAAAGCAGAAACAGATGACAAATTACGCTCAGAATTAAGAGAAGAATTTATCAAAACATATTGGTCAGATTCATCTGCAAAAATTGAAGATGATATAGCAGAAGCTGCTAAAGGCCTTTTCTGATAAACCAGAAATTACAGTAAATTAATAATAAAAGCATAGTTTAAGAATAATGTGAATATACTTTCAATTATTCCTGCAAGGGGAGGTTCCAAAGGAATACCATTAAAGAATTTGAAATTGGTTGGTGGGAAACCGTTGTTGGATTATACGGTTAATGCATCATTAAGTTCTAAATTCATCAAAAGAACATATGTATCAAGTGATCATGACAGGATTATTACAAGAGCACAAAAACTTGGTGCAGAAATTATATACAGACCAAAGAAATTTGCCACAGATACTTCTACCACGGAATCAGTCATAACTCATTGTATTGAGAAATTAAAGAAAGAAGGATACATTCCAGATATTATCGTACTTTTACAAAATACATCACCATTAAGAAATAGTAAACACATAGATGAAGCATTAAACATTTTTTTGAAAAATAAATATGATTCATTATTAAGCTGTTATTCTTCACATTATTTTATTTGGAAATATGAAAAACAAAAAGCCATTCCAATAAATTACAATCCAAAAAACAGACCTAGAAGACAAAACTTTCAAAATCAGTTTATTGAAAATGGTGCTATTTATATTACTAAATATTCATCATACCAAAAAAGTAAATGTAGGATTTCAGGTAACATAGGTTTGTATGAAATGTCAGAAAAAACATCATTAGATATAGACACTATGGATGATTTAAGAAAAGCTGATCAGATTTTAAGTTCTTAAATATATTGTCATTACACAAATTTATCGAAACGAGGATCCATTCTTAGTTTGAAATAATCTAAATCGTGATTAATCATTAGTTTAATCAATTCTTTAAAGCTTAATTTTGGTTTCCACCCTAATTGATTACGCGCTTTTGATGAGTTCCCAAGTAATTCATCAATATCAGTAGGTCTCATAATTGATTCATCAATATCTACAAAATTATGCCAATCACCTAATTCTGCATATTCTGATGCCAATGTAAGGAATTCTTCTACAGAATGAGATTCTCCAGTAGATATCACATAATCATCAGGTTTCTTTTGTTGCAACATTAACCACATTGCTTCAACAAAATCACCAGCAAATCCCCAATCTCTTTTTGCGTAGATATTACCTAGACTAAGTTTTTTTGTTTTCTTATATTTGATTCTAGCTAAATTATATGTAATTCTTCTAGTCACAAATTCAATTCCACGAAGTGGAGATTCATGATTAAATAAAATTCCACAGCAAGCAAAAATATCGTAAGCTTCTCTATAGTGATTTGTCATATGATGTGCGAAGACTTTAGCTACACCATATGGGCTTCTTGGTATAAATGGGGAATTTTCATCTTTTATTCCAGGATAGTTTCCAAACATTTCACTTGAAGAGGCTTGATAGAATTTTGCATCAGGAACATTTTCCTTTACTGCATCAAGTACTCTTAGCGTACCTAAACCGGTAATATCTGATGTAAGAATTGGTTGTTGAAAAGATGCGCCAACAAATGATTGTGCCGCTAAATTATAGATTTCATCAGGTTGAGATTGACGAATAGCTGCTTGAATTGATGATGGATCAGCTAAATCTGCTTTAATTCTTGTAATTTCTTCATATGTTCCCATTTCCTCTAAACGTTCAAAACATTTGTGACTGGTTCTACGAAATGTCCCAAAAACATTATACCCTTTTTTTAACAAGAATTGTGATAAATAAGCACCATCTTGTCCAGTAATTCCAAAAATGAGAGCGTTCTTCACGATATAATCAATCCTGCTTTAGTAACCCTATCTAAAAATTCTTCGAATCCTTTTCCTTGTTGTTCATGACCTTTCCAAACTTCTATTACAAAACTTTCTTCCTTTTTTTGATTAAGAATTGGAATGATTTTTTCAAAAGGAATATCACCTTCTCCAAATTGTAATCCTTCTTCATCTACGCCTCCAGCATCAGACAGGTGGAAATGTTTAGTATGTTTTTCTATTTTTTTTAATTCATCAATTATAGATATACTACTTTTATTACAAAAAAGTTGAGAATGACATAGATCATAACAGATATCCAAACCTGTTTTTTCACAATAATCTAACATATCATCTGCACTAAGAAAGACGTTACTATTCCAACGACCTCCAAAGAACCATGCATAAGGAGGCATGTTTTCTAAAAGAAAATTAATATTTTTTAAATCGAGTTGTTTTACAGAATCAATTACTAATTTTTTCATGGATGATATTTCAGATTCTGTGGATTCATTTAATGAATATCCGCCTGGATGTACAATTATTGTTGGTTCACCTTTAAAATGTTTATTCAGAGATAATGTTTTATTGATTGCCTTCTGAATTAAATTGATAGATGTTTCTTGTGAATGTACTTGATTAGTTTCCTGTAGACTTGCAATGTCCAATAATTTCCTTTCATAATACTCATAACAATGAACAATTAATCGTTGTTCAAAATTTTGATTTAATTCTAAATCTAAATCACTATCAGAAAAATGGAATTCTAAAATTTTTGGATTAAATTTTAGCATATCATCTAGATCACGTTTTCTTACTTTCATTCCTAGAATCATTGCAAATCATCTAATTGAAGATATTCTCCCTTTTTAATATCGCGAAGAGATTTTTTTTCCATAAAATCATAGTAATATTGTGGAGAAATTCCTCTGAAGGGTGATTTAAGAATTATATTGTCCTCAGTAAAAGTATCTCCTTTTTTTATGTCTAAATTACAAATAATACCTTTGCCTAAAACTTCCCTCTGTAAAATTTCACCTCTAGTCATCTTTTTGATTGAATTTCCTTTAGATTTCTCAGATTCACGAATAAAACTTACCAGTATTTTAAATTCATCAGGTTCAAGGGATGCAGTTTGATCCAGTCCCTTCATAGTTTTATCCAAAGTAATATGTCTCTCAATTATTACAGCGCCAAGATTTGTGGCAGTTACAGATGGGATAATGGTTTGTTCATGTCCACTATAGCCAATCGGAATTTGGAATTTTTCTCTTAATACCGGAATAAGATTTAGATTGAGTAACTCAATAGGTGATGGGTATGTACTATTAGAATGTAATAAAACAAAAGGTATATTTAGATTTTTTATAAAAATTACGGTTTTTTCAATTTCATCCATCGTAGACATTCCAGAAGATATAATCATTGGTTTTTTTGTTTTTGAAATGTATTTAATTAAAGGAAAGTTTGTCATATCAGCAGAAGATATCTTGTATGCAGTGATGTGAATTTTTTCTAGAAAATCAACACTAGGGATATCCCATGCAGTGCACAAAAAAGTAATTTTTTTTTCACTACAATAGTCAACGAGTGTCACATATTCTTTTTCATTAAATTCAACTTCACGTAAAACATCAATTAAAATTTCAGTTCCTTGATTTTCAAGGTTAGGATTTTCTAAAACTTGTTGAGTATATAAACTTTCGATATTTCGTTTTTGAAATTTTACAGCATTCGCTCCAGAATTTACTGCAGCGTCAATTAATTTTTTTGCTAAATCCAACTCACCATTATGATTAATCCCTATTTCTGAAATAATATAACATGGATAATTTAAACCAATTTTGATACAATCTATTTTTAGGATATTTTTATGGACATGTTCCATAATGCAAAAGAAGAACTTAGGTATATTAAATTTATAATTATTGATTAAAATAATTTTAATATGTTAAGACTTAAATTATAATTTTTAAAAATTAGTTTACTTGAAAGATAAAATACTATTTTGGTTGGGTAATGATTATACTCATTTTTGTCTGGCAAATGAATTAGGAAAAAAATATGACTGTGATATGTATGGGATAGTAGAAGTCACAAATAGACCTAGAAAATTTTTTGAAAAACAGAAGTTGGTTAATTTTAAAGAATTATTCTATTTTCACGATAATATAAAGAAAAAAGATACCGTTGCAAATTTAGAATATCTAGAAAAATTTGAAAAAAAGTACAATCTAAATTTATGGACGTTAGTTCAAAATGAAAGAATTTTTCTTTATTATCAGAATTTTTATAAGTTTTCATCTAAAGAGATGTTAAACATATTAGAACAAGAATGCAGATTTTTTGAAACAATCTTAGAAAAGATAAAACCTGATTTCTTTTTTACAAAAATTTCTAGTCTTCATCATCAAGAATTATTCTATCAGATGTGTAGAAACTCAAAAGTAAACATTCAATTATTGACCTATTCTCCTTTAAGTAAACATTGTTTGATTATGCAGCATACATCAAAATTAGACCATGAAGAAATTTCAGAAAATACAAATAATTTCAGAAGCTTTAAGCAACTACAAAAGTATTTACACTCCTTTGAACTTTCAAAGCAACTAAATGATAGTATATTAAAACCAGGTACAGGAATAACAGAAAGTTTTCGAGCATTTAAAGAATATTTGTTACATTCAGATTCAAAGAATTTAGATACTCATTATACATATTATGGCAGAACAAAGACTAAAGTCCTTTTTAATTATATGATTGATTTTTTCAGAACACGTGTAAGAGAGCAATTTATTAATAAAAATTTGAATCGGAAATTAGATTACTCTTCTCCATATGTCTTTTTTCCATTGCATACAGAGATAGAACGATCTTTATTGATTGCTGCACCTTTTTACGTAAACCAAATTGAGACAATAAGATCTATAGCAAAATCACTACCGATTAATTTTAAATTATATGTAAAAGAACATCCAGCACAAATAAAAAGATCGTGGAGAAAGATCAGTGAATACAAAGACGTAATGGACATACCAAATGTAGTTTTTGTCCATCCCAAGGCATCAAATGAAGAATTATACAAAAATTGTTCTTTAATAATTTCAATAGCAGGAACTACAGGTTTTGAAGGTACATTTTATGGAAAACCTGTAATAACTTTTGAACAAATGTATTATTCAACCATACCAACGGTAAAAACTTTACAAAATCTAGACAAATTATCAAATTTGATAAAAGAATCTTTAGAACTTAAGCCAAATTCTTTAGATTTAGATAAATATGTAAAAAATTTAGAAAAAAATATAATAAATTTTGACTATGCAGTATTTTTAAAAAAGCTATCAAATAAATTTTTTTATGGAGGTAATTTGGTTGATGTGAATATTTCTGAAGTGGATATGGAAGAATTTTTGAAAAAAAATCAAAGTATGTTGGAAGTGTTAGTAGATGCACATATAAGTAAAATTCAATGGTTCAAAAAAATGGCGGGTAATTAATGAAATATCTTATTGATTTTTTAAAAAATCTTTATCTTTTTCTAATGATCTTTTTAATCCTTCATTTGGTTCATGATCATTATTAATTTCAATTAATTCAGGTTCAGATTTAATTAAATGTAATATATCTTCAAAATGAATAGGTCTAGAATCAATTTTTGAAATTAAAGTTTTCACAAGTTGAAGATCCTCTGGAAAATCAACTGTCCATCGCAAATGAGAATTATCAATTGTATTTTCAAAATTTTTTATTTTGAAATTTTGTTTTTGATTTCGAAAATATGGTGTAACATGTTCGCGTTCAGAAGGCAATATTGCATTTTCCCATGCTTTTTTTAAAATATTAAAAGAAAAAATTTCTGTTTCATTTCCATCAGGAAAAGTTCTTGGAAATGTGTTTGTCACATAATCATAATTTTCAGATTGAAAAATTTCAATTCCTCTATCTACGATTAAAGGATCAATTAAAGGACAATCACCAGTTATTCTAATTATAGTATTAATTTTAAAATAATTTGCACATTGAAAATATCTATCAAGAACATCTTCAACACTTCCTCTAAAAACATCAATTCCTAAATTTTTGGCAAAATTTTCAATAATATCATCTTCTTTCAGAGTTGTTGTTGCAACAATTATCTTGTCTATGTTTTTACACTGTTTTAATTGTGAAATTGTAAAATAAAGACTAGGATTTTTTCCATCAACAATTTTTAACACTTTACCAGGCAATCTAGTTGAACCCATTCTAGCCTGAATTATGCAGCCAATCACAAATTTGCAAAGTTTTTGTCTTTAATTAAGGAAATGTCTAATTCATGATGATAAGTATCACATTCTCTTAAAAAGATGGTAAAATATATGTAAAATAATTCAGTTTAAAGAAAATGCCAAAAATAAAAATTAATGAAAAATACATTGGAGAGGATTTTCCTTGCTATACAATAGCAGAAGCAGGTGCAAATCATGATGGAGAATTAAACAAAGCAATAAAATTGATAGATGCTGCCAATGAGGCTAAATCAGATAGTGTAAAATTTCAAACATATGATGCATCAAAATTAGCATCAAAATATTCACCAAAATATTGGATTGATGATAAACCAGATGAAACACAATACGAAGTATTTTCAAATCTAGATGGTTTATCAGATGATAATTGGAAAGAAATTTTTGAATATGCTAAATCTAAATCTGTTACTTGTTTTTCAACTCCATTTGATGAAAAAAGTGTGGATTTACTATATTCTTTAGATGTTCCAGCTTTCAAAATTGCTTCAGCAGATATTACACATATACCACTGATTAAACATATTGCATCTAAAAAATTACCAATTTTTATTTCTACGGGAATGGCAAGTGATGAAGAAACAAAGAAAGCAATAGAAACAATAGAAAATCAAGGAAACGATCAAATAATTATAATGCATTGTATTACATCATATCCAACAGAAGCAAAAGATGCTAATTTAGAATTGATAAGAACATTAAAAGAAAAATATCCTAAATACGTTATAGGATATTCAGATCATACTATAGGAACAAACATTCCAGTTTACTCCACATTTTATGGTGCAACATGTATTGAAAAACATTTTACATTCGATAGTAGTTTAACTCAAAGTCCAGATCATAAATTATCATTGGATACTAATGGTTTCAGACAATTAGTTAAGGAATTAAGGTTAGCAGAGATTTCAAAAGGTTCAAAATTCAGAAATGATTTTGAATCAGAAAAAAATGCCATAAAATATGCAAGAAGAAGTATAATTGCCAATAGAGATATTGAAGTGAATGAGAAAATTTCTAAAGATATGTTAAGTATTAAAAGACCAGCAACTGGGATATCTCCTAAATTTTTTGAGGAAATAATTGGAAAATCTGTAAAAAGAAAAATTCAAGAAGACAGACCAATTCAATGGAATGATCTAAATGAATAAACAACAGAATGAAAATTTAATTATAATATTAGCAAGAAAAGGAACAAAAAATATCACTAGACAAAATATTCGACTTGTTAATGGAAAACCATTAATCTATTACATCATAAAAAAATGTCAGGAAATAAGTTCCGCAGATATTTTTATCAGTACTGATTCAGAAGAAATAAAAGAATTAGCTGTTTTGTATGGTGTAAATTGGTTAGATAGACCAAATAAACTCACAAAAGATAATACATCAATAGAAAAAATTGTTTATAATTCATTAATTCAATTACAAAAAAAAGAAATTAATTATAAAAAATGCTTAGTACTAAACCCACATTATCCATTAATAAAAAAAGAAACTATTAACAAGTTTTTTTCTAAATTAAGTAATGAAGTTAATACAATTTATGGTTTTGAAAAAAATGTTGAAATTAAATATAATAAAATTGATAAAAAACAAATATTAAAAGATATAAAAACAAATATTGTAGAAAAATGGAAAATTGTATCTTTTAATTGTAAACCATTTTTATTAA
>Ga0114993_10007303_pt1 | contig 10234 bp, 12 predicted proteins | sample ArcticOcean_MG_C_FD_87042 | JGI IMG/M metagenome (GOLD analysis project Ga0114993, IMG submission 87042) | Marine microbial communities from western Arctic Ocean - ArcticOcean_MG_CB2_150 | ecosystem: Environmental > Aquatic > Marine > Oceanic | place: Arctic Ocean: Canada Basin | collected...
ATATTTAAAATTCAGAAAAACGAATGATGTGAGTTTTGAAAGACTGGAAGAATATAGATGTGAATTGTTAGACGGTAATATTGTAGAACAAATTAAAAAAGAGTTCGAAGATATTAAAATTTATAGAGGAAAATTATTTCGTGTATTGTGAACTTCCATTTTATCATTTTTATATTGACGGTAATTAGGTAAAACAATAAAATGAATGAACAAGATTATTACGAATTACATAAACAAAATCTGACCCCATTGAATTTCAAGATTGATGTTGATTTATTTGAACGCCAAATTGCTGAATATGACTTTAAACCTTGGGGAGACAAGTTTCATAAATATCCACGGTATGGATTACCTGTGGTGAATCAAAATGGAAGTCTCGATAATGACCCTGAACCTGCTTGTTGGCCATTAGACCGATGGAACTTTTTACAAAAAGGTTATAAAGATACACCAGAAGATTTTAACGAATTTTATAGAATTGCTCCAACATTAGAATTAGAAGATGAAACAACATTCACAACACCTACAGAGGTTTTGTCTATAAGTTCTCTTGATGTTATTGAACCAATAAAACAATATTTGTATAGAACTTGTATATTGAGATTTGATACAATGGGTCATTTTAAGCCCCATTATGATACTTGGTTCCCCGCAAAATGGTTGAGAATATGGGGAACAACTAAACCAGACGGTTGCGTATTTCGTTATGAACATGATGAACCTGGAAAGACATGGGTGGAATCTAAAGGAGCATATAAAAAATACGTGGCGGAAGAACACGTTGAACCTGGAAGATTGTATTTACATGATAGTGTTCGTTGGCATGATGTTCTTGCATATAAAGATGATGTTTATCAATTTTTCATAGCCCTGGATCCAAAATGTCCGATGATAGATTTCTTATTATAAAAGATTGTGTAAAATCCAATGGTAAATGGGATATTCTACAAGAATTGTGTCATGATTATAGTGTAGTTTTTCAACGAGGCGCATTGCTGCATAATTTAGATGATGATGTTATTGGTATCCATCTAAAATTTAAAGATAAAGAATATGATAATTTTATAAAATATATTTACGATAAAAAAGGTAGTCTATATTATCCTGAAAAATTAGAATGGATACCAGTAACAGAAGATGAATGGGCAGATGAGGCTATACCTGATAGAAGACCGATATACAAAGAAGGTGAAGTATTTGATAGATTTGGTAATGATTGGAATGAAGATGAAATTGATGCATATAGAAAACAGTATAAGGGTTATGTTATTAAAAATTATAAAAAATATAGAGAATCACTTGATGGAAAAGATTTATATGTGTTAACCGAAGATGGTGTAGAAGAAATAGACCCGATAATTATAAAATTTCCATATTATAAAAATAAATGACATACAAATTAATAGATAAAGAGCATGATATAAAAGTACCTTATGGTATGGTAAAGAATTTTGTTGATAATGGGTTATATCAGAGACCTCAAAAACGAGGATATTTAAAGTCCAAATTGGACGAGTTTGTGGATATAGACCTAGTTAGAGAATTTGCAAATTATGATGGTCCCATACGAACTAATACTACATTTTATTTTACATATATGGATGATGATGGGCATTCGTGGCCTGCTCAACCACATACAGATGTGATTAGTTGTATAGCTACTCATGCAATTCCTTTAGATTATCATAGCAATTGGAAGTATGATTGGGGAGGGTCTTTATATTTGTATAGAGAAGATTCTATTTCAGATGAGTATAAAGAAATAATGCCAAAATTGAATGTTGAGAATCCTAAACAGGAAGATATAGATTCGTGGAACGAGTTGAAGAAATGGGAAGTGAATTTTGAACTTGAATATGAATTAGATTTGACGAATACTAAGACTGTATTGTTTACTAGAGATACTTGGCATGGTGTAGCAGATGTTCATACTACAGGAGGAATTGCATATAGAAGAATTTTGATAGTTACTTATCATAAACGAGATATGAAATGCGCTTTCGGAGATTGAATGTATGTGACATTAGATGGTAAAAAAATGTCGAGGGAAGACATTGAATTGTATAATTCAAACAAATTTGCTTTCATCATTTATCGAAAATTTCCTTATAAACTAACGCACGTAAATCAATTTGACAATTTAGACCCATCTATTGATGCATTTAATAAATGGGCGAATCGAAAACATTGGGAAGTAAGACGGAGAGTAAGTAATTCTGGTTGTGAATTATTATATTGTTTAGTGGGAGAAAAAGAAGAAATTATTAATTATTGTTTTGCGATTCCTGACCCTTGGAAAGAAATGCATGCAGTAGATTTTAAATATTTTAAAGAAGAAATTATTAGAGAGCCGAATGAAATATTATATTATGATGAGAGTTCGGATGATGAATCGGATTGGAATAATAGATTAATAAGATGTAAATTTGTGCATAATTGGGATGAAAATATCTTGATTGAATTTGATAAATTTTGCTCAAAGATTACTGGTCTTGTTATAGAGAAAAATTATCCATATATTAAAGTAACATTTGATAGTCAAAAAACTAAAGATATTGTATTTGAAAAAATGTTTGAAGACTATGACAATGATGGAATAAATATAAATTATTTTCGTAAAAAATTAGAATGGGAAAATGTGTCGATAAGTGAATATGAGAGACATACTAAAATCACACACAGGATTTAATCCTTCACAAATAAGTGATCCAGAAAATATTCAATGTCTTTATGTTGGGCACAATGAATTAAGCAATATAGATTTTTCTGTATTTAAAAATCTTGAAGCACTTGATATAGGACATAATAAAATAACTGATATTAGTAATTTACCGAAATCGTTAAAATGGATTTGTATTGCTGATAATCCAATAGAAAATTATGAATCTTTGTATGAATTGACTAATTTAGAATATCTTTGGGCACATCAATCTAATATTGATATAAGAGAATGTAATCGTATGACAAAGTTGATACAATTATTGATAGATGATTGTCAAGATATTTTTGATATTGAAGTTGTGAAATATTTTTCAAATCTTTCTATATTAGAAATGAGAAATAACAAAGTTGAAGATATATCTTATCTGAAGAATAAAAAATTGACCTTCCTAAATATTATGAATAATAATGTGAGTGATATAGGGTGTTTATTTGGTATGGCAACTCTTAAAAAACTAAATATTAGAGGTAATCCAATAAAAAGTTATGTTCCTCTTAAAACTCTTAATTTAAGAAGATTATGCTTGTAAAGAATATTGAAGACCAATCTAATCGATATCAAATTATATGGGATCTAGGTCGCAGATGCTCATATGCATGTACGTATTGTCCTCCTCACAGAAATAATAAATGGTCTCCCTTTTTAAATTATGATAAATTGTGTGAAACTGTTGATAAAGTTGCAGAATATGCGTTATTATATGATCAATTTAGAAAAGTGCCTGCTCTCAAAAAATTAAGTTTTACAGGAGGAGAGCCTACAGTTCATCCTGATTTTTTTAAATTTTTGAAATATGTGAAAAATACATATCCTGATTTTAGTAGAGGCCTAACCACAAATGGATGGTTTCATCATTCAGTTTTAGACAAAGTATTGTCTTTGACCACAGGAGGAACTTTATCATATCATTGCGAATCAACCGACAAGCAAAAAGAACAGGTTATAGAAAACGCAATAGTATTACGTGAAAAATTTAAAGTAAATGTTATGTTCCATAAAGACTATTTTTGGGAATGTGTAGATGTTTGTGAAGTGTTAGAGAAGAATGGCGTAGATTATGTACCAAGAATTATAGGCGATGATCATCCTGATGACAAAAAGTCCATAGAATTGGGTTATACACATAAGTATGATAGAGATCAAATGAAATGGTTTCGTACTTATTGGAAACAGAAAGGACAGAATGTCACGGAAACAGGAAATACACAACAAGGACTTGGAAGACCGTGTTGCGGAGGGAGACGTTTCAAAGCGGACGGTGTGGATTCTTATTTCCTTCCTTCTACTAATTTTTTGGGTTGGAATTGTATGGTTAATTGGTACTTTCTCTTTTTAAATTCAGAAGCAGATGTTGTTTATACCCATCAAACATGTGGTGTGAATTTGAACGGAAAAGTTGAGCCATTGGGTAAAATTTCAGAATTTGATAAAATTATAGATGAGCTTGCTGTTAGTCTTTATTCAAAAACAGTCCCTATGATTACCTGTCCAAAAACATTTTGTGGTTGTGGAATGTGTGTAACAAAAACTTCAAAAAATATTGATGAAATGTTTAATAGACATACAATAGATGAATTGGGATTTGAAAAAGTAGAACAGCAGTCAAGTAATTGGTTTACGGACATGACAACTAAAAGAGCATTTATGGAGTTAGATGGAATGTAAGTCGATTAATAGTCATGTTTCAATTTTTTCTAATTACGGTACAATAAGACCTTGTTGTAGTATTGATATTGATAACACTTTCGATGAGTGGGGAAAATCATCGATATTTGAGATTGAAAATTTAAACCAGTCTCTTGGTCTATCTGTTAGAGAAAAATTAGAAAAGAAACTTCTTAATAGTTGGACTGATGAATGTAGATATTGTGAAAAATTAGAGCAACAGAATTTTAAAAGCACAAGACAACATTACAATGAAAGATTCGAAGGTGAAGGGCTTGAAGATATACAGATAGCATTAGATTATTATTGTAATATGACGTGTCGATCTTGTAGACCTGGTGTATCAACAAAATGGGATTCATTAACTGATGAAATATCAGACCTCAAAGAAATAGAACCACATCATTATAATGACATAGGTAATCACAAGGCATATGTAAAGAGATTGAAATACGTTTTACTCAATACTGATTTTACAAATTTAAAAAATATTAGGATTATTGGTGGAGAACCTTTTTACAGTCCGAATCTTAAATGGTTTTTAAGATTGCTTCATGATAAAATAAACTTGGAAAATGTCACCTTTTCGTGTAACACTAATTGTAGTATAAAGGCCGATGAAGAGACATTGGAATTATTGTCCGATTTCAAATCGATAAAAATAGATGTATCTATTGATGCCACAGAAGAATTAGCAGAGTCTATTAGATATGGTGTGAGATGGGATGTAATAAGAGAAACACTTGATAAGTGGAATGAAATTGCTACAATTATGGTAAGCCCTACTGTATCGATTTTGAACATAAACAAATTACAATCAATTATAGATTTGGGTCATGAATATTGGTTTATGCCGTTAAATACTCCTTTTTATCTTAGACATACACAGATACCTTTAGTTAGTAGACAAAAATGGCTTACAACTGATGAAAATGTCAATAAACTAATTCTTATGCCGTATGAAGAAGTGGATAAATCATATTTTGTAAAAGCAATGAACATTATGGATCGTAAAATGCACTCATTTACTATTGCTAACAAGGAAATATGGACATTGATGAATTAAGGTCATCCAAATATTTTTGTATGGCTCCATTTGCTCATATCAGAAATATATGTGGTGTGCCGGCACCATGTTGTATGGTAACGGATAATATTATTGATGCACATACACAACGTAATTTAAAATCTGCATTTCATAGTATAGAATGGGATGACCTTAGACAAAAAATGTTAAAAAATGAGTCTATTGATATATGTACACATTGTTATGATGAAGAAGATAAGGGATTAAAAAGTCTTAGACAAAATTTGAATGAATATCATTTGTCTGAAGAAAAAATATTGAATCCTAAAATACGTGATATTGATATGGCGATGTCAAACAAATGCAATTTTAAATGTGTGACATGTGGCATAGACAATAGTTCTGCGTGGTATGATGAAGAAAAAATACTGAAAGATATTATACCAAGAATGGGATATCCCTTTGAATATGATAGTCCTATTCTTGATAGTAGTGAGCAGATAGAAGATGTTGACCAAGAACACATTGAAATTATTCGATTACTTGGGGGTGAACCATTTCTTGATGATAATTTTTTGAAGTTTTTAAAGGGACTGGATTTACCAAAGGTCAAAATATTTTTTGTCACAAATTGTTCTGTATTTCCTAAGAAATGGATTGAAACATTAGAGCAAGCAAAAGAATTTGTTGTGATGTTTAGTATTGATGGTATAGATGAAGTAGGAGAATTTGTTCGATATGGCTATAAGCAAAGAGTTTTTGAGCGGAATTTAATTAAGTGGTTAAAATTTTTTGAGGATAAGAAGGCGACCATATACTATCATTATGTATGTCATATTATGAACGTATTTAATTATGAGGCTACATATGAATATTTGAAGCAGTTTCCAGGAGAGATGTATTTGTCGATGGTTGAAACCCCGCCATATTTGAATTTAAAATATTTACCAGATAATACTAAAAAGTGTATTGAAGTTAATATTCAAAATGATTCGATAAAATCACATCTTTGGTCTGACAGTTTTAATATAAAACATTGTAATGATTTTTTGAAATATATTTATTTTTTAGAAACACATCGAAAAACAATCCCTGTAGAGATTGATAATATTTTTAACATGATAGTTAGGGAGTTATGATAAATAAGCATAGGAGAAATCATGACCAATCTGGATGGGGATGCGACCTCCCATTAATTAATAGAACAAAATTATCAGGTTGAAAATAGATGACTTTTTGTATAGCACCATTTGTTAATGTATGCATTGACCCTTCTGGCGTTTCTAAACCTTGTTGTCTTTACAAAGGGTTTAACGAAATTCAAGATCCCATTGAAGCATTTAATTCTAAAGAATGGAATTCATTGAGAGAGAGAATGCTTCTCAATGAAACAATTGATGAGTGTGGAACTTGTAATAATCCAAGTACATCTGTGGGTTTTTTTAAAGATAATTTTACATCTTACAGAGATTGGTTCAATCATAGATATAAATTCGATGGAATCTCAAGTATTAAATCAATTGAATTATCAAGAAGTAATAAATGTAATTTTAAATGCATAATTTGTGGATGGGATCGAAGCTCAAGGTGGTATGAAGATGAAAAAAATCTTTTGAGATTGGGCACGCCAATAGCATCTGATGCTAGAATTATGCCAAAATCTATAAGTGAAAAAATAATATCAGTCAATGTAGATGATATAGATTTTAGTAAAGTAGATAATTTAGTGTTGCATGGTGGAGAGCCCCTTTTAGATGAAAAAATATATGAAATTTTCGAACAATTACCAGATGGTAGTCATATGATGTTATCAACAAACTGTTCAATATCTCCTGCAAGAATACCCTTTCACAAATTTGATAAGATAGATGTAAGTATAAGCATTGATGGAATTAACGAGATTGGTACAGATGTAAGATTGGGATTTAATACAAAACACTTTACAAAAATACTAAATGAATGGATGAAATATGATAACTGTGAGATTAGAGGTCATTATGTTTATCATAATATGAATGCCTTTTCTATGCAAGAGACACAAGATTTTTTTATGATAAGAAAGGATTTTAAATGGATGTTTGATATACTAAAGTATCCTAAATATTTAAGTCCAAGAATATTGCCAGATTATATTAAATTACCAATTGAAATTCGTAAAAGAAAATATGATGAAGCAGAGTGCAAAAATTTTATTAAATTTGTAGATTATATGAAAATTAAACAAGATTTTCATTTCGAAACTTTAAAAATATATGACATACTCAAATCAAAAATTAAATTGTGAATTTTACGGTTTACAAAATCAAAAAGATGTTGCAAGACTACTGGATATTTCTGTTGATGTTGATAAAATACTTTTAGAAATTGAATCTGTTTTGGGTTTTTTAGATGAATGGAATTTTGATAAACATTTTAAAGAAATGAAATTAGACTTCAAAAATAGAGAAGGTAAATTAGCATTTTTACAATTACCAGAAGAATTGAAAGAAGATGCATACCATGGTTGGAGAAGTCCTTTGTCAAGTGATCCGCGTAAAGGAGAATCTTCCTATGAGTTTAATTCATTGTGTTTTGATTTGCCTTATACGAATGAAATTTTACAAACTTTAGGAATTTATAAAACTTTCATTAGTATAATACCTCCATTATTTTCAATAGAAGTCCATCAGGATCCACTTCCTAAACTACATATTCCATTAAAAACTAATGAAGATATATTCTTTGCTCTTGATGTTGATTCTAATAATCATGATGCAAATAAATCAGGAGGTATGAAATCTACACATTTGCCTGCTGATGGGAATGTTTATTATGTTAATACAAATAAGTGGCATACTGTTAATAATGCATCTTCAAAATGGAGATGTCATATATGTGGAGATGTAGATTCTTCTAGATTGAATTATGTATGATAGAGTAATAGAGTTAGAATTATCTTCATTATGTAATGCTAAATGTTCTGATTGTATGAGAACAAGGTTAGATAACGCAGATAAATTCTATGAAAAAAGAAATATAACTTTAGAAGAACTTGATAGTTGGATTTCCCCGTTGAAACTGGGCCAAGCAAAGATAAAACTTTGTGGGGTTTTAGGTGATCCAATGATAAATCCTGAACTGTCAGAGATATTATTTTTTCTTTTATTCGAAAAAAATGTCAAAGATATTGAAATGTCTACCAATGGTGGTACAAGAACTTTAGATTTTTGGAAAGAATTGGGTCTTTTATCGAAAAATTCAAACGGTAGATTTACAGTACATTGGTCTATAGATGGAGCAACAAGAAATGATTATAGAGAAAATGTTAATTTAGATAGAGTCTGGAATAATGTACATGCTTATCATTCCACTGGTGGCAATAGCATTTGGCAGTATATTATATTTGATTATAATGAAAATGAAATTGAAATTGCAAGAAAAAAGGCTGAAGATAATTCTATGAGATTTTTTACTCGTAAAAGTTGGAGAAATACATCATCTGAAAATAAATTTCAATCAAAACAATCTAAATCTATAGATCCTGATACACATTTTGAAGTACATAAACGAGCATATTTTGGGTTATATGATAACCCAAATATAAAATGTAGACATAAAATAAAGAATGAAATTTTTATTGGTGCTAATGGTCGTGTTTGGCCTTGTTGCCATTTACATGATGAGTATGTGAAAAATGGACACAAATCAATTAATCATTTGTTAGAGGTCCTAGGTCAAAACTTTAATTCATTATATCATCATGATTTATTAGATATTTTAAATGGAGAATGGTATCAAAATACTTTAGTAGATAGTTGGAATAAAGATCATGATTTAAATCTACCTAGATGCTATATGGCATGTGGAGATTGTGGTAAGCGAGAGGTGATTAAAAGTGATAAATTTGAAACACAATCAGTGTGAAACCATTTATCTTGAAAGAAATAATGATAAATGGATTAAAACAATAAAGTACGATAATGAAACAAGGTTTTGTCCAGATACGTATCAATCATTCTATAACACTGTTGATTTTTTACCTAAATTATATGATTATCAATGGTTTGATGATTATCTTACAATAGAGTTTGAGCATATTGAAGGAACACAATTGCCATTTGTGATGTTACCTCCAGAGAATGTAAGAGTGATGGATAAAGCAATGAGATTTTTAGCACATAATGTAGTGCCAAGTTTTTTGGATTTTTCAAAAAATAATGAGCAAATATATTTTCATTTTGATATAAAATTTGCAAATATGATTATGAGAGAAAGTAAATTGATGCTAATAGATATAGATAGCATTACATGGATGGATAGAAAATATTTTAATGATGTGGAGACTTTGTTTTATGTGGAATAATAAAACTATAGAGTGGATAGATATTGAGCTTACTTCTTTTTGTAATATTGAATGTCCAGGATGCTTGAGACAAGTAAAGAAAAATACAGTTGGTCATATTTTAAATAAAGATATTCTAAAATTTTCAAATTTAGAAAGATGGATTACCTTAAAAGAATTTCCCAGTCTAAAATTATTAAATTTTTGTGGTTCAATTGATGAGCCAACATTACATCCTGATATTTTAAAAATTGTTAAACATTTTAAATTGATATGCGAAATTAATATTGCATCAAATGGTTCTACAAAAACAAAGAACTTTTGGAAAGAATTAGGGTCACATGGTGTTTCTGTATTTTTTGGTCTTGATGGAATTGACCAAAAATCTCTTGAAAAATATAGAATAGGGTCTAGTTTTAAAAAAGTTCAAGAAAATTATAGGTCATTTATAAAAGCAGGAGGACAAGCAACTTGGCAATTTATAGCATTCAAACACAAT
>Ga0114993_10007304_pt1 | contig 10234 bp, 11 predicted proteins | sample ArcticOcean_MG_C_FD_87042 | JGI IMG/M metagenome (GOLD analysis project Ga0114993, IMG submission 87042) | Marine microbial communities from western Arctic Ocean - ArcticOcean_MG_CB2_150 | ecosystem: Environmental > Aquatic > Marine > Oceanic | place: Arctic Ocean: Canada Basin | collected...
AATATCAAGCAATAACTCTTCTGAGAGCTTGGACATTCTGACTTCTGTATATCTCATTGCTGCAGGAGAATCGCCATCCACAGACCCAAAGTTGCCTTGACCATCTACGAGAGGATGTCTCATTGAGAATGGCTGTGCTAGACGAACTATTGTGTCGTAGACAGCTGAATCGCCGTGCGGATGATATTTTCCGATAACATCTCCAACAATTCTTGCAGATTTTTTGTATGATTTATTCCAACCATTATTTAATTCGTGCATTGAAAATAAAACTCTTCGGTGTACCGGTTTTAATCCATCTCTAACATCTGGAAGAGCTCTTCCTACAATTACACTCATAGCATAATCTAAGTAAGATTGTCTCATCTCTTGTTCTAATCTTATTTCCTGGTTTTGAGGCATATATTGTTAATATTCTCTAATAGCTGTTAAATTACTATTTTATCATAAACCCGCCTTATACACGATATAATTTATAAATATCCATAATTAGCTTAAAAATTGATTCTAAGGGCATTTGTAGATAGACAAGCTTATTTCATATAAATTTATGCTAAATATAGACAGGCACATTATAACCAGATATTAATTACTATTAATGTACATAGAGTAGATGAAAATTTACTGTATGATAAAGCTGAAGAGATGGAAAATACTTAAAGGAATGAATAAAAAAATGAACCTTGATGAAAAAGAGATACTTAATTTTGATAATTATGCTCACGAATGGTGGAATAAAAGAGGTCCTTATAAATTACTCCATAAACTTAACCCGCTTAGATTAAAATATATTGAAGACAGAGCGGATATAGATGGCTTGAATATTCTTGATATAGGTTGCGGAGGTGGCATATTATCTGAAGCATTATCAAAAAAAGGAGCGAAAGTTACATCCATAGATGCATCAGATAAGACAATAAAAATTGCAAAAAAGCATGCATTAGAAAATAATCTAAAAATTGATTACAAATGCTGCACTCTTGAAAAATATATAAAAAATTTTAAAAAAACTTTTGACTGCATTATTTGTTATGAGTTAATTGAACATGTTCCAAATCCAAAGAAACTAATAGAAGATATTAATAAAGTTTCCAAACAAAATACAAAATTATTTTTATCTACTATCAATAGAAATCTGCACTCATTTATTTTTGCAAAAATACTTGCAGAGTATTTTTTAAAGATTGTTCCAAAAGGCACCCATGAATATCAAAAATTTATAAAACCATCTGAAGTGTCAAATATTTTGGAATTATATAACTATAAGGTTCAAGAAATCACAGGGATGGTTCTAAATCCTATAACATTTGATTTTAAATTATCATCATTTTCAAAAATTAATTATTTCTTATATGCTACAAAACTTAAAAAATAAAAAAATCTCTGTATTGTTTGATTTAGATGGCACATTTGCTGATACATCTCTTGATCTCTGTTATGTGCTCAACACATTACTCAAAAAAAATAATAAACCATTAGTTGATGAATCAGAAATAAAATATCATATTTCAAGAGGCGCAGAAGGTTTAATTAATTATGGATTTGGAAATGATTTATCTGGCAAAGATAAGATAGAATTAAAAAAAGAATTCTTAGATTTATATGATGAAAATACTACACAACATGTAACTCTCATTAAAGGAATTGCTAGTCTTATTGATCAAATTGAATCAAAAAAAATTTTATGGGGGATTGTTACAAATAAACATTCAAAATTTGCTATTAAAGTAATGGAAGAACTAAATTATCATGATCGGGCTAGCTGTCTGATTACCGGAGATATGGTTGATAATTCAAAGCCAGCACCTGATTCGCTTATACTTGCATGCTATAAACTTAATATAGAACCTGAAAATTCAATTTATGTAGGTGATGATAGAAGAGATATTATTGCTGGTCAAAGAGCTAAAATGAAAACTGCCATAGCAGATTTTGGTTTCATTAACACTAATGATAATATTAATGATTGGAATGCTGATATTATTCTATCTAAACCGGGGGAACTTATAAAATATATTATTTAGTTGTCTAATATTAATACATATGTGTCTTTTTTTACTTTTTTAAATAACTCTATGACATTATTGTTTCGCATTCTAATACATCCATGCGAAGCCTCTTTCCCAATAAGTTCCTCATGCGCAGTACCATGTATGTAAATATATCTTGAATATGTATCTACATCCCCGCCCTTATTCACACCCTCTTCCATTCCTTCAAGCCACATTATTCGAGATGTAATTACATCTTCACAATTCTTGAAATGTTTTTTTTGGTATTTTTTATTTATTGGATTTTCTAGATCAGACAATGTTAGATTATCCTTCAATGGAACTCTCCCTTTAAATATTGTGTATATCGGACACAAGTCGCCAATTTTTTTTGAAATTTTATGTATACCGACCGGGGTTTGGAATGATTCATTTTTATTGCCAAGCCCATATTTAGAAGTAGAAACCATATATTCTTCCAATATTAGGTCATTTTTAATTAATAATAATTTTTGTTGGGATGAAACAATTAGAATATATAAGTCTATTTGCTCATTTGGAAGTTTTTCTAGAAATATTTGATGTGATTTTTCAATAGCTTTTTGAATGTAATCCATTATTAGTAAACCATGACATCATCGTTTATATCAACAGGGTCTATATTTTTTGCGGCATTATTTCGAACTTCATCAAGTTCATTAAGATATTTTTTAGTTACATCTCCAGTAACATATAATCCATTAAAACATGATGAATCAAAATCTTTTATAGTAGACTGACCATTTTTAACAGCTAATATAAGGTCAGGCAAATTTTGATAAATTAATTTATCTGCACCTATTAGTTTGCTAATTTCTTTTTCATTTCTCTTGTGAGCAGCAAACTCATCGCTCGCTGGCATATCAATTCCATAAACATTTGGATATTTTACAGGAGGCGCGGCTGATGCCATATAGACTTTATTGGCTCCTGCTTCTCTAGCCATTTCTATGATTTGCTTTGAAGTGGTACCTCTAACTATTGAATCATCAACCAATAAAACATTTTTATTTTTAAATTCTGATGCTATAGCGTTTAATTTTCTTTTTACGGACTGAATTCTTTGTTTTTGTTCAGGCATTATAAATGTTCTGCCAATATATCTATTTTTAATGAACCCTTCTCTAAATGGCACCCCTAATGATTGTGATAATTCTAAAGCAGAAATTCTACTTGTATCTGGGATAGGCATAACTACATCAATATCATGATTGACCCATTCAGTTGAAATTTTTTTACCAAGACTCTGCCCCATTTTCATTCTTGCTGAATAAACAGATATTCCATCAAGAATAGTATCTGGTCTAGCAAAGTAGACAAACTCAAATATACATGGCGAGTACCCGGTATCTTTACAACATAGCTGGGTATGAAGTTTACCATTAATATCAACAAATAATGCTTCACCCGGTTTTACATCACGCACTAGTGTAAAACCAGCAGAATTTAATGCTACAGATTCAGATGCTATCATTGTTTCAGTTTTCCCATTAACTTCTCGTGTTCCAAAACAAAGGGGTCTTATTCCCATGGGATCTCTAAACGCCACTATTCCTCTGTCTGCAATCAAAGCTACGACTGCATAAGCACCCTTTACTCTTCTATGTACACCTGCAACCGCATAAAATACATCATCTGGTGTAAAACTATCTTTGCTATGATGAAGTTGTAATTCATGGGCAAATATATTTAAAAGTATTTCTGAGTCAGACTTGGTGTTGATATGACGTAAATCTTCAGAAAATAAATTATTTTTTAATTCAGTAGAGTTAATTAAGTTTCCATTATGGGCTAATCCTATTCCATATGGTGAATTTACATAGAATGGCTGAGCTTCTGCTGAATTATCTGCATGTCCAGCTGTTGGATACCTAACATGCCCAATACCCAAGTTGCCTTTCAATCTATTAATATGTTTATGATTAAAGCCATCTCTGACTAATCCAAGTGATTTCCTTAAACTTATCTTCCCTTCATGATTAGTGAGAATTCCAGAAGCATCCTGACCACGGTGCTGCAACACTGTAAGTGATTCATAAATATCATGAACCACATTGGTACTTCCATAAACAGCAACTATACCGCACATATTCTATATATTATATTTTTAAACGGAAACTATCAAAGAGTGAATGATTAGATTTCAAATATTTTTGAATAAAATCATCAAAATAAGGCATGAATTCAGACTGTTCCCAATATAAGCTGGAACTTAACTCAGTGAAGTCTATAAAATATACAATTATTAATATCAACATGAGCCCTTTAAAAAATCCAGTAATTAATCCTAATATTTTATTAGAGGTAGAAAACCCAATCATATTGATAAATTTTGAAGCAAAAAAACCAATAAATGACGATAAAAGAAATGTAATTAGAAAAATACTAATAAAAGCAATGATATTTGAAATTTCAGCAGAATTAATGAAAGTCATAATATAATCAGCAGGTATATAAAAATAATTTGCTGCAAAGTATATAGCAGATGACCAACAAATTAATGCAATTAGCTCTGCAATAAAGCCTTTAAATAATCCTACAAAAGACCAAAACAGAATGAATATTAAAATTGTTATATCAACTATTGGCATTAATAATTAAATCTCTTAATTGATCCTGCTTTTTTTAAAAATTTTTCTATCTTTATAGAAATATTTAAAGCCATTTCTTTGTCAACAAATGGGCCAACAGAAATAATTTTATCTACTTTTTTATCTATATTTATATTAATTATAGATGTAATACCAATACTTTTGAGTTTTATTATAAAATTCCCTCTATCTTCAATACTATTAATTTTTGGATAGGTAATCACCCAAGACTCAATAATTGATCTTTCAATACCAGGTTGTTTGGATAAATTAATTTCTTTACCTTCAATTAACTGATCAATATCAGATATATCAGAATTCTTTTCGGGGATACTTAGTGAATAGGTGATTTTTTGAAATTTTTCTAAATAATTGATAAAAGAATTACCAAAAAGATAAATAGGTATGATAATTAAAGTGATAAAAAATATTAGCTTATTATTCATCTAGTAATTAACCAATTTTTTTTTGCTACATTCAAAGTATAAAAGGAATTCTGAAACTGTATAAAATGATCCATATATAATTAATCGATCATTTTTGTTAAGTGTTTTTATGGCTTCATAAAATGCTGAACCCATATTCGGATATGTTAATATATATTTTTTATCAATAACGGCAGACATTCTGATTTTAATTTCTTCTGAATTCATTCCTCTTTCACTATCTATTGTGCCACAAAACCATTTATCAATAATACCAGCCATTGGCTTAATCAGACTATATACATCTTTATCTGTTAAAACACCAAGGACTGCTATAGTTCGTTTTTTTGGAAATTTTAAAAGATTCAATTTAAGTTTTTTAGCAGAGTCTGCGTTATGAGCTACATCAATTATTATCTCAGGACTATTAGAGATTTTTTGATATCTTCCCAAAAGCACTATATTTAAAAAACCTTTTGATAATTTTTCTTTATCTTCCAATATCTGGGGATTAATTATTTTAAGAGCTTTTAGTGCAGCTCCCGCATGATTATATTGAAAATCTCCTACCAGAGGCAATAGTGGCAAATCATTGATTTCCTGAGATTTATCTTTCCACATCCATGAATCCTTAAAAATTTTAATAAAAAAATCATTACTATTAAATAAAAAATTTGAAGAAAGGTTTTTTGCATGACTAAGTAATACAGTTGGTGGATTTTCATCCGCAAAGATACATGGCGAAAAAGGTCTCATAACACCGGCTTTTTCAAGCGCAATACTATCTAAAGTTGAACCTAAGAATTCAGTATGGTCAATACCTATTGAGGTAATAATTGATAAATCAGAATCAATGATATTTGTAGCATCTAATCTCCCTCCTAATCCAACTTCAAGAATAGCATAGTCTAAGTTAGCTTTTTCAAATAAATAGAAAGCTGCTAATGTTGCAAACTCAAAATATGTTAGGGTTGTTGAACCTCTAAATTTATTGATTATAGAAAAAGCTTCTAACAAACTTTTAGATTCAACCGGTGTTTTATTAATTTTAATCCTTTCGTTATATTCCAATATATGTGGAGATGTAAAAGAACCTACAGAAAAATTACTTTCGTGTAATATACTTTCAAGAATAGCAACAGTAGATCCTTTTCCATTAGTTCCTGCAACAATAATAATTTTCTTTGCTATTCTTTCAATGTTTAACTTCTTATATACAGATTTTATTCTTTCTAACTTAAAATCAATATTTTTAGGATGAAGAGTTTGTTGCCAATCTAACCAGTCTTTAAGATTATGGGGCTGATCTTTCATGATTATTATTTAATAAAGAAGTTATTAATTCAGATATCTTGACTTTGTGTTCATTACGGTTAAGGATAAAATCAATTGAGCCATGTTCTTGTAAGAACTCACTTCTTTGAAATCCATCAGGTAGTTTTTCACCAACAGTTTGCTCTATAACGCGAGGGCCAGCAAACCCAATTAAAGCATTGGGCTCAGCTATATTAATATCACCAAGCATAGCAAGACTTGCTGAAACACCACCCATTGTTGGGTCGGTTAAGACAGAAATATATGGTAATTTTTCAGCTGCTAAATCATTTAATGCTGCACTAGTTTTAGCCATTTGAAATAAAGAGAATAAAGATTCTTGCATTCTAGCTCCACCACTAGCTGAAAAACAAATTAATGGTTTTTTTTCCTTTATACATGTTTTAACTGCTAATGAAAATTTTTCACCAACCACAGATCCCATTGAACCTCCAAAAAAAGTATATTCAAAAATACATATTATTATAGGAGTCTTGTTTACAGTACCTTTAAAAACAAGCAAAGCATCTCTTTCTCCAGTTTTTTTTTGTGTAGATATTAATTTATCTTTATATTTTTCTTTATCCTTAAATTTCAAAATATCTTTCGGAGAAATATTATTAAAAATTTCTTCTTTATTTGTGGCATCAAGAAATATTTCTGCTCTTTTTCTGGCAGATATTCTTCCATGATGATTACATTTAGGACAAACATTGAGATTTTTTTCATATTCTGCATGATATATGACAGTTTCACAGTTTGTACACTTATGCCATAAACCTTCAGGTACAGAGGATTTATTTCCATTACCAGCCCTTATTCTTGATGGAAGTATTTTATCTAACCAACTCATTTATTCACCAATGCCCTTTTTATATTAACCAAAAATAATTTTATCTTTTTATACATTATATCTTTTTGATGATAGTTTTTCTCAATTAATTCTACTATAGAACTACCAATAATTATACCATCTGAAAACATTCCTATGTTTTTTGCGGTTATTTTATTTTTTATTCCAAATCCAACAACAACAGGTATTTTATTCTTTGAAATCTTCCTAATCTTTTGAACATTGTTTTTTATTGGTAAAAAATTTTTTATCGAAGATCCTGTTATACCCTTCAATGAAACATAATAGAGATACCCACTTGATGAATTTATTATATTTTGTAATCTATTTACTTCTGTAGTTGGTGAAGCAAGAAATATTTGTGAAATATTATTTTTAGAAAGAGTTAAATTAATTTCTGCTGATTCTTCTGGGGGTAAATCTACAATAAGTACGCCATCAACCCCACATTTTTTTGCTGATGTTGTAAAATTTTTATATCCCATCTTTTCAATTGGATTCATATAACCCATCAGAACAATTGGTGTAAAAGTATTTTTTTTTCTAAATTCTTTCACTAATGAAAAAATATTTTTTAAGGAAATATTTTTTTTTAAAGCTCTCTCAACACCTTTTTGGATTATTGGACCATCAGCAATTGGGTCTGTGAATGGAATTCCTAATTCGATTACATCAACTCCTGAGTCAACCATAGTATTCATAATCTTTTCTGTAGTTCTTATGTCTGGATCTCCGCAAATTAGATATGTTATAAGTGCAGTCTTACCATCAAGAATATTTTTTTTAAAAAAACTAGATAATCTATTCACACTTTCATTCGCTTCAAAGATACTATGGTATCAATATCTTTGTCTCCTCTTCCTGATAAGTTAACCAGAATATTCTTTTTTCTTTTAGTTTTAGCTATTTTAAATGCATAAGATAGAGCATGTGCTGTTTCAAGTGCAGGAATAATTCCTTCTTTCTCTGTTAAATAATAAAATGCTTTTAGTGCTTCTTTATCCGTAACAGTTACATATTTAACTCTTTTAATATCTTTAAGCCAAGAATGTTCTGGTCCAACCCCAGGATAGTCTAAACCTGCAGATATTGAATGAGTGGATTGTATTTGACCATTTACATCTTCCATTACATATGTTCTGTTCCCATGCAGGATACCAGGCTGCCCTTTGTTTAATGGTGCAGCATGCTTCCCTGTTTTTAAGCCTAGCCCGCCAGCTTCAACTCCTATCATCTCAACATCATTATTTAAAAATGGATGAAATAAGCCAATTGCATTTGAACCGCCACCAACACATGCAATAAGTATATCCGGGTTTTTCTTGATTAAGGTCTTCATTTGTTGTTTTGACTCATGACCAATTACTGATTGGAAATCTCTTACTATCATTGGATATGGATGAGGCCCTGCAACCGAACCTATTATATAATGAGTGTCATCAACATTTGTCACCCAGTCTCTCAATGCTTCATTAAGCGCATCTTTGAGTGTTTTGGATCCAGAATTTACTGCAATTACTTCAGCCCCCAATAATTTCATTCTATATACATTAATTTTTTGTCTCTGAATATCTTTGCTTCCCATATAAACAACACACTTTAAATTAAGTCTTGCGCATGCTGTCGCGGTAGCAACTCCATGTTGGCCAGCTCCCGTTTCTGCGATAATTCTTTTTTTCCCCATTTTTTTAGCTAACATTGCTTGTCCTAGTGCATTATTTATTTTATGAGCACCTGTATGATTGAGGTCTTCACGTTTAAGAAATATATTACAACTCCCTAATTCCTTGCTAATTCTTGAAGCATGATAGATAGGAGTGGGTCTTCCAACATAATCATGCAATTCTTTTTTGAATTCTTTTTGAAATTTTGAAGATTTAGCAATCTTATTATATGCCTTCAAAAGCTCAGTAAGAGGGAAAATTAAAGTTTCAGATACATATCTTCCGCCAAATTCTGCAAAATGCCCATTTTTATCTGGGAATGTTTTATAATTAATTTTTTTCATATTAATCTTTGTCTGACATTCTTACATTTTCTATAAATTTTTTCATCAACAGATAATCCTTTTTACCTACTTTAGATTCTATTCCGCTATTAACATCAACCCCATATGGATTATATTGATTTATAAGACTAATTACATTATCAGGATTTAGTCCACCTGCTATTATCAAAGGTTTGGTGATCTTATGTTTATTATTTTTATATTTATTTATTAAACTCCAATCAAAAGTTTTTCCTGTCCCTCCTTTTATATTCCCAATACTCGTATCTAATAGAAAAGCATAAGCGTCTTGATATTTATTAATAATATTAAATTCATAAGCAGGATTATTAATATGCAATGTTTTTGTATATTTCTGATTAAAACTATTGCAGTAATCATATGATTCATTACCATGAAATTGTAGAAAATTTAAATTAAGAATATCTATTATATTATCAACAAATTTTTTTGATTGATCCATAAAGACACCAACAATCTTTTTTTTACCATCACATAGTTGGCATAATTTTTCAGCTTGATTAATTGAAATACAGCGTGGACTCTTTTTGGTGAATATCAGTCCAATATAGTCAATGTCACAATCCAAAGCATATTGAATATCATCTTTATTCGTAAATCCACAAAATTTTATTGTAGTTTTTTCCATAAAATGAGTTTATCACACATAAGAATTTGTTACGGAAGGATTAATTAAATAATCCAGAAATTTTTTTATATTTTATATTATATTTTTTAGGATAGTCAATTCTCATTAAATAAAGGCCGGAAGAAAGCACTGTTTTCCCAGCTTTTGTTCTGTCTCTAGATAAAATTAACTCTTTAATAAATTTCGGTTTATGCTTTTTTGTACTTACATCTAATAAACAACCAACAATATTCCTTACCATGTGATATAAAAAACTATTTGCTTTAATGTCAATATAAATAAGATTTTTAACTTTTTTAATTATAATTTTATTAATAATCTTGATTGGGTTTTTAGCTGAACAACCTGATGCTTGAAAACAACT
>Ga0114993_10007309_pt1 | contig 10230 bp, 12 predicted proteins | sample ArcticOcean_MG_C_FD_87042 | JGI IMG/M metagenome (GOLD analysis project Ga0114993, IMG submission 87042) | Marine microbial communities from western Arctic Ocean - ArcticOcean_MG_CB2_150 | ecosystem: Environmental > Aquatic > Marine > Oceanic | place: Arctic Ocean: Canada Basin | collected...
TGGAGATGAAAAAATGTCTAAGTCAAAAAACAATATTCTAAATCCAATTGAAATAATTGATATATATGGCATTGATCAACTTAGATATTATTTAATGAAAGAAGTATCACATGGTAGTGATGGTAATATTTCATTAAAAAGTTTAGAGAGCTGTATTAATAGTGATTTAGCTAATAATTATGGAAACTTATGTCAAAGAGTGTTTTCGTTTATAAAAAATAATTGTAATAATAAAATTAAAAGTACACTCAATTTATCCAAAGAAGACAAAAACTTCTTAGATGCGGCCGATCTTTTAGCAAAAGACTTAAGAAACTTTATTGATAATCAAAATTTAAATAATTACATAAAATCTGTAGTAAATATTAGTTTTTTAACAAATAAATATATTAACGATGAAGAACCTTGGAAGCTTAAAAAAAATAATATTGAAAAAATGAATAATATACTTTTTATAGCATTAGAGCAGATTGCTAAAATCTCATTATTTCTTAATCCGATAATACCTATTGCCTCAACAAAAGTTTTGCAAGCTTTAAACATAAAAAAAGAAGATAGAAATTTATCTTTTCTTGATGGAAAAAAAATCTTTAAAGAAACAATTGAAATTAATTCTTTAGAAATATTGTTTAAAAAGATTAATAATGATAATTGATTCTCATTGTCACCTAGATTACCCAAACCTATATGATAGATTGGATGAAATTATTAGCTCTGCTAAATTGAATAAAGTAGAAAAAATGTTAACAATTTGCACCACTATAGAAAGTTTTGAAAAAATTAAAAATATTATTGCAAAACATAACAGTATATACGGTACTTTTGGTATACACCCTCATGAAACAGAAAAGCATTTAAACGTTAATGAAAAATATATTATAGAAAAAGTACAAAATAATAAAAAAATTATCGGAATAGGAGAGACGGGTCTTGATTTTTATTACAATCATAGCGATAAAAAAGTGCAAAAAAAAAGCTTTATCGAGCATCTCCTGGCGGCCTCATTTTTAAACATCCCTACAATAGTTCATTCAAGAGACGCCGAAAATGAAACTTATGAAATTATAAAAGATTTTAAAAAAAATAATAATTTAAAAGTTTTGATACATTGCTTTACTGGATCTACAGACTTTATGAAAAAACTAATTAATTTAAATTGTTTTATTTCAATAAGTGGAATAATTACTTTTAAAAACGTAACAGATCTAGCTAACACAGTTTCATTAATACCAATGGAAAATTTACTAGTAGAAACTGATTCTCCATATTTAGCGCCCATGCCTCATAGAGGCAAAACTAATGAGCCATCATATATTATTAATACAATTGAAAAAATAGCACAAATAAAGAAAGTTTCTGCAGATATTATAATTAAGCATACTACTTTAAATTTTAAAAATTTATTTAATACTAATTAATATGAAAAGAAAGCTGATTATACTTGGGTGTGGTAGTTCTGTTGGAGTACCTCGTATTGATGGATTTTGGGGCAAATGTAACAAGTATGAAAAAAAAAATATTAGATCAAGATGTTCTGCAATAGTTATAAAAGGATCTAATTCTGTTTTAATAGACACGTCACCAGATATAAAATCTCAAATGTTGAGAAATAAAATTAAAAATATTTCTTCAGTAATCTTTACGCATGAACATGCTGACCAAACAAATGGATTGTTTGAGTTAAGACCTTTTTTTTGGAATAAAAAAAGTAGAATAAATATTTATGGAAATGTTAAAACCATTAAAGATTTAAAGTTGAGACAAAAGTATCTTTTTAAAGGCTACAACAACTATCCGCCAATTTTAAAATCAAACATTATTAAAGAAAAGTTTTTTCTTGGAAAAAGTAGTGAAAAAATCCTTTTTAATACATTTAGTGCAAAACATGGAAAAACTAATAGTGTTGTATATATATTTGAGAAAGCTGCATACATTAGTGATAGTAACGATTTGTCAATAATAAATTCAAGCAATCTTAAAAATTTAAATTATTTAGTTTTGGACTGTCTTAGATTAAAAAGTCATCCTACACATTTTAATTTAGATGAAGCGATTTTTATTCATAAAAAATTAAAACCTAAAAAAACAATACTTACTAACCTTCATTATGATATGGATTACAATATTCTTAAAAAAAAACTACCTCATGATATGGTGCCTGCATACGATGGCCTTTCTTTAAATTTATAAAATTCAATTTAAAGCTTTTTCTATAGATTTAATAAATCTTTTTGAAGTAGGTTTCGTTATTGAAGCAAATGTATCAATTATTTTTCCATTTTTCCCAATAACAATCTTATGAAAATTCCATTTTGGGACAGCTGACTTCCCATGATTAGCTTTTGCCCATAAATAAAATGGATGCGCTTTATCACCTTTTACAATAACCTTTTCTGTCATAGGAAAAGTAATTCCGAATTTTGCCTCACAAAAATTTTTAATTTCTTTACTATTACCAGGCTCTTGGTTTCCAAAGTCATTAGATGGCACCCCTATAACTACCAAACCTTTTTCTTGATAGACGTCCCATATTTTTTGCATATCTTCATATTGACTAGTAAAACCACATTGGCTAGCTACATTCACAACTACAACTACCTTATTTTTAAATTCTGTTAAATTTAGTTCAGATCCATCAAGATCAGTAAATTTAAAATCGTAAGCAAGCTTTTCATAATTTGCAGCTATACTGCTTTTGAATATTGACATTATAAATATTAATAATAAAAAAAATTTTTTCTTGTTTAGCATTTAAGATCTTTTATCTTTTGCTTGTAACAATCAATAGTACAAAATATCCCAATAATGTAGATAATAGAGATCCAGCCAACACTCCAATTTTGACACCATCTATATATTGAATATTTTCAGCGAAAGCTAAATTTCCAACAAATAAACTCATTGTAAAGCCTATTCCTGTAAGTATTGACACTCCATATAATTTTGTCCAAGTAGCATTAGAAGGCATTTCAGCATATTTTAACTTAACCGATATAAACGCAAATAACATAACCCCAACTTGCTTTCCAAAAAATAAACCACAAAGTATACCTAAAGGAACTGGATACATCAGAGAGTCTAAAGATAATCCTTCTAATGAAACACCTGCATTTGCTAAAGCAAATAAAGGCATAATTCCAAAAGCCACATATGGAGACAAAAAATGTTCCAATTTTAATAACAAAGAAAAATCTTTTTCTTTTTCTCTATGAGGTATTGTAATAGCAAGTAAAACGCCTGATATTGTTGAATGTATACCAGAGTTGTGTGTAAAGAACCAAAGCAAAAAGCCAGTCATCAAGTATGGAATAAATTTTTTAACTCCAAACTTATTTAAAGAAACTAAAATTAGAAAAGATAACAACATCAAAAGTAAGTAAAAATAATTTAACTCCGATGAGTAGAAAAAAGCAATTATAATAATAGCTCCTAGATCATCAATTATTGCTAAAGCCATTAAAAAAACTTTTAATGAAACAGGTATTCTTGAACCCAATAAAGATAAAACACCTATTGAAAAAGCTATATCTGTAGCAGAAGGTATAGCCCAACCATTTAAAGTCTCGGCGGTATTAAAATTAATAAAAACATAAATTAGAGCAGGCAGCAACATTCCACCTATTGCACCAAAGATTGGTAATAATGCTTTCTTGGGTTTCGAAAGCTCTCCTCGTAAAAATTCCCTTTTAATTTCTAAAGTAACCACAAAAAAGAAAACTGACATTAAAGCATCATTAATCCAGTGTATGACACTCAAATCTAAACCAAAACTAGTAGAACCTATTAATAAATGAGTTTTTAAAATATTAAAATATGATGTGCTGTAATCACTATTACTTAAGTAAAGAGCAATAATAGCGGCAAAAAGTAAAACTAGACCGCTAGCTGCTTCAAGTCTAAAAAACCACTTAAAAGGTGTCGTAATATAATTGATCATTTAAAAAATAAAATCATAAAAAGTTATTTAATTATTTATATTATCACCAACATATATTTTTCCGTTGGATAATATTTCGCATCTTAATCCACCCTTAAGCAAAAGTTCTTTCACAAAAATTTTTTGTTTTAATAAATCTTCCAAATACTTGCAAGGTCTACATAAATCATGAGCTAAAACTTTAACTTCACCAATAAAAAATTCTTTATTTGCAAAATCATTTAACTTTATATTTTCTGTAATTATATTTCTTCTAAAATTTATAGCCGGAATCTTGGAATTTGATATTTTGTTATAATAATTAATATTTTCAATTTCAATTAGTGTAATTTGCTTTTTTTTGTCATTATTAACTTTAAACTTTCTATCATTAATTAGACCGTTTCCCTTGATAGCTTCTACACTATCTACATTTAAAATCTCACCACCCTTGTTTGGGGATATTCCTATTTTATGAACTTTTCCCATATTATTTTTATATTATATCATTAGTTATTTGTATTTCGAAAAGTACAATACAGTTTTATAAGCAATACAACCATAGTTTGAGTTGCTAAAAGCTTTTTACTGATATAAAAAATGAAACAATCGGGGCGTAGCGCAGCCTGGTAGCGCATCTGGTTTGGGACCAGAGGGTCGCAGGTTCAAATCCTGCCGCCCCGACCATTTTTTAATTATGAAGAATGCTAAGATATATAAACCTACAAAAACTGCAATGCAGTCAGGCAAAGGAAATTCAAAAAACTGGTTATTAGAATTTGAAACTCTAGATAACAAGATTAGTCCATTAATGGGTTGGGAGTCTTCCACTGACACAATGTCAGAAGTTAAATTAGAATTTTCATCCATGGAACAAGCTATTAGTTATGCAAAAAAAAATGATATTAAATATCATGTAATTGAAGAACAAAAGCGCAAGATAATTAAGAAATCTTATACTGATAATTTTTTAAAGGATAAATAGATGTTAAAAAGTTTCTTTTTAAATAAAAAATGGGCTCTCTGGGCATGGGGAGGTTTTGCTTTTATTATTAGTTCACTACTAGCTCAAACTTATATAGATGTCAAAATTAATGAATGGTATAAAAATTTTTATGACTTACTTCAAAAACCTGAAGAAAGTACTATTAGTGAATTTTATGATGGAATATTTCTCTTCTTAAAATTAGCTATTCCTTATGTTGTTATTTATGCAATTACAAACTATTTTACTAGATTGTATGGTTTTCGTTGGAGAGAAGCTATTACTTTTTCTTACATGCCTTATTGGAAAAAAGTTGATGCTCGCGTTGAAGGAGCGTCTCAACGTATACAGGAAGACTGTATGAATTTTGCTAGAATAGTTGAAAGCATAGGGCTTCAAATTGTTCGCGCTCTAATGTTATTAATTGCATTCATCCCAATTCTTTGGAGTCTATCTTCTAATGTTGTTATACCATGGCTTAATAATATTAATGGTTCACTAGTTTATGTTTCCTTAACAGCAAGCTTAGGTGGCGTATTAATTAGTTGGTTTGTTGGAATTAAACTTCCAGGGTTAGAATATAATAACCAAGTTGTTGAAGCTGCGTTTAGAAAAGAACTTGTTTACGGAGAAGATGATAGAATTGAATATGCTAAACCTCCAACTATATTAGAACTTTTTGCTGGTATAAAATTTAACTATCATAGACTTTTTTTACATTATGGTTATTTTGATTTATGGTTAATTATGTACAATCAGGCTATGATTATAGTTCCTTATGTAGTGATGGGTCCCGGTTTATTTACTGGCGCAATGACTTTAGGAATATTAATTCAAACCTCAAGTGCTTTTAGAGAAGTTCAAGGTAGTTTCTCATTGTTTATGCAAAACTGGACAAGAATAACTGAACTTAGATCTATTATTAGACGTTTAAGTGAATTTGAAAACGCTATTGGTTATAAAAACGTAAATCTTAAAAGATCATAAAAGTTGAATGGATTTATTAATTAAGCTTTTTGATGTTCTTTTTCCTGTATTTATTACAATAGGAATTGGCTATTGGTATGGAAAAAAAGACCCTAAATTTGACACTAAATTTATTACTACTTTTTCTGGAAATTTTGGCCTTCCAGCTATTATTTTTTATTCATTAACTACGACAAATATAAGTTTTGACCTATTTTTACGTTTTTCTTACTACATAACACTTTATGTAATTATTTTTTCTCTAATAGGCCTCATTGTACTTAAAATATTAAATAAAGATATTTATAGACTTCTACCACCTTTAATTCTTCCAAACACTGGCAATATGGGTATGCCAATATGCTTATTTGCATATGGAAAAATGGGTTTAGCTATAGCAACAGCAGCAACTGCTATGATTTTAGTTTTTCATTTTAGTATTGGAATTTTATTAGCAAGTAAAAAATTTTCGCTAAAACCTTTGGTAAAGTGTATACCAATTTATGTTTTAATAATTTCATTAATCTTTGTTTATTACAAAATACCTCCCCCAATGTTTCTAGAGAATGCTACATTTTTAATAGGCTATTCTACAATTTTTTTAGTTTTAATGTCTTTAGGTATAGCCTTATCCAAACTAAAAGTTTTTTCATTTAAAGAAACATTAATTTATTCACTCACAAGAGTAATAATTGGTCCCATGGTTGGTTTTGGATTTGTTAAATTTTTTAATCTTACCGGAGTAGAGGCTGGCGTAATGTTTATACAAGCTTCAATGCCATCTGCTGTTTTAACTTATTTAGTTGGCAAAATGTACTCACCAAAAAAAATTTCTGATAGCATAGCTAGTACTGTTGCTCTTTCAACATTTTTATCTTTTTTTACTTTAACTATTGTAGTTTTTATTTCTCTGAAATACTTTAGTTAAGTGAAAGCAATTATTTATAATCTGTTAGCATGGGCAATACTTCCATTTATGGATGTTATTGCTAAATATCTAAGTGCTGAAATGTCTTTTTTACAAATTACTTGGGCTCGATATTTTTTTACCGTTTTTTTTGCTTTACCGTTTATGTTTTTCTTTTTTAGAAAAAAATTAGTTTGGACAACTCAACCTAAATTGCAGTTTATAAGAGGGCTGTTATTATTTTTTGCCAATATATTTTTCTTTTATTCCATTTCAATAATTTCTATGGCAAAAGCTTTAACACTTGCCTTTATAGCTCCTTTAATTACTACTGCATTATCTCCTTTTATTTTAAAAGAAAAAGTTGGTATTAGAAGATGGTCTGCTGTTCTAATTGGCTTCGTTGGTAGCTTGATTGTGATAAGACCTGGTTTTTTAGATTTTAATTTAGCAACTATAGCTGGACTTGGAACTGGTTTTTTTTACGGACTTTATCTAATAGTCACACGTAAATTACATACTGCAGACAATCCTTTATTAACTTTATTATTAACCGGTGTAGTGGGGCTTACTATAGGGTCATTTATAGTTCCTTTCGTCTGGATAAATCTTACTATCAATCAATGGTTACTATTAGCTTTAATGGGTGTTTTTGCTTGTCTTGGTCATTTTTTCTTAATCTTGTCTCTTAAATATGCTGATGCTTCAAAATTAGCTCCTTTAGGTTACTTCGAAATTGTAACCAATGTAATTTTAGGCTATTACTTCTTTGCTGATTTCCCAGATCATTGGTCTTGGTTTGGTCTATTAATCATTGTTTCTTCTGGTGTTTACATTTCTTTTAGGGAAAGAAAAATAGGTTAATAATGATTACTATATTTTAATGTAATTTATTAAGTTTTAAATTTAAGTTATTGTATTTTATGAATTAAATCTCTTACTTAAAGTAATTATTTGTATGACAATATTAGATTAAAAATTAGCAAATATCATAGCCAAATACATTGATTTTCAATAAAAGATTGATAAATTGGCTAAAAAAGCCTTTAAATATTGCAATTTCTAAGAGAAAGAAAAATATAAAAATTTAAAAAGGCTAAAAGATGCCAATTTTAAAAGGTAATTTCAAATCTAACTATCGAGGGTTGCAGTTTCAGAATATAGCGTTTAATGGGCCATAGAAGGCCTTATTTTAGTGATCTTATTAAATGTGATACAACTGAAGGGTGAAGAATTCAAAAGTAGGGTAGCCATGCTTATAATAGCAAAAAAGTCATATTTTAAGGGGGTTTAAAGCTGAAAACCCTCTCTTTTAAGCAGTGATTTTTTAGCTTTAACACCACCGGGAGCTGAATAACCACCCAGGCTTCCATCAGATCTAATAACTCTATGACAAGGTATTTTTGGAGCATAAGGGTTTTTAGCACAGGCATTAGCTACAGCACGGGCTGCTTTAGGCCTATTTATACCTATGGCGACCTGTTTATAGGTCTTTACCTTACCTTTTGGTATAGTTTTAAGGTATTTCCACACTTTTACTTGAAATTTAGTTCCCTTCATTATCAGAAGGGCCTGAAAGCAAACTATATAATTTTTTAATTTTGGTGCTCGCAGCTTTTGTTAATATGCCAGGATATATAGCATGTATTATTGCCTGGATTCCTCCATATACCATGGATATTCCAACACATGTAGCGAACTTAAAATGTTGAATATAAGTTTCTTTTGTTAAATCTAAATGTTCTTTTGATTTTTTTATCATTTAAATTAATTTAATATATTGACATTAAAAAGCATCTATTATATTACTAACGATAATTAATGGTTATCACTAGTAATAGATATGAATGAAATAACAACTGACATAAAAGTACTTAAAGATGAAACTTTAAACAATCTAAGGAACTCTAAAGCTCACAATACTATCAGAGCATACAAATCAGACTTCAAAGATTTTGGTACTTTTTGCGTGAAAAATGGTTTTAAATCACTTCCCACAGAACCAAAAATAGTATCTTTATATTTAACGCATCTCTCTATTAAAGAAGCTAAAATGAGCACTTTAAAGCGAAGATTGGTTTCAATCGGCGTAATTCATAAATTAAAAGGACATTATTTAGATACTAAACATCCAGTCATTATAGAAAATATAATGGGAATAAGTCGCAAAAAAGGAAACTATCAAAGGGGTAAAAAACCTATATTAATCAATCATTTGAAAGCAATAATTAATGCAATAGATCAAGAGACTATTAAAGAAATTAAAAAAAAAAGAGATAAAGCTCTGATATTAATTGGTTTTGGGGGAGGTTTTAGAAGAGCTGAATTGCTGTCAATAGATCACGAAGACATAGAATTTGTTTCTGAAGGGGTAAAAATTATTATTAGAAGATCTAAAACAGATCAGTTTGGAGAAGGTCTAATAAAAGCACTGCCCTACTTTTCAAACAAACTTTATTGTCCAGTTCTACATTTAAAAGAATGGCTAAAATTATCAAATATAAAATCCGGGCCGATTTTCAGAAAATTTAATAAGGGTTTTAATTTAAGTGAAAAACGATTAACGGATCAGACTGTAGCTCTAACCTTAAAAAAATATCTTAATTTGGCTGGAATTGAAAATAAAAATTACTCTGGTCACAGTCTAAGATCAGGTTTTGCTACTGCTACAGCAGAATCTGGTGCCGATGAACGGAGTATAATGGCAATGACAGGACATAAAACAACACAAATGGTTAGACGATACATAAAAGAAGCTAATTTGTTTAAAAATAATGCATTAAACAAAATTAAAATATAAAAATTAAAGTGATTTAAAAATATCTTTTTGTAATAAATTAAAATTTTTTCTAAATATTTTTTTATAATTTTTAAAATGATTAGACCATTTAAAAAAAAAGATAGTTTCGCTATCATCAATAATATCAATTATTTTTGCGCCAAATGAAGCCGCAACATGTGAAATTGAGCCATGAGATGCAATTAAGATTTTAGATTTAGAAACTATATACTCAAGTTCAAAAAAGTTTAAATCAATAAATAAAAAAATAGTTTGAGAATTTATTTTTTTAAAGTAGGTATTATGAGTTAAAAAGGTAAAATCTTTTATTAAAGTATTAATTAAAATATTTTTTTGTGTACCACAAGTAATTATTAAATTTTTTTTAGATATTAAAATTAGCTCAGATATAAATTGTTTTAATTCATAAACACTAGGTTCAATATTTTTATAGGATTTTATATAACTGTTGAAAATCCATTTTTCATCAAGGTGAAATAAATTAAAACTAGATTGATTAATCGCTTTAAAATTTATATTTTTATAAAATTCTTTATTAGAATTAATTTTGATAGAATGTAAATCTTTATCATCATACTTAAAATTTAGATAATTAATAACATGGCAAATTTCAGAGATTTTAGATTCTGCTTTGCTATCAAGAAGAATTTTATTAA
>Ga0114993_10007315_pt1 | contig 10223 bp, 9 predicted proteins | sample ArcticOcean_MG_C_FD_87042 | JGI IMG/M metagenome (GOLD analysis project Ga0114993, IMG submission 87042) | Marine microbial communities from western Arctic Ocean - ArcticOcean_MG_CB2_150 | ecosystem: Environmental > Aquatic > Marine > Oceanic | place: Arctic Ocean: Canada Basin | collected...
CGGGGGCACCCGACCTGGGAACGCGATCTATGTTCCGCCACCACCTCACGAGGTCATGCCCGCTCTGGACAACCTCGAGCGGTACCTGCACGACGACTTTAGCTCCACTCCAATGTTGCTGAAGGCTGCGATCGCCCACGCCCAATTCGAGACCATCCATCCGTTCCTCGACGGCAACGGTCGCATCGGGCGATTGCTGATCAGCCTGATGCTCGTCGTGGATGGTGGCTTAACCCGTCCCTACTTCTTCATCAGCCTGTACTTCAAGAAGAACCGCTCGGACTATTACCAGGCCTTGCAGCGGATCCGTACCCACGGGGACTGGGAAGGGTGGATAAGGTTCTTCCTGATCGGAGTGGAGGCTTCAGCGTTGGAGGCGACACGCATCGCCGAGGCGCTCTCCGACCTCTTCGTTTCAGATCGCGCCAGGGTCGAGGCTCTTGGTCGGGCCGCGCCGTCCGCAACGAGGGTGTACGATGTCTTGCGGCAACGGATCGTGGTCTCGGCATCACGGGTCGTCGAGGAATCGGATCTGGCCTGGCCGACCGTCCTAGCAGCTCTCGAACGGCTGGAGGTGCTGGGCATCGCCCGCGAGTTGAGCGGCCAAAAACGCAATCGCCTCTATCAGTACCGGAGCCAATTCGACATTCTCAATCGTGAAACCGATCTCGGGCATCCGCTTTAGAGATCTCGCCAATTTCCTCTGTGGAGGATCAGACGATGCTCTGCTCGAAGCCCCTGATTTCTGCGGCAGTTGCGCTGATGTGCCTGGTGGGGCCAGCGGCCGCCCGAGCGCAGACGTCACCCGCGCTGCACCAGCTCATCGCTGGCCCAACGACCGTGGCGTTCGGGCACTACGACCCGATCAAACCCGGTGTGCTCACCGTAAAATCGGGCGACATGGTGGAGGTCACGACCATGCTCACGAACAGTCCACAGGGACTCGCGCGCATGGGACTTCCCGCCGCGGAAGTGCAGCCTGAGCTTGCCGCGATCTACGAACAGGTGACGGACCGTGGGCCCGGAGGACACATCCTCACCGGTCCAATCCACGTGGAAGGCGCGGAGCCGGGAGACGTCCTGCAGGTGCGGATCCTCTCCGTCGACTATGACATCGATTACGGGTACAACGGATGCAGTGGGTTCGTCCCTTCACTTTGTGACGAGGACCGTCGCTCCCGCCTCATCCGTATCGACCGCGAGCGGGACCTGGCCGAGATCGTTCCCGGAGTGGTGGTGCCGCTGCGCCCCTTCTTCGGGAGCATGGGCGTCGCCCCTCCACCGGACTCCGGCAGGGTGAGTAGTAATCCCCCGGGCCGTCATGCTGGGAACATGGACAACAAAGAGTTGGTGGCCGGAACCACACTGTACATTCCGGTTTGGGTCGAGGGAGCGCTATTCCAGGTGGGTGACGGCCATGCTGTTCAGGGGGACGGGGAGGTCGACCAGACCGGCCTCGAGACGTCCCTGCGCGGACTCCCTTCAGTTCACGGTGCTAAAGGGACAGACCCTCGATTGGCCCCGCGCCGAGACCCCCACGCACCACATCCTCATGGGCTTCGATCCGGATCTTGAGGGGGCCACCGAGATCGCGAGCGGGGAGGCCTACGCTGTGGCCTCCATGGCGGTCGATCTGCGCGTGACGGAGCTGGTGGACGGGAACGTGGGCGTACACGCGATGGTCGCGAAGTCGCTACTGCGCTGAGACGTACCCCCTGCGCTGACACGCACCCCCATCGGGGCACCCGATCGCCTCAACCGTTGACCGCAGCATCCCTGCCGGCGACGCGGCCAAACAGCGAGGATCTACCCAATCCGTGCTGGGGGAATCCGCCCATGGTTTCGCCGCAGGTGTATAGACCCGTGATGGCCTCTCCATGCAAGTCGATCACCCGACACCTCGTGTCTACTCTCAGTCCACACAAGGAGTCGTGCAGGACCGGCGTAGACCACGCAGCGTAGAACGGCGGTGTCTGAATCTTGTAGCGGGGAGTCGGCTTGCTGAAGTCTTCGTCCGTTCCCGAGTCCACGAACGAGTTGTAACGGGACACCGTCTCCTGCAGAACCGCGCCGCGCATCGAAAGCGTCTGATAGGGATTCTCTACCTTACGCGCCAACTCCGCGAGCGTATCCGCACTATAAAAATACCCGTTCGGATCTACGTTGGGTGGGGTCGGATCCCACCCCTGGCGTGTGACGGCCTCGGCGTCGAAGATGGCCCAGATCGGCCCTCCACCGTTCTTCTTGTTCGGATCTCCACTGTACGACATACACGCCGCATAGAAGTCGTGACCTCCGTCCGTCTCATCGTGGAACCGCACACCCGTTTGCTTCACGAGGATGACGTTCTGCCAGTTCACGCCGGTCAAGCCGGAGGCGCGCGCCTTGTCGAAGATCGGACTATCGGGCTGCCAATGCAGACTCGAGTAGCCGTACTGACAGCCGATATGCGCCGTCTTCGAGATCCAGTTCCCCGCTTCCATCGTTTGGCTTGCGGTGCCCCAGAGTGCCGCTCCGAGCGCCAGGGCTGCGAGCTCTCCGTCCGCAGTCTGCTTGGAGTATGGCTCGCCTGCAACCTGATACTCCTCGGTAAGCCGGGGGTCGAACATGCGCCGATACTCCACGTTGCTGGTGTGGCCCCCCGTTGCAAGAATCACCCCCTTGGTCCCGCGGATGCGCACCGTCCGACCGTCGTTGACCGCCACCAACCCGATGACCCTTCCCGTGGAGGGATCTTGAACGAGCTCCGTCATTTTGTGGAGAAGCAGGATTTGGGCACCTTTGGCCCGGGCGCTCTTCTCGAGCGCCCGAACGAGCCCGGACCCGCGACGCGTATCGACCGATGTGATCAGCTCCTCGTATACGGGCCATTGAAGGGTCCGCCCATTTCTCGAATCACCACCTGCCACCTCGTCTTGGAACTGGACACCGTTTTCAACCATCCACTCGAAGGTCTCGGCACTCAGGTCCGCGTACACTCGCGTGAGATCCCGGTCCGTATATCGGGTCTGTAAGCCCTGGGGGCGTATCCAATCCGCGAACACGGCGTCGGCCGAGTCCTCCACCCCGTGCCTGCGTTGGCGAGTCGTTCCTCCGCCCAGGTTCACACGTCCGCCGCTCACCATTCCATGGCCACCACAGTCGAAGTTTTCTTCCACGATGATGACGGAGGCGCCACGATCAATGGCCTCGATGGCTGCGGACAGCCCGGAAACGCCCGCCCCGGCGATCACGACATCGGCTGTCATGCCCCATTCTTGAGCGGCACTTTGTCCCTCGAGGTCGGTCCCGCTCACCCCCGCTAATGCCGTAGCACCGAGGCCCGCGGTCGCGCCCTTCTTGACGAAACCGCGCCTGCTGATCGCACCCTTGGGGCTGTCGTTGCTCATGATCGGTCTCCGCTTCTCGTGTGATGGGCTTTCCGTTGCGGTTCTCGCTGCGATGGGGCTCCCGTTGCAAAAATCAGGATGGGAGGCTTTAGGCGGCCTGTCCAGTAGCTGGGATGATGGTCGATCTGGTTGCCGTGGGTCGCGGTCGGTGAGTACCCTGGTTTCCCATCCTGCCCCCTTGGCGGCTCGGAGCCACTTATGAAGATGTTCGCGATCCTACTCGTGGCCTATGTGGGGATGGTCGTTGCGTTCGAGTCCATGCTCGGGCTCGTACAGCCCGCGAATCAAACCACGTTGATCATCACGACCACGGCCGAGGATGGGACCACACGCGACCGCGTCCTCGCTCGCCTCGAAAGTAATGGCCAGATCTTCGTGTCAGCCAATCACTGGCCGCGAGCATGGTACAGGCGGGCACTCGAGAATCCGAACGTCGAAGTTACCGTGGACGGGAGGACAGCAGCCTACTTGGCCGTGCCCGCAACCGACGCGGAGCACGATCGCGTCGAAAGAGAAAACCGCCACGGTATCGCGTTTCGTTTCATGACCGGCTTTCCGCCGAGGTACTTCGTTCGGCTGGATCCGCGGTAGGGGCGAGGCGCGCGCGCGGCCGCCCTGACAGGCGTCCCCTTACCTTTGTAGGATCGCCACCGCCTCAATCTCGACCAGAAACTCGGGACGGGCCAGCCTCACCACCTGCACCAAGGTGCTCGCGGGCGGATGGCCTCCGAAGAACTCTTCACGGACCTCCGCTGAGCCCCGGAACGCCTCGATATCCACGGTGAAGATGGTGATCTTGGCAACATCGCTGAAGTCCGCCCCCTGAGACGCCAAGACGGCACTCATGTTCTGGAGCACCTGCCGAACTTGGGCCCGCATGTTACCGGGCCCGACCAGATTCCCGTCGCCGTCGACGGCCACCTGCCCCGCGAGGAATAGCTGATTTCCTGCTCTTACGACGTGACTGTAGGTCGTCGGCTGTGTCATCCCGTCCGGGTTGATGCGCTGTAACTCCTGCGCCGAGCCGGTGACGGCTGATGCAGCCGAGAGCAGCACGGCCAAGAGCAGCTTTCTCCACGTCACGCCAAAAAGTATGTGCTTCATTCATCGCCCCCCTACTTCAAGACCTTGCTGGCTTCCGCTTCAGCGATCAGGCGCTCCGCGTCATCCTGAATGAGGTACCGACCACGCACGAGTCGCTCAGCCGCAGCACGCACCAGCGCGACGTACCGGTCGTGGGTCCCGTAGCGCTCCTCGAGCGACGGTCGCGGATCACCGGAGGCGAGCCGCTCCGCCTTGGTCCTGGCGAAAGGAATCTAGGAGCCGGTGTTACTTCGAATCCGACCCTTGTAGAAGCCGTTCCCCACAGTATTCCAGCCCGTGTACGTGCCCAGAGGAACTTGATGGAGCACGCTCGCCACTCCAGCCACCTCATTCCCGTCGGCGTCCACCCTCGGAACCAGGGTGGGTAGAACTCGACGGATGGAGGGAGGCTGCATCGTAATGATTCCAGACAGGTCGTTGTAGCGGAACTTCGTTCCGAAATCGTATTCGTACAGCGGAGTCAGAATGCCGTCCGGAAGCGGAATTCCGGGAATCGTGGGAAATCCCATCGCGGCCTGCGTCGGTGAAACCAGCTTTCCCCGATCCAAGCGAGGATACTGGCTCGGAGGGGGGAGCGTCCCGTTCACGATCCAGTCCACCAAGGCCGTCCGTAATGCCCGCATGGAGTCGCTGGACGGATTCGGATTCAGGGGCAGTCCGCAACAGTCCTGCTCTGGCGCATCCGGATCGAATCCGCCCGGCCCTCCGCCATGCCGCACTCCGGGGAAGTAGTAGCGCCGGACATTCGCCGGCAGCGGGATGTCACGGTCGGCGCCGGTACCGGCCAGGGTCGGAGAAGCACGGAGGTTGTAGAACTCCGCCGAGCCGAACGTCTCCACGATCTTGGGACAGGTACCGGTAGCGCTACAACGATCGAGCAACGCCGCCGAGGGACGCCCTCGCGCTTGGTCATCGTAGCTGGCCCACCAGACGACGCCGTCACTCCCAGGTTCGTACATTCCAGCCCCGCCGCTGGGCGCCGCGAATCTGATGTTCATCGCCAACAGGCGAGCAGCGATATTCGGGTTGCTACCGTCGAAGACGATTCGTCCGGCCTGGTCCTGATTAAACCCCAGATGGATGAAGCTGCGAAGGTAGGTTCCGGACTGCGAGTTGCCGAAGCTGACCGTCGAGGTGATCCCCCCCTGCAGAGGGTTGGTCGTACCGGCGGCGTTCTGCACCCCGTAGCGCAGGTACGAGATCAGGTCGCGTGTCGCGGCAAACCCGATTCCGTGCACCTTGGGGTCCTTGGCCGTATACACGAGCTCGTACAGGTAGGCGGGATCGAACCCATCCTCGAGGCAGACTCTCCGCGGATCGGGTACGCCGGGGAACGGCGTCCGGGTACAATCGGCAAAGGCCCACTCTGAACTGTGCAAAGGGATGACTTGGCTATTCTCCGAAGCCCGACGGGTCAGGGTGGCTTCGGACGTGTCGAGACTGGCCGGGTCGGCGGTCCCGGGCATGCGGCCCCGGACGATGGGCGCGGTGCTCGCGCCAGCGGGTAGGTCGCTGAAACGAGCGAGCACCCGCCCCGTGATGCTCGACCCATCCGGGTACCTGGCTACCGGGACCGATAGTGTCTCCCTCCCATCGGCGGGCTCGAGGTCTGCTTGCCATCCACTGGCGACGAGCACGTGGCCTTGCCCCCGAGCGTCGGCGAGGAAGGCTCCGTCGGTCAGGTTGATGCGGCCGCGGTTCGGGACGAAGTAGAGCAAGACGCCGCTGGCATCAGCCATGTCGGCCGGTTTGACGATGGTGAACGTCGCCGCGTACTCGACCATCCCACGCTCGTTGCGCGGCGCGAATTCGAGATCCGTGATGATGGCGTCGAGCGGGAGCTCAGGGTCGACTTCCCCATACGCATGGCCCGTGAGTTTTTCGTAGCCATCGTGTCCGAGCGCCTCGGTGTGTTCGACCACGAGGCGCGTGATCTGAGCCTGTCCGGGGACCGCCAACACCAAAACGGCGACGGCGGCGAAGGTGGCGCGAAAGACTGGGTCCTGCATGTGACCCTCCCGCAAGAGTAATGAGGGATAGGAAGTCGAACGGGCGGTTGGGGCAAGAGGAGAGGACCCGTTGACAGGCTGGGACTGGGCGCACAGTTCTCATGAACGGCGAGCCCGAGAACCGTGGAACCACCGAGCCCGAAGGCGATGGAATTGAGGGGCCAGAAGGCCATCAACCGAGGAGGCCTAAAACCATGATGAACCGCCGCCAGTTCGTCTGCACGAGCGCCGCGGGCGTCGCGACGTTCGCCCGCGGTTCCGACGCCCGGGCTTCCGATCTGTTCGCGGCCGACTATGACCTGATCATCAAAGGCGGGCGCGTCATCGATCCCTCACTCCGGGTCGACGCGATCCTCGACCTGGCGATCACGTCAGGCCGGATCGAGGCGATCGAGGCCAACATCGCAGGCGATGCCGACGAGGTCATCGATGCTACCGGGAAGCTCGTCGTTCCAGGACTGCTCGACATCCACACGCACCATGCTCGAGATGAAGAGGGCCCCCGGATGGGTTTGTCCGACGGTGTGACCGGATGGGTCGACGCCGGATCGGCGGGTGCGGATCAGATCGATGACATGGTGGCCATCGCGAAGTCGGCGCCGCAGCAGGGGCGCATGCTCATCAACATCGGGCGCGCCGGTATCCTGCCCGAGGGCGACACGATGGACTTGCGCCTCGCCGATGTCGCTGCCGCCAAAGCAGCCATTGCCCGCAACCTCGACGTCGTCGTGGGCGTCAAGGCTCGGCTGACCAAGGGGGTTGCCTCCGACGACTTCGAGGTGCTGCGCCGCGCGCAGGAAGTCGCCACATCTTTCGGGTTGCCCGTGATGATCCACATGGGCCAAACGGCCTCGCCACTGCCCAGGCTGCTCGACCAACTCAAACGCGGCGACATCGTCACCCACATGTTTGCCCCGCCGCCGAACAGTATCATCGACGAGGACGCTCACATCTTGCCGGAGGTGCTCGCCGCGCGCCGCCGAGGCGTGTGGTTCGACGTCGCCAACGGACGGACGGGGCACCTGCGCTGGGACACCTTCGACCGGATCGTCCAGGCCGGTTTTTGGCCCGATACGATCTCCACCGACGGGAGTTCGACAAGTCGGGCCGCCGAGAGTGTCATCGATTTTCCCAACGTTCTGTCCAAATTCCTGAACTTCGGGATGACGTTGGATGAGGTCGTAGCCCGCGCGACCTTCAATGCTTCGCGCATCTTCCCTCTGTTCCACGACCGTGGTACGCTCAACGTGGGTGCTCCGGCCGACGTGGCCGTGCTCGAAGTGCGGGAGGGCGCGTTCGAATTTGTCGACAACTACGGGAACACGCGGACGGGGCGACAGAGACTGTTTCCGAGCGAGACGGTTCTGGGCGGGAGGCGGGTGCCCCGCGCATGACGAGACGGAAGGCAGCTCCTCCCTAGAAACCGACGGAGAAGGAGAGTATGAATCCCATGCTCGGCTGGAAACGCGTTTGCCGTGACGTCCTGTTCGCCGGCGTGGCCGCCAGCATCATGTCCTGTCGCCCGCCGCCGACGACGATTCCACCTGATGCGGTTTCTCGGGGGCGAGACCTGTTCTTCAACGAGACGTTCGAAGGAAATGGCCGCACGTGCGGAACCTGCCATCGAGCCGAAGAAAATTTCGCGTTGACGGCCGAGTTCGTCGCCAAGCTACCGCCCGATGATCCCTTGTTCGTGGCGGAAACGAATCCGGATCTCGGCCAAAACTTCGAGAACCCTGCTTTGCTGCGGCCCTTCGGACTCATCCTCGAGAACCAAGATGGGTTCGGCGACCTGGCGAACAACTTCAACATGCGCGGTATCCCCCATACGCTTGGTATGAGCACGTCCATCGCAAGCGCGGGCGGACCGCGGACGGGATGGTCCGGTGACGGGGCACCGGGCGACGGAAGCCTCCGTTCGTTCGCCACCGGCGCTGTGATCCAGCATTTCACAAAGAGGACCGACCGTGTCGCGGGGGTGGATTTCCGTTTGCCCAACGATCAGGAGCTGGATGACCTGGAAGTGTTCCAGCTCTCTCTCGGACGGCAAGAAGACCTGAGCCTTCCGTTGCTGCTGACCGGCTTCGTCGCCGCCCGCGGCCAGGAGATTTTTATAGACCGGGCTTCGGGCAAGTGCAACGCCTGCCATTTCAACGCCGGGGCCAACGGTGACCCCACGATCTTTGGGCCCACCGCCGGTAACCTGAACTTCGACACGGGCGTAGAAGTCCTTCCCGACCAACCCGCTGACTTGACGGGCGAACTCGTGCCGCCGGACGACGGTTTCGGCAACCCCGGCATGGGCGAATTCAACACGCCGTCACTGGTCGAGGCGGCCGACACGGGACCGTTCTTTCACAACAATGCGGTGGAGACCATCGAGGGTGCGGTGGCCTTCTACAACGGAGCATCGTTCAACAACTCACCCGCCGGCCAGCTCATCGCCGGCGCGACGGGGAGCGGCATCAATCTGGACGCGACGCAGGTCGTGGCCGTCGCTGCCTTCTTACGGGTCATCAATTCGTTGGACAACATCGACCAGTCCATCGCGCTCCCGCAACGCAGCGATCAGGGCGTGTTCGGCTCCACGAGTCAGGATTTGTTTCTGGCCGCCGAGGAGGCCATCGACGCGCGGACGGTACTCCGCGCGGGAGGACTCCATCCGGAAGCGGTCGTCCTTCTGACGAGTGCCATCCACGCCATTCAAGCCCTGGAGGGCCGATACCGCGCCGGGGAAATGAACGAAGCGATCGCCGTGCTAGAACAGGCGCGCGATGCGATGATAGGATGACAATGAGGGAGACGGTGATCATGAAATCATTACGCACGATGGGCGCCCTCGGCGTCGCGTGTCTTCTCGGCGTCTCGGCGCTGCAGGGACAAGCATCTACGGAACAGTTCATTCCCATCGGCCAGTCCCCCGGCATGTCGAGCACGTATTCGATGATCGGGGAGGTCGTATCGGTGGATCGGAATGCTGGAACGGTAACCGTCCGACTGGACGCGGAAACCCGCACGGTGGGCATCACCGACGGCACGAGGATCTGGCTCGATCGATCGCAGATGCAGCAAGGGGCGACCACCGGGAGTGTTGCCGACCTTCAGCCCGGGCGCAACGTTGAAATCAAGTATGTGGACTATGAGGCGAAAGAGAACGCCGACTGGATCAAGGTTGGGATCACCTGAGGCGCGGTTTCACTTGAGGCGTACCACCCAGCCGCCTCCGCCCAACATCCCGGCCTGCTCTTTGACCCGGTCGTCGTCGTCTTCGTCGAGCAGGTCCCGTACAAGTTCCAACAACACGGCGGTGCTCTTGCCGGTGATGATGTGGACGACGCTTCCAGTTGAGATGTGGGCGTACGTCGTGAGGAAGTCCCGCAGGCGTAGATGAGCCTGGGCCACGGTGTAGCCGTGCAAGTCGACCGTGGCGACGGCCGTCTCGCTCAAGAGCTGGGCGACGCCGGTCAGGGCGGGGGATCGGGTGGGGGCTTCCTGCTCCAGTCGCTTTCGGCGTTTGCTCATTCTGGGGCCGACCACCTTCGCGGGCGGGATGGAAGACTGAACCGAGAGGCGGTGCCCGCCGGCGCTATCTGCCGTGTGCCGCCGATACCAGGACCTCGTCCTCAGCCGCGACGGGGTCTGCGACGTGCGCAGACTCTGGACGCGAGGGCTCTAGGTCCGCGCGCTCTCCCATGCTGATGTTGCCGTTCACTTGTCCCCC
>Ga0114993_10007318_pt1 | contig 10220 bp, 9 predicted proteins | sample ArcticOcean_MG_C_FD_87042 | JGI IMG/M metagenome (GOLD analysis project Ga0114993, IMG submission 87042) | Marine microbial communities from western Arctic Ocean - ArcticOcean_MG_CB2_150 | ecosystem: Environmental > Aquatic > Marine > Oceanic | place: Arctic Ocean: Canada Basin | collected...
GAGCGCAGCTCGAACGGCATCGAAGTCGGCGACATTGCCCTCCGTGATATCACGGCCCGGATCCCCAACAAGATCAAAACCCTTCAGAGTGTACCGATCCGGTGAGTCGGCCAACCGGGTCCATACGGCGGTACCGATGAGCCCGGTAGCGCCAGTGATAAGGACTTTCATTCGGGTCTCCAATTAATGGTCTTATGTAGTTGATGCCCGTCGTCCATAACAAGTTATCCTGAGCTGAGCGAAGAAGACCGCCCGGACTGGAACGAAAGCAGATGGGTCGTTCAAACGGCTTCCAGCAGCGAGATTCACTCCACGTGTCGAACTTTACCCTACGTCCGTCATCCTGAAGGTGATGCAGGACCAGACTCTACCGGGACAACGTGGTGAGTGAGGGAGGATCGTTTGTGCATATCAGCGGGAGACTCCTGACCATCACCGACCGTGGATATAGGCAGATCTTGAACCGAGTTCAGGCTGACATCTTAGTTGAGTTAAATTTTGGTGCAGAGCGGCATTATTTGAAGTGACGCCCGAGTATCTATCGCCTAACACCAGTACCCCCTCTCCCATCGGGCGAAGTTTCATCCGATGGTCGCACATGATGCAACCAATGAGTCTGTTACTACCCCTCAACTGTTGCGATCACCGTCGCCGGATCAACGAGGAAGTCTTCCCGTAACGCCGTCCCGATCCCCGGATCCTCTGGCGCGTATACGATCCCGTTCTCGATTCGTGGGAGTCGGTCCACTACGCGTCCGTACACCTCATGGATGAAGGCACGAGTCGTTTCCTGGATGAAGGCATTCGGTGCGTGCATGCACAGGTGGATCCCCGCAAAAAGGTTCACCGGACCGTTGCAATCGTGCGGGGTGGCCGGGACCTTGTGCGACTCGGCGAGTGACATCACTTTGCGGGCCTCGGTGAAGCCGCCGACAAAGGTCGTGTCGAACATTAGGATTCGTATTGCACCACTTGAGAGCATTGGCAGATAGGCCTCTGCGCTTGCCAGCGTCTCGTTGCCAAGCACCGTCAGATGGGTCCGGTCCTGCACCTGTCGGATGCCCTCTATGTTGTCCGCCGTCGTTACGTCCTCTACCCAGTAGGGATCAACCTCTTCGAGTGCGTTCACGATCTTCACGACGGACGGAATGTTCCACATTCCGTGAAGCTCGGCCATAATCTCGATCTTATTGCCGACCTGCTCCCGGATCTTACGGAACGGCGCCATGCCCTTGTTTACATCTTCGGCAGAGATGTGCTGGCCATTCGTCTTCCTCACGAACTGGTCGAAGGGCCAGATCTTCATCGCCTTGATGCCTTCATCAAGAAGACTTTCGGCGACCGACCCGGCGTCGTTCAGGAAGCCCTGCAAATCATCGTACTTCCCTGGGGGTGTTTCGTGGTCGGTCGGTGACGACAGCCCAAACGCCGTCGATCCGGAACGAACGGCGTAGCGCCAGTCGGCGCATGTGTTGTAGATCGGTATCGAGTCACGGACGCGGCCGCCAAGTGCCTGATGGATCGGCGCGTTGGTTGCCTGCCCGACGATGTCCCAGAGCGCGATGTCCACCGCCGATATCGCCCGCCACTCCGCGCTGCCGTTCGGCCCGATCCGGCTGCGGTACTGCATGCCCTCGTGCAGCTCGACAACCTGCATCGGGTCTTTGCCGATCAGGTATGGCGCAAGTTCCGTACGGATGTGCGCCTCAGTGGGGGCCGACACAGCGGTCGACTCACCAAGGCCAATGATTCCCGAATCCGTGTGCACCCGAACCCACACCCAACGAGGAATGTTGCCGGTACGGACCGTCTCAACTCTGGTGATTCTCATCTGGTGATTTCTAAAGCTCACTGACCTGTACGGTCAACTGATCGCTCTTGAGAAACTTCTCCGTGAAGTCGAGCCCCAATCCGGGGTCGTCCGATACAGATGCGTAGCCGTTCTCAACCTTCGGAAGTGCGGTCACAATGTCTTTGTACCAGGTTGCGTTGTAGGACCTCACCGTCTCTTGAATGAAGGCGTTAGGGACGTTCAGGCTCAGGTGTACGTCCGCCATGAAGGCGATCGGCCCAACGCAATCATGAGGAGCGATCGGAATGCCGAACGACTCAGCCATCGTGGCGATGCGCTTGGCCTCCGAGATTCCGCCGACCCATCCGAGATCGAACATGCAGATGTCAGTTGCCTGCTTCACGAACATCTCTCGGAACGACCATCGGGTTGACACGTTCTCGCTTGCGATAGTCGGTATATTGGTCGACTTTCGGAACTGGGCTAGCGCGTCCAGGTTGTCCATCTGAACCGCATCCTCAAACCACATCGGTTTGAACGGCGTAACCGCCTGAGCGATCTTGATCGCTGACGGCAGGTTCCAGGACTGACCCATCTCGACGGCGATCTCCATCCGGTCGCCCATCGCCTTGTGGATCAGCCGGAACGGTTCAGTGCCCTTTGCCAGGTCTTCGGCAGAAATGAACTGGCCGTTGGTCTTCGCTGCGAACTGTGAGAAGGGCCAGATCTTCATCGCCCTGAAGCCTTCCGCATACAGACTTTCCGCCAGGCCAACCGGGTCGGTCAGCGCGGAGTGCTCATCGTCGTAAGGGCCGGCAGGGACGAAATCGGCCGAGCCCGCCTTCGGGCCTTTGGGGGGATTCAAGTAAAACGGATAACCGGCACAAGTGGCGTAGACCTTGATCTTGTCCCGGCTCAAGCCGCCAAGCATGTTGTAAGTGGGCTGACCCATCCGTTTTCCGTACAGGTCCCAGAGGGCGATATCGATGGCTGACAGCGCCCGCATCTCAGCACCTTTGGAACGCATTCCGCCGGTCATATTCGCAAGATTGGCCCAGTGCAGATCGAGCTGGCTGGCGTCTTTTCCTAGCAGATATTCGGACACGTCGGCGTGGATAAAAGCGTGAACCGGCTCTGCCGACCCGGGCGTTTCTCCGATGCCGTAGAGACCATCATCGGTATGAATTTTGACGAACACCAGCCCTGGATGTTCACCGTGTCGGAAGGTCTCTATCAGGACGATCCTGGGTGATTTTGCCATCGAAGCCGGCCTAAAGCTCGGTCGTTCGCACGGTCAACTGATCGCTATTCAAGAACTTCTCGGTGAAGTCCAGTCCCAGTCCGGGATCGTCAGATACCGACGCAAAGCCGTTCTCCACCTTCGGAAGTACGGTCACGATATCGTTGTACCAGGTGGCATTGAAGGCTCTCACCGTCTCTTGGATGAACGTGTTCGTGGCATTGAGACTCAGGTGCACGTCTGCCATGAAGGCTATCGGCCCAACACAGTCGTGTGGTGCGATTGGGATGCCAAACGACTCAGACATCGTTGCGATACGCTTTGCCTCTGAGATGCCCCCGACCCAACCGAGGTCGAACATCGTGATATCGACCGCCTGCTTCACGAACATTTCGCGAAACGTCCAGCGGGTCGATACGCCCTCGCTCGCGATCGTCGGGATGTTGGTCGTTTTACGGAACTGGGCCAGTGCGTCCAGGTTGTCCATTTGGACCGCGTCCTCAAACCACAATGGCTTGAACGGCGTTACCGCCTGGGCGATCTTGATCGCAGAAGGCAGGTTCCACATCTGGTGCATCTCGACGGCGACCTCCATCTGGTCACCCATCGCCTCGTGGATCAACCTGAACGGCTCCGTGCCTTTCTCAATGTCCTCGGCCGAGATGTGCTGGCCGTTGGTCTTGGTGACGAATTGATCAAATGGCCAGATCTTCATTGCCCGGAAACCTTCCGAATGTAGGCTCTGCGCGAGTCCCACCGGATCGGTCAGAAAGGCGTGTTGGTCCTCATAGGGACCGTCTGGACGGTAGTCGACATCACCCGGCTCGTAAATTCCATCGCGGTTCACGCCGTATGAGTAGCCGGCGCAAGTGTTGTATACCTTGATCTTGTCCCGACTTAGTCCGCCAAGCACGTTGTATGTGGGCTCATCCATGCGCTTGCCGAACAAATCCCACAGAGCGATGTCGATGGCCGATAGTGACCGCATCTCCGCGCCCCGAGAGCGCATGCCGCCTGACATCTTGGCCAGATTGTGCCAGTGCCAGTCGAGCTGACTGGCGTCCTTGCCAAGGAGGTACTGCGCGGCGTCGGCGTGGATGAAGGCGTGTACCGGCTCCGGCGACCATGAGGTTTCCCCGATTCCGAACAGCCCATCGTCTGTGTGGATCTTGATGAACACCAGCTTCGGGTACTCATTGTGCTCAAAGGTCTCTATCTTGACGATCTTTGGCGATTTTGCCATGTAGCCGTGCCTTTCGTATTGAGGTGGTTGAAGTTGGGCGTGTACATTCCCTCTCCCAGAAGGAGGGGGTCAAGGTGAGGGAGAAGTCTTTCTAAAGATCACGCCGTTCTATGGGAATCAGCCTCAAAGTGCCTCGTTGGTCTTCGGAACGTCCATCCAGCTCACCTCTTCGTCAGCCTTCCTCTGACCGCAGACATCGCAGTCAGCATTCCAATGTCCGCCGGGCGGCATGGCCACTGCGAAGCGCATCGAAGTCTCTTTGCCTTCGGTCGTGATGTGATGCGTTGTGCCCCGCGGCACCCAGACAAGATCACCCTTGCTGGCGACGAAGGTCTTGCCACCGCTTAACTCCCAGCGGATCTGACCCTGCTGGACGTACCACCACTCGTCGAAATCTTTGTGGAAGTGGGGCATGTTGCCGCTGCCTTCTGGCTGGGTTAGCCAGGTGCCGATATTCCGTTCGTCCGAGATGATGAACTCGTGCCATTCTTTCTCGCCGTTGTGCTTGGCATTTAGATCATCCAACGTTGTATGAAGCACTCCGGGCCAATCGGCGTTGTCAATGCGAGGCGGGATAGGTCCGGTGACCGTGTCTGAGATAGTCAACGATCCCGGAGCTTTGACATCTGCGATACCAAACACATCGGGCGAATCCGGCGCGTGATCGCAGACATTGCACGGGGAGGCGTAGTGCTCGGCAGGAGGCTGCGAAACGGCGAATCGTAGCGATAACCCATCGCCTACGTTCTTAATGTGATGCACAGAGCCCCGGGGTACCCACACCACGTCACCTTCGTGGGCGGTTACTTCTTTACCGCCGGTGTAGTGCCACTGAATCGTGCCGCGCATCACGATCCACCACTCGTCAAAATCTCTGTGCCAGTGCGGTATGTTGCCTGTGCCGGGGTCGTTAGCGATAAGTGTTCCGTTGTTGCGCTCGTCCCAAATCAATGACTTTGACCACGGAGCCGGGCCCATGGCCTCAACAACGTCTTGGATTCGGGTGTGAATCTTTCCGGGCCAATCGTCATTATCGACCCGGGGCGGAATCGGTCCTTCGACGGTGTCCGCGATCTTGACTTCGCTCGTGACCAAAGTGTTCTCCCGAGACTGGGTATTTTAAGAACGGGCGCGCCGTCCACGGTGAAGCGAATGTTACTCCCGCGATCAGTACGTGAGTAGTGATGCCGTGTAGAAATGCAGAGCCGACGCTCCTCGTATAACGAGTCTCAAATAAAAGAAACTTGCTTACACATAACCGGGTGCTGCATTACCGATCGAATGGCTATCACCGCACTTCTATTTTCGATGCTCGTGATGGCGTTCACGGTCGGCGTGTTTGTGGCCGCATGCGTGTGATGGTTACTTTAGAGCCGAACGCGCTATGAACAGATCGCAGGCAGGGAATCCACTAGCCTTCTCCGGCCAACTTCGTGATGCCCGGCTCGTTTAGCCTGTACGAGAGCCACTCATCCATGTTTTCGAACCCGATTTGATGGTAAAACTCACGCGTAGGGTTCCAGTCCAGCACCGATAGCTCAAACCGGGCGCAGCCGCGCTCCTTGGCGATACGGGCCAACTCCGTCATCAGATTCATGCCGAGCCCGTTGCCACGCGCATGCTCCTCTACGTACAGGTCTTCTAGGTGTAACCCGGCCCGGCCCTGCCACGTGGAGTAGTTGTGGAAGAACAGGGCGAATCCGACCGCCGTTCCGTCCAGCTCGGCGAGCAGCGTCTCGAATAACGGCGAATCCCCAAAACTGTCGCGTAGCACACCGGCCTCGGTCAGTTGAACCGTTTCTACGGGCTCTTTCTCATAAACGGCCAGTGACTGAACGAGCCGGACGATAGTCGCCGCGTCCTCAGGAATGGCTGGACGAACGAGCTTTGTTGTCATTAGTTATCGGCCTTTTCGGAGATCTGGTCCTAAGAGATGAACGGGATGGTCTGTGGTCCTTCAGGAAGCACGCATATGGACACATCGCTTCCGGCGGCCTCGACAACCGCCTGAACATCGTCGATTGGTTCGAAATGAGCCGCTTCTAACTGTGAATCGGAGAGCCGATCCGCTTTTACAAGCACACGGGCATGCATCTGGATTTTGGCTTGAATCTGGACCTGCCACTGATCTGGTTTTGAGTATCCGGGCGCCTCAATCATCTTTAAAAGGGAAGCCGGGTTCGGGCGGGACGAAAGGATCTCCGCATACGAGCCGTGATCCGGGATACCGTCTCGACATTCAGAGGCACACACAATCAGTCCGCCGGGTTTGACCACGCGTACCGCGGCGGACATGCCTTTGACGGCCTGGTATAGGTTCTGGTCGAGGGGGTACCCGGAGTTGCTTGTGATCACTAGATCGAATGGCCGGTCGACAGGCTGCATCGAATCGAGCCTTGCCTGGGCGCATGCGGCAGCGTGCATCGCAAAAATCTCACCGGCGTACACTCCTGTCACCTGTTGGTCACTGTTGAGCACAACGTCCATGCTGAAGTGTGGAGCGGCCGCGCGAGCAATGGCACGCACGTCGTCATGCACGGGGTTGCCATCGATTACACCCCATGTGGCGTTCGGGTGGCCGATCCTGTCGGCATTGTGAAGCGCCACCACGGTATCGATGCCAGCCAGTCCCGGGGCGACCATTTTGGGGCCGCCGCTGAATCCGGCAAAAAAATGCGGCTCCACAAACCCGGTGGTGATCCGTAAGTCCGCACGGATCCACTCTTGGTTCAACTTCACAGGTACGCCATTACCGATCATCCCGAGATCCTCGAGAGAACGTTCCTCCCGCGCAACGTGATTGACCACACGGCAAGTGGAAGCGATCTCGTCGCCCAGCATCCACCGTATCTCGTCGTCGGTGTTTGCCCGATGGGTCCCCGTCGCGATAAGGATTGTCACATCTTCCGGCCTCACGATGCCTTCAAGTTCATCCAGGATCGCCTGAACCATCAACTGGCGAGGCTGTGCCCGGGTCACATCGCATATCGAGATAGCGACCCGCTGTCCCCTACGGGCGAGCTCCTTCAAAGGCCGGGAATTGATCGGTGATCTGAGCGCAGTTTGTAAGGAGCGTTCGGGATCCAGTAGCGCCGATCGGAAGGTGGGGGTGATGATGGTGCTACGTTCTTCTGGCAGATCGAGAGAGAGGCGTCCGTCTCCGTATGCGAGTGTGACTTTCAGCGTATTGGCTTTCGGGCTTTTATATCGGCGTGAATCAGGAAATTATCTTAACGTTCCCTCCATTGACTGGCGCGATACCTGTTTGGAGCCTGATTGGTGCAATTTAAGGGTTGGCAGCGGCACATACATCGGTTAAATCTTCGATGAAGATTAGGCGTCGTGGTCGGCGCGGCTGTTATTGATCCCTGAACTTCCGGAAATGGAGGCATCATGTCGTCTGATTCACAGGCGTACACATCTGCATCTGCACTTGCAGCACAGATACGCTCACGTCAGGTTTCACCCGTGGAGGTGGTCGAGGCTGCACTCCGCCGGATTGATGCATCTCAGCCTATTTTGAACGCATTCATCACGGTCGCACGTGATGAAGCGCTGGACGATGCCCGTAAAGCTGAAGACGCCATCGCACGTGGCTGCGATCTTGGCCCGCTTCACGGCGTTCCATTCTCTGTCAAAGACCTGGTCAACACCCGTGGTGTTCGTACCACGATGGGCTCGCTGATCTTTGAGCACAACGTTCCCGACAGAGACGCCATCGCTGTTGCACGATTGCGTGCAGCAGGAGCGATCATGATTGGCAAGACCACGACGCCTGAGTTCGGGCACAAGCCGTTCACGAGAGCTCCGCTGTTCGGCGATACGCCAAACGCGTGGGATCCAGACCGTATTGCGGGTGGTTCAAGCGGCGGCGCAGCCGTATCCGCCGCAGCCGGGCTTGCGCCGTTGAACGTCGGCACTGACGGCGGGGGTTCCATACGTATTCCAGCGGCCGCCAACGGTATCGTCGGTTTAAAGGCAACGCTGGGCACGATTCCGCATGACGCCGCGCCCGATTCGTTTGGCGCAAATATTTACGTAGGACCCATGACTCGAACCGTCACTGATACTGCCCTGATGCTACAGGCGATGGCCGGTCCGCACTCGTCCGATGCGCATTCCCTAGGAAGACGTGCGCAGGACTACGTCAAAGCCGCCGCTGCACCGGGAGATCTCGAAGGCAAGAAGATCGCATGGCGACCATTACTCGGCAACGATGTCGTCGATTCCGAGGTGCAGGCGATCACATACGGAGCTGCTCGGGCCTTCGAGGAAGTTGGAGCGACCCTCGTCGAAGTAGATGACGGGTTTGTCACGCCGGAGCCATTCTGGCGCGTGCTCAGCCAGGCGGCATGGCGATCGCGCTTTGGAGACTATGTGGATGAGTGGGGAGACCGGATGACACCTACCTTCCTCCGTTCGATAACTGAGGCGTCCGACTACTCGGCGGATGAACTACAGAAGGCGATATACCAGCGGACCGAACTTTTCCGTGAGGTTCAGGGCTGGTTCGATGAGTTTGATCTCGTCATGACGCCCACGCTCTCCCGCACGGCCCTTGAGTCTGACATGGACCTGTACGATCCGGTGGTTATCGAGGGTCAGGAGATCGGGATTATCCGTCAAAATTGGTACCCATATACTCATCCGTTCAATCTCACCGGCCACCCGGCGATCACGCTTCCGGCGGGGTTTGCCGGGGACGGACTGCCTGTAGCGCTCCAGATCGTGGGACGCTACGCAGACGATGCGGCGGTCATAAGGGCGGCTGCGCTCTTCGAGCAGCTCCGTCCATGGGCTGACAGAACGCCAGATTTACCGGAGATATTAGACCTGTAGGAAGCGATGGACCGCAAGTCATAATGGCTGGAAACGGTGAGATGTAACATCGAGGGCATGTGGCCGCTTGGCATCAGACAAGTGAGGGCTGTTCATCCACCGGCTATACGACTGTAGGGCCCTAAGGGATCTGAAGTTCCTAGGTGATCGCGAAAAGACTATCGATCTGCAGGATGAGGCACGGACCATCACACAGGAACTCGGGATACGAGTGCTCACCAGGCGCACTCTGGCTCGGCGAGAGATTCTGCGGGCTTAGCGAGGTTGTGGGTCGAACCCGATTGGGCCTACGGAGCCATTATTCCGAACGACCAACACCCGTCCGTCTCCCGCCGGTAGACCGCTCTCAGGTGCAACCTATCCTCTGGCCGACCCTGCCAGAACTCCAAAGAATCCGGTCTGAGCCGGTAGCCTCCGTATGTGTCCGGGCGGGCCACGTCGCCATTTCCGATGCTTGCCTGGATCTCCGCTTTAGCGGATATCAGAGCTGCGTGATTGGGCACATTTGAACTCTGTGGCGCTGCCAGAATCGCAAATTGTGTATTCCGCGGCCGGGACGCCCAGTACGCGTCGGATACTTCGGCGGTCGTTTTGGCCACCGTGCCGCGAACGCGGACCTCTCGCTCCAATCCAGTCCAGAGAAATACCGCCTCTACGTTGGGATTGAAGTCGATATCTCGTCCTTTAGGGCTTGTGTAGTGCGTGAAGAACGTGATCGAGTCTTGATCCCGGGTTCCGGCCATCAACGCCCGCGCAGACGGGGCACCATCTGCACTCACCGTTGCGAGCACCATTGCGGCCGGGTTTGAGACTCCAGTCTCGGTGGCTTCCTTGAGCCATCGGCGTAGCTCGTCCATCGGGTCGGCGTCCGGGGAAACGAACTCGGGCATTGAAACTCCTGTATGTAACTGAGGGGTGAGTGACCTACATCTTGTGCCACGAAGCTACCAGCGTGAACCTGCGGCCCATAATATGGAAAGAATTGTCCATCGAACCAATTCGCCCATTAGCCTGTTGTGAGTCGCCCAAGAAGCCAGGAAAGGCGAGAAGAACTACAAGGATCTACGTACGTGGCGAAACTTACCGGAAAGATCATCGATCCAACC
>Ga0114993_10007320_pt1 | contig 10217 bp, 9 predicted proteins | sample ArcticOcean_MG_C_FD_87042 | JGI IMG/M metagenome (GOLD analysis project Ga0114993, IMG submission 87042) | Marine microbial communities from western Arctic Ocean - ArcticOcean_MG_CB2_150 | ecosystem: Environmental > Aquatic > Marine > Oceanic | place: Arctic Ocean: Canada Basin | collected...
TAATTAATTCTTTATTATTATCTAGTTTACCTCTATGCGCTAAACCTCTTGTCCAAGCAAATATAGATGCAATAGGATTAGTAGAAGTTTCTTTTCCTTCCTGATGCATTCTATAATGTCTAGTAACAGTTCCATGAGCTGCTTCAGACTCTACAGTTTTTCCATCTGGTGTCATTAGAACGCTTGTCATTAGTCCTAGTGATCCAAAACCTTGTGCGACCGTATCAGACTGTACATCTCCATCATAATTTTTACACGCCCAAACGTATCCGCCATTCCATTTCATAGCACAAGCTACCATGTCATCAATTAAACGGTGCTCATAAGTTATTGAAGCTGATTTAAACTTGTCAGCGAATTCTTTTTCATAAATTTCTTGAAATAAATCTTTAAATCTTCCATCATAGGCTTTTAAAATAGTATTTTTAGTTGATAAATAAACTGGCCATTTTCTTTCAAGACCATAATTCATGCACGCCCTTGCAAAATTTTTTATAGAGTCATCTAAATTATACATTGATAAAGCAATACCAGGACCTGTGAAATTAAAAACCTCAAATTCTTTTTTGTCTTTTCCATCTTTAGAAGTCCATTTGACTTCCATTTTTCCTTCACCTGGAATTAAAAAATCTGTTGCACGATATTGATCTCCAAACGCATGTCTTCCAATTACTATAGGTTGAGTCCAACCAGGAACTAGTTTTGGAACATTTTTGCAAATGATCGGTTCTCTAAAAACAGTACCACCTAAAATATTTCTTATAGTTCCATTTGGAGATCTCCACATTTTTTTTAATTTAAATTCTTTAACTCTACCTTCATCCGGTGTGATTGTTGCGCACTTAACCCCAACACCATATTGTTTAATTGCATTTGCTGAATCTATAGTAATTTGATCATTTGATTTATCTCTACTTTCCATACCTAAATCAAAGTATTTAAGATCGATATCAAGATATGGTTTAATGAGCTTATCCTTGATAAACGACCAAATAATCCTTGTCATTTCATCACCATCAAGCTCAACTACTGGGTTTTTAACTTTAATTTTTGCCATAAAATATAGATTGATTAAGCAGAATTTTTATACATATTAGGAAAAAATTAGCAAACTTAAAATTATGCTTAATACAATTTTTCCGAATATTCACAAAGAAGGCTACAAATTTTTAGCTATTTCTATAATTGCAACATTCATAGTTTTGCTTTTTTCAAAGTTTTTTGGTGCAATTTTCATTTTAATAACTATTTGGGTTTATTATTTTTTTAGAGATCCAGAACGATACTCTATTAATGATGATACTTTTTTAGTTAGTCCAGCAGACGGTTTAATAACTGATATTTCAGAGCGAACTGGACCTATTGAATTACAATTAGAAAATATAACTTATACAAAAGCAAGTATATTTATGAATGTATTTAATTGTCATGTTAATAGAACACCGTTAACAGGAACGGTTGAAGAAATTAATTATAAACCTGGAAAATTTTTAAATGCTTCATTAGATAAGGCAAGCGAGGAAAATGAGAGAAATTATTATAAAATTAAATGTAGCAAATCTGGTGAAGAAATTATTGTTGTTCAAATAGCAGGTTTAATCGCAAGGAGAATAGTTTGTGAAGTTGAGGAAGGACAAAGTTTAAAACAAGGCGATAGAATAGGTATGATACGTTTTGGAAGTAGAGTGGATATTTATTTTAAGAATAAAAAAGTTTTAGCTAAAATTGGACAAAATGTAGTAGCAGGAGAAAGCTTAATAGCTTCTGAATAATGGAAGAGAATAAAAAATTTAAATTAGTTTCATCTAAAAAAACGAGATACTTGCTTCCAAATATATTAACTTTAGGAGGTGTATGTCTCGGCATTAGTTCAATTAAATTTTCAATAGATGGCAATTATAGCTTAGCTGTAATTTTTATTTTATTAGCAGCTATACTTGATGCGTTGGATGGGAGAGTTGCACGTTTGATAAAAGGAACATCAGAATTTGGTAAAGAATTAGACTCGCTAACAGATTTTGTAAGTTTTGGTATAGCTCCTGTTTTTATTCTATATTTTTGGGAATTAAATAATTATGGTAAATTAGGTTGGGCTATTACATTAATTTATTCGGTATGTTGTGTTTTAAGATTAGCAAGATTTAATTTAACTAAAATTGAAGAAAAACAACTTTGGAAAAGCAATTATTTTGAAGGAGTTCCTTCACCTGCGGGCGGCATATTAATTTTAATGCCTTTGATTTTTGAACTTTCAGATTTGAACTTAAATTTTAATATTACAAACTTCACTCCATATTTTACAATTTTAATAGCTGTTTTATTGGTAAGTAAAATTCCAACCTTATCTTTAAAAGAAATATCAATTTCTCCAAAAACAACAGTTTTTATTTTATTAGGAATCGGAACAATTTTTATTTCCTTATTGTATTATACATTTGAAACACTTTTAGCTTTTGGTTTAATTTATTTAATTTCAATACCTTTTAGTTTTTTTATTTATAAAAATAAAGATAGAAAAGAAGATTTAGAAACATCAGAAGATGAGCATGAAGATGTTTTGTAATGAAAAAATCAAAAAAAAGTAAAAAAAGCAATACTTGGAAGATAAAACAACACAGAGATCAATTTTTTAAAAAATCTAAAACTCTAGGTTATCGTTCACGATCAGCATTTAAATTAATTGAATTAAATAAGAAATATAAATTTATCAAAAAGAATACTAAATTATTAGATATAGGGGCTTACCCAGGCGGATGGTCACAGGTTTCAAGCAAAATTATTACAGTTGGAAAGATATTATCATTAGATATCAAAAAGATGGATCAACTAAAAAATGTTTCATTTTTACAGTGTGACTTTCTTGAAGAGAATACAAAAGAAAAAATTTTAAAGTTTTTTAGAGAAAAATTAGATGTAGTGATCTCTGATATGGCCGCTGATACAACCGGAAATAAGTCTTTAGATTGTATTCGAACCAATCAATTATGCGCAGATGTTATTGAATTTTCATCAAAAATTTTAAAACCAAAGGGAGTTTTAGTATCAAAATTATTTATGGGTGAAGATTTTCTGGAAGTTAAAGAATTAGCAAAATCTAAGTTTAAAAAAGTAGAATTTTTTAAACCAGAAGCGAGCAGAAACGAATCAAAAGAGACTTATTTACATTGTATGATATTAAAGACTTTATAATTTTTAAAAATTGTATATAAGTTTATATGGAAGCAATTAAAGAAGCGTTAACTTTTGATGATGTGTTGTTGCTGCCGTGTTTTTCAGACATTTTACCATCAGACACTGATATTTCTTTAAGCTTAACCAAAAAAATTAAATTAAAAGCACCTTTTTTATCTTCAGCAATGGATACGGTTACAGAGTCCGCAATGGCTATTGCAATAGCTAAATCAGGCGGTATTGGAATTATACATAGAAATTTAGACATAAAAAAACAAAGTCAAGAAGTTTCAAAAGTTAGAAAAAAAAATTTATTTGTTGGAGCCGCTATAGGAACTAGCTTTAATGATTTAAATAGAGCAAAATCCTTAATAGATAGCGGTGTAGATTTAATTGTAATTGATACAGCCCATGGTCACAGTGAAAAAGTTTTAAGAATTTTATCTAAAGTTAAAAAAAATAATTATAAAATCCCGATCTGTGTGGGCAATATTGCTACAGGAGAGGCTGCAAAAAAACTATATAATTCGGGTGCTGATATTATTAAAGTTGGTATTGGACCAGGTTCAATTTGTACAACACGAATGGTTGCTGGCATAGGAGTCCCACAGATTACTGCTATTATGGAAGTTAGCAAAGCTTTAAAAGGAAAAAAAACAAAAATAATTTCTGATGGAGGCATAAAGTTTTCAGGAGATATAGCAAAAGCAATAGCTGCGGGTGCAGACGCTATTATGATGGGCTCTATATTTGCTGGAACCGATGAAAGTCCAGGAAAAAAATTTAAAATAAAAAATAAATTTTATAAACAATATAGAGGTATGGGATCTATTGGAGCTATGTCATCTGGATCTTCTAACAGATATTCTCAAAAAAATTATAAAGATAAATCAAAATTTGTACCAGAAGGAGTTGATGGAAGAGTAGAGTATAAAGGAAATGTTTCTAAAATTATATATCAATTAAAAGGAGGTTTAAGATCTTCTATGGGATATATTGGAGCAAAAAAACTAAATAATATTAAAAAAAATGCAAAGTTTATAAAAATTACCAAAGCAGGATTTTATGAAAGCATGGTACATAGTGTAGAAATGATCGAACCAACATTAAATTATAAATTATAGATATGAAATTATTAAAAATTATTTTTTTTCTCTTTTTAACATCTGGTAATTTGCTTGCTAACACCACTTATTTCAATGAGGGATTAATATTTTATGAAAAAAAAGAATTTGATAAAGCAAAATTTAAATTCGAACAAGACATAGTTTTTAATCCAAAAAATGAAAAGTCATATCTTTATTTGTCAAAGATATTTAATGAGCAAAAGAAAAAAAAATTAGAGGAGAAAAACTTAAATACAGTGATATTGCTTAACCCAAAAAATGAAGAAGCAATATATAATCTTGCAAAATTGAAATTAAAAGAATCAGATTTTATAGAAAGCGAGAAACTAATAGAGCAATTACTTGTTTTTTGTAAAAATTATTGTCAGAAAAGTCAGAAACTTAGAATTGAAATAGAGAATTCTTTAAAAAAATAAATGTTATCCCAGAATCTTAAGGAAAAAATTATTATTATTGATTTTGGTTCTCAAGTTACAAAGTTAATAGCTAGAAGAATAAGAGATCTTGGTGTTTTTTCTGAAATTTTAACAATTAACGACCTATATAAGATTAGGGATTATAATGAAATAAAAGGGATAATTTTATCTGGAGGCCCTTCAACTGTAACAAAAAAAAGATATCCCAGTATACCAAAAGAGATATTTTTAAAAAAAATTCCTATTCTTGGAATATGTTATGGATTGCAATTAATAGCTAAATTATTTGGCGGATCTATCAAATCTTTAAAAAAAAAAAGAGAATTTGGAAGAGCTTCTATTTTTAAAAAAAATCAATCTTTGCTAATTAAAAATTTTTTTAATATAAAAAATCAATCAGTTTGGATGAGTCATCAAGATGCAGTAATAAAACTACCTAAAGGTTTTAAAATAATAGCTTCAACTAAAGATTCAGGATTAACCATTATAGAAAATACTCAAAGCAAAATATATGGGATGCAATTTCATCCAGAGGTAACACATACAGTAAATGGAAAAGAAATATTTAGGAATTTTTTGTTTTCTATTTGTAAAAAAAAAAAAAAAAAGCATGTAATTTCAGAGAAGAGCAGATTGATTAATGAGATCAAAAAAGATGTTAAAAATAATAAAGTAATTTGCGCTTTATCTGGCGGCGTAGACAGCAGTGTTGTTGCTTTATTAATCAATAAGGCTATTAGAAAAAACCTTATTTGTATAATGGTCGATACAGGATTAATGAGAAAGAATGAATTTAAATATTCTTATAATATCTTTAAGAAAAAATATAAGTTAAATGTTAGATTAATTAATGCTTCAAAGACATATTTTAAAAAACTTAAAAATATTCATGATCCTGAAAAAAAAAGAAAAATTATAGGGAACTTATTTATTAAGATTTTTGAAAAAGAGTCTAAAAGATTTAAAGGTATAAAGTACCTTGCTCAAGGAACCTTATATCCCGATGTCATTGAAAGTCGATCTGCAACAGGTAGCCAATCATCCAAAATAAAATCCCATCACAATGTAGGCGGATTGCCAAAGAAAATGAATCTAAAGCTAATAGAACCTCTGAAAGAATTTTTTAAAGATGAAGTTAGAATTCTAGGAAAATCATTAGGTTTAATTGACAGTATAAGAAACAAACATCCATTTCCTGGCCCAGGTTTAGCAATTAGAATAATAGGTCAAATTACACCTCGGAAGATAAAAATTCTTCAAGAAGCTGACCATATTTATATAAATGAATTAATTAAACACAAACTTTATCATAAGATATGGCAAGCTTATGCTGCCTTGCTACCTATGAAAACAGTCGGCGTAATGGGAGATTCAAGAACTTATGAATACACTTGTCTGTTAAGAGCAGTGGTTTCAGAAGATGGTATGACAGCAGATTATTTTAATTTTCCAAAAGATTTTTTGGACAAAATTTCAAATAAAATCGTTAATGGTGTACCAGGGATAAATAGAGTAGTGTATGATATAACTTCAAAACCACCTAGCACTATTGAGTTGGAATAATGTCTAAAAAAATAAAAAAAATATTAGAAAAAAAGAATAAAAGAAAAATTGTAAGCTTAACTGCATATTCAAAAAATATTGCTCAAATTTTAGATAAATACTGCGATATAACTTTAGTTGGAGACTCAATGGCTAATGTCTTGTATGGCATGAAAAATACTCATAAAATTACATTAGATACTATTATTCAGCATAGCATTAGCGTTAGAAAAGGAATTAAAAAATCTTTATTGGTGGTTGATATGCCAAAAGGTTCGTATAAAAACCCTTCTCAAGCAAAAAAAAATGCAAAATTAATTTTTCAAAAGACAAATTGTGATGCTGTAAAAATAGAAAGTTATAACAAAAATTTTAAAATAATAAGAGAGATAACAAAGGCTAAAATACCTGTGATGGGCCACATAGGTTATACTCCTCAATTTAAAAATAAATTTAAAGTCGAAGGAAAAAATAAAAAGGAAGTTAAAAAGTTAATTAAAGAATCAATATCGATTGAAAAAGCTGGCGCTTTCTCAATTGTTTTAGAGTGCATCACACCAAACACAGCTAAGATAATTACAAATTTATTAAAAATACCTACGATTGGGATAGGATCATCATCATACTGCGATGGCCAAATTTTAGTAACTGATGATATTATTGGTTTAAGCGGTTTTTATCCAAAATTTGTAAAAAAATATGTCAATCTAAATACAGTAATTGAAAAAGCTGTAAAAAAATATAGTAAAGAAGTAAAAACAAAACTATTTCCCAAAAACAAAAATTTTTTATATGGAAAATGAAATTATAGATAAAAACAATTTAATTGAAAAAAGTGTAAATATATTAAAAAAAAAAAAGAAACTATTATTCTCAATTTTATTTATTATAATTGCAATTTTATCAGTAATAATTTTTTTAAATTATTATCAAAATAATCAAAATGAAAAAATTTCTGAACAATACATTAAAGCTGGAATACATTTGTCATCCAAAGATAACGAGAAATCAAAGCTTATTTATAAAGAAATTATATTTAGTAAAAATAAATTTTATTCGATATTGGCATTGAATAATATTATAGAAAATAATCTTGAAGAAAATAGCGATGAAATATTAAAACTTTTTGAAATTATAGAAAATATTAATATTACAACAGAACAAAAAAACCTAGTTAAATTAAAAAAGGCTCTATATTTTAAAAAGATATCAAGAGACACAGATGGAAATAAATTACTTAAAGAAATTATAGCAGATAATTCTATATGGAAAGAAGCTGCTATGGAAATATCAAAATAATAAATAAGATTATTATTAGTTTATATTAGAATTAATGAAAATTTTTTTAGCATCAATACTTTTAATAATATTATCAAGCTGTTCCTTTGATAACAAAACCGGTATTTGGAAAAACAGCAATGAAGCGAATTTAAAAAAAGAAGAAAGATTTAAAGATTTTGAAACACTTTATGCTAAAACTAAATCATTCAATGCTCTTATTGATTTCAATAATAATTTAGAAATTATTTTAGATCCGACTAAATTAAATTTAAAATGGACAGACGAATATTATAACAGTTCTAATAATTTAGCCAATTTCAGCTATAAAAATTTAAATGAATTGATTTTTAAAAGCAGAAGGTTAAGTAGATATAAAACTAAAGATAGATTATTGTATGATAATCAAAAAATTATAGTTACCGATGATAAAGGAAATATAATTGTATATTCAGTAGAGAATCAACAAATTATTTTAAAGTATAATTTTTATAAAAAAAAATTTAGAAAAATTAAAAAGAATTTAAATATTATAATTGAAGAGAATATAATTTATATTGGTGATAATTTTGGCTATTTATATGCTTTAGATTATGCAACTGGAAGATTGCTATGGGCTAAAAATTACAAAATACCTTTTAGGTCAAATCTTAAAATTATAGGAAAAAAACTTTTAATAGCTGATATCAATAATTCTTTATATTTTATTAATAAAGAAAATGGAGAGAAATTAAAGATTATACCAACTGAAGAAACTATCATAAAAAATAATTTTATTAATTCATTAGCTTCAAGCAAAGATTCTTTATTTTATCTAAACACTTATGGTTCACTTTATTCCATTGATACTCGAGGAGCAATTCAATGGTTTATTAACTTAAACCAATCTTTAGATATAAATCCAACCAATTTATTTTATTCAAACCCAATAGCATTACATCAAGATAAATTAATTGTTTCTACTGATTTATATTTATATATATTAGACTCAAACACTGGTTCAACACTTTTTAAGATTGCAATTACATCTTTTTTGAAACCAATAATTTCTGGAAAAAATTTATTTTTAATTACAAAAGATAATTTGTTAGTTTGTATAAATTTAGATACTGGTGAGATAATATATTCTATTGATATAAGTCAAAATATAGCTAATTTTTTGGATACAAAAAAGAAATCTATCAATATAAAATCTTTAGCAATTGTTAATAATGATTTATTTTTATTCTTGAGTAATTCTTATTTAGTAAAATTTACTTCAGATGGTAAAATAAAAAATATTCACAAACTTTCCTCCAAGCTTAAATCTTTTCCAGCATTTATTAATGATTCTATTGTCTATCTTAACGATAAAAATAAATTAATAATCATAAACTAATTGCTTGATTTACTGCTTAGTAAAGACAATTGTTTTATTTTTTCTTCGCCCAAATTATCTGAAGGTTTGATAGGATAATCACCAGTAAAATAGTGATCACTGAATTGAGGATATCCATTATTTCTTTTACCTTTATTTAATCCTTCATAAAGTCCTTCCAAGCTTAAAAATTTAAGCGATTTAGCTTTAATATATTCGCACATTTCTTCATTTGTTTTTTTATGTGCTAAAAGCTCTTTTTTTGTTGGCATATCAACACCATAAAAATCAGGAAATTTTATTTCTGGGCAAGCAATTCTTACATGCACTTCTTTAGCCCCAGCTTCATAAAGCATTTTTACTATTTTATGACACGTTGTTCCTCTTACCAAAGAGTCATCTATCAATATTATAGACTTATTTTTAACAATACTTTTTGTTGGACTTAACTTTAATTTAACACCTAAACTTCGTATGTTTTGAGATGGCTCAATGAAAGTTCTGCCAACATAATGATTTCTTATTAATCCTAATTCAAATCTTTTTTTTGAATATTCAGCATAACCTAAAGCTGCTGGAACACCTGAGTCTGGAACTGGCACAACTATATCTGCATTAATATCAGCTTCCTTTGCAAGCTGTATACCAAAATTCTTACGATATTCGTAAGCACATTTTCCATCAACAAGACTATCTGGTCTGGCAAAATAAATATATTCAAAAATACATGGTCTTGCTTTTTGTTTTGGAAAAGGTTTTATGCTATTTAGTTTATTATTTTCTACAACTACAATCTCTCCATTTTCAACTTCTCTAACAAATGATGCTCCAACAATATCTAAAGCGCATGTCTCAGATGCTAAAATAAAAGATTCTTTTAGTTTACCAATTACTAAAGGCCTTATGCCAAAAGGATCTCTTACGCCTATTAGTTTTTTATTAGTCATAATAACTAGCGAATAACCTCCTTTTATTTGAAAAAGAGCATCTATTAATTTATCAACTATTTTTTCTCTTTTTGATTTTGCAATTAATTGCACTATTGTTTCTGTATCACTTGTTGTTCTAAAAATTGCACCATCTTTTACTAAAGATTCTCTTAAAGTTAGAGCATTAGTTAAATTACCATTATGAGCCATACTTAACCCTCCCATATGAAGGTCTGCAAAAAAAGGCTGTATATTTCTTAAAGAAGTTTCACCGGTTGTAGAATATCTATTATGTCCTATAGCAAATTTTCCTGGAAGTTTTTTAATAATATCGTTTTTAGTAAAATGGTCACCAACTAATCCTTGTCTTTTTTCTGAATGGTAGTTTTTTCCATCA
>Ga0114993_10007323_pt1 | contig 10214 bp, 9 predicted proteins | sample ArcticOcean_MG_C_FD_87042 | JGI IMG/M metagenome (GOLD analysis project Ga0114993, IMG submission 87042) | Marine microbial communities from western Arctic Ocean - ArcticOcean_MG_CB2_150 | ecosystem: Environmental > Aquatic > Marine > Oceanic | place: Arctic Ocean: Canada Basin | collected...
GAAGAGGTGAAGATATGGAAATAACAACATATTTGGAAAAATCTATGGAATCAGAATTATCAGCTAATGTTATAGATTTGTGTCCAGTTGGAGCACTTACTTCGAAACCTTATGCCTTTGAAGCACGACCTTGGGAATTAAAAAAAACCGAAACAATTGATGTAATGGATGCAGTGGGGTCAAATATACGTGTTGATACCTATGGATGGGAAGTTAAGAGAATTTTACCAAGAATAAATGAAAATATTAATGAAGAGTGGATATCAGACAAAACAAGATATGCATGTGATGGACTGTTAAAACAAAGAATTGACACACCTTACATTAGAGAAAATGGAAAATTAATAAAATCAACTTGGAGTGAATCATTAAAGTTATTAATTGATAAATTTAAATCATTTAACCCTAATGAAATTGCCGGAATAATAGGCGACTTAGTAGACTTAGAATCAATTTATAGCTTTAAATCATTTTTTAAAAACAGTTTAGGTTCATCAAATTTAGAATGTAGACAGAATAAAACTTACATAAATCCAGATGAAAGAATGAATTACATATTTAATTCATCTATTAACGGTATAGAAGAAAGTGATTTTATACTACTAGTAGGAACAAACCCTAGATTAGAAGCTACAATACTTAATGCAAGAATTAGAAAATCATATATAAAAAATAATTTAAAGATTTATTCAATTGGAGATCCTGGAAATTTAACTTACCCATATAAAAATATTGGTTCAAAAACTTCTATAATAAAAGACATAATTTCAGGATCTCATGAAGCCTCTAAGATAATAAAAAACTCAAAAAAACCTTTAGTTATTATCGGTGAGTCAGCGCTTTATGGAGAAGCCGGTAAATATATTTTTGAAAGTTTAAAATATTTTCTTTATGAAAATAATTTTATAACAAAAGAATGGAATTCATTAAATGTTTTAACACAACAAGCTTCACGAGTTGGAGCTATTGATCTTGATTTTTATACGGCAAATCAAGAAGAGAACTTTTTATTTTTTGAAAAATTAAATAAGGATAATTTTAAATTAATATATTTATTAGGAGCTGATGATTTAAATTTTGAAAAAAAAGATAAATTTGTTGTATATCAAGGCTCACATGGAGATAAAGGAGCTGAAATAGCAGATATTATTTTACCTGGTTCAGCCTATACTGAAAAAAATGGTTTATTTATAAACCTAGAAGGTAAAATGCAGAATGCATATAAGGCCTCTTACCCACCAGGCGACGCTCGTGAAGATTGGACTATTTTTTGCGATATGGCTGATATGTTAAAAAAGCCTTTGAGTTTTAAAAATATTGATGATCTTAGAAATTTGATAAATAATTATATTAATTCTAAAAAGGTAGAAAAAAGTATAAAAATAAATAAAGTTAATTATATAGAAAGTGATATTTCAATTAAAAAAATTGATTATTATTTTACCAATTCAATAGCAAGATCGTCAAAAACAATGAGTGACTGTAGACGAGCAGCTAAAAAATTAGCTTCAAGCGAAGTAGAAAAGACAAACTAATGCTTTATTTAAATATTTTTTTTAATGAAATTTATAAAATTATTTTTCTTCTTTTGCCAGTTTTAGTATCAGTTGCTTTAGTTGTTTGGCTCGATAGAAGAGTGTGGGCTTTTGTTCAAAAGAGAAAAGGCCCAAATGTTGTTGGACCATTCGGATTATTTCAAACTTTAGCAGATGCTTTAAAATATACTTTTAAAGAAATAATTATCCCGGCAAGTGCAAATAAATCAATATTTATTTTAGCTCCAATAGTTACACTCACTTTATCACTAATTGCATGGGCAGTCATACCTTTTGATAATGATGTAGTTCTATCAAATATTAATGTTGGAATATTATATTTATTTGCCGTTTCATCTTTAAGTGTTTATGGAATTATTATGGCTGGCTGGGCCTCTAATTCAAAATATCCATTTTTAGGCGCAATAAGATCTGCGGCTCAGATGATTTCCTATGAGGTTTCTATTGGCATAATAATAATTAATGTTTTGTTGTGTGTTGGTTCTTTAAATTTAAGTGACATTGTTTTAGCTCAAAAAAAAGTTTGGTTTATTTTTCCTTTATTTCCAATGTTTGTTGTTTTTTTTATATCAGCTCTAGCAGAAACAAATAGACCTCCTTTTGATTTACCAGAAGCTGAATCAGAACTTGTTGCTGGATACCAAACAGAATACTCAGGAATGATGTATGCCATGTTCTGGTTAGGCGAATATGCTAATATTCTATTATTATGTGCTCTTGGATCAATACTGTTTTTAGGCGGCTGGCTAAGTCCAATTGATTTTTATCCTTTTAATTATATACCAGGGTTTTTTTGGATGTTATTAAAAATCTTAATTCTATTTATTTTATTTTCATTAATAAAAGCTATAGTCCCCAGATATAGATTTGATCAATTAATGAGATTAGGTTGGAAAATATTTTTGCCACTTTCATTAATATGGGTTGTTTTAACTGCAAGTTTTTTATTTTTCTTTAATATGTTGCCAATTGTAGGATAGTAAAAATGAAATTAAATAGAATCTTAAAAACAATTTTTATGGCAGACTTTGCTTCTGGTTTACTAATTGCATTAAGAAAGTTTTTTGAGAAAAAAAAAACAATAAATTATCCCTTTGAGAAAGGAAAAATAAGTCCTAGATTTAGAGGAGAGCACGCTTTAAGAAGATATCCGAATGGCGAAGAAAGATGTATAGCTTGCAAGCTCTGTGAAGCTGTTTGTCCTGCTCAAGCTATAACTATAGAATCAAAAATTAGAGAAGACGGAAGCAGAAAAACCACAAGATATGATATAGACATGTTAAAATGTATTTATTGTGGATTATGTGAAGAGTCTTGCCCAGTTGATGCTATTGTTCAGGGTCCGAATTTTGAATTTGCAACAGAAACTAGGGAGGAACTTTATTACAATAAAAATAAACTTTTAGAAAATGGTGATAAATGGGAAACAGCTTTAGCTGAAAATATAAAATCAGATTCACCTTATAGATAAATGTTAGCTCATACTTTATTTTTTTATTTTTTTTCCACTATTGCAGTTTTTTCTGCAATTATGGTTACCGTTTCTAGAAACACAGTTGTATCAGTTTTTTTTTTAATTTTAGTTTTTATAAGTATTTCAATCTTATTTATTATGATAGGTGCAGAGTTTTTAGGAATGATAATGCTTATTGTTTATGTAGGAGCTGTTGCGGTTTTATTTCTTTTTGTTGTTATGATGTTAAATGTTTCTCAAGTAAATATAAAGAAAACTAGCAGAAAAGGTTTTATCAATAATATTTCTATTGGATTGTTTGTGGGTATAGTTATTTTTCTTGAATTGCTAGTAGCAATTGGAGGATGGAAATACAAAGCAGACTTTATAAATTTATCTGAAATAAATTTTAACACTAATATAACCAATACACACGCTTTAGGAAATATTCTATATACAGATTATATCCACTTATTCCAAATATCAGGAATGATTCTTCTTGCCTCAATGATTGGAGCAATTTATTTAACATTTACAAAAAAAGAAAATATTAAAAGACAAAGCTATTTTGAACAAATTGAAAGAGAAAAATCCACAGCAGTAGAATTATTAGAAGTTGAAAATGATAAAGGTGTTAATTTAGATGATTGAAATTACAATAGGACATTATTTAACTTTAGCAGCAATTATTTTTTCAATTGGTGTGGTTGGTATATTTTTAAATAGAAAAAATGTAATAATTATTTTGATGTCAATTGAACTTATACTTTTAGCGGTGAATATTAATTTAGTTTCCTTTTCTATTTATTTACAAAATTTAGTAGGCCAGGTATTTGCAATATTTATTTTAACTGTTGCTGCCGCCGAAACAGCCGTGGGCTTAGCTATTATAGTTATATATTATAAAAATAAAGGCTCAATACATGTTGAAACAATTAATTCTTTAAAGGGGTAATATGGAATATTTAATATTGTTATTACCATTGTTTGGATCAATTATTTCTGGTTTTTTTGGAAAGATATTGGGGCAAAGGTCATGCGAAATCTTAACTAGTCTATTTGTATCTATTTCAACAGTTTTATCTTTATTTATTTTTTACAAAACATTATCACAGGATTATTCTAGTAATAAATTAATATTCAATTGGATTAGTTCAGGTGAATTTAATGTAAAATGGTCAATATTTATAGATCCATTAACATCAGTAATGTTAGTTATTGTAAATTTAATATCATCAATAATACATTTTTATTCAATAGGTTATATGAGTCATGATCCTCACAAATCACGTTTCATGGCCTACTTATCTTTATTTACTTTTTCAATGTTAGCTTTAGTTACAGCTGATAACTTTTTACAATTATTTTTTGGATGGGAAGGTGTGGGTTTATGTTCATATTTATTGATTGGATTTTGGTACAAAAAACCTTCAGCTAATGCTGCTGCAATTAAAGCATTTGTAGTTAATAGAATTGGTGACTTTGGATTTGCAATAGGAATTTTTTTAATTTTCTATTTTTACGGGACACTTGATTACAATGAAGTTTTTCAACAAACTCCATTATTTGCTCAAAATAAATTATTTATTTTAGGATTTGAATTTAATTTAATCACAATCATATGCTTGATGCTCTTTATTGGAGCTATGGGAAAATCTGCTCAAATTTTACTACATACTTGGTTGCCAGATGCTATGGAGGGACCAACGCCAGTTTCAGCATTAATTCATGCCGCCACAATGGTTACTGCTGGAGTTTTTTTAGTGATTAGATGTTCTCCAATTTTTGAGTATTCTCAAACAGCGCTAAATGTAGTTGCTTTAGTTGGCATGACAACAGCTTTTTTTGCAGCCACAATAGCTTTAGTTCAAAATGATATAAAAAAAATTATTGCTTACTCCACTTGTAGCCAGTTAGGTTATATGTTTTTTGCTGCAGGTATAGGAGCATATCATGTAGCTACATTTCATTTATTTACTCATGCTTTTTTTAAAGCACTCTTATTTTTAGGAGCTGGGTGTGTAATTCATTCTTTTAAGGATGAGCAAGATATTCGCTTAATGGGAGGGGTTTGGAAAAAAATACCATTTACTTATATATTAATGTTAATTGGAACTTTAGCATTAACCGGTTTTCCATTTTTATCAGGCTATTACTCAAAAGATGCAATCATTGAATTTTCTTATCTTAAAGGTGGAGCAATTGGTAACGCAGCTACAAGCATTGGAATTATTACAGCTTTATTAACCGCCATTTATTCTTGGAGATTATTTTTCAAAACTTTTCATGGAAAATATAATAACAAGATTCAGAAAAAGAGCTCAATTCACGAGTCTTATTTGATAATGCTTATACCAACATCTATTTTAGCTGCAGGAGCAATATTAATTGGTTTTTCATTTAAAGAAATATTTATTGGACATGACAGTTTGCAATTTTGGCAAGGATCAATTTTATTTTTAAAGTTTTTTCATCATGATGATTTACCAATGTGGTTACTTATTATTACACCTTTAATAGTTACTTTAGCAATTCCTGTTTCTTATTATTTATTTATTAAAAATGAAAAAATTATAAATAACTTAATAATAAAAAATCAGTCTGTGTATAATTTTTTGTTAAATAAATGGTATTTTGATGAGCTATATAATTTAATTTTTATTAAACCAATTAAAAACTTAGGATTATTTTTATGGAAAAAAATTGATATAGGTTCAATAGATCGCTATGGTCCAGATGGCTTATCAAGTTTAGTAAAATTAATTTCAATTAAAGCTGTAAATTTTCAAAGTGGGTATTTATATCATTATGCTTTTGTAATGCTTATAGGTTTTTCTATGTTATTAACTTATTTAATTTTATACTAAATGAATTTTCCTATTCTCTCTGCAATAATTTTTATCCCTCTTATAGGAGCTATATTCATTTTAATTACAAAAGGAAACCAAAATAATATAGAAAAAAATTCTAAATATGTTGCGATTTTTACGTCTATAGCTAATTTTTTATTATCAATTTTTCTTTGGTATTCTTTTGACCCAAATATTTCTGAGTTCCAATTTGTAGAGAAAAAAAAATGGATAGAAGGTTTTATAAATTTTCATTTAGGAATTGATGGCATATCTATATTATTTATTTTACTCACAACATTTATAACTCCTATATGTATTTTTTCAGCTATTAATAGTATAAAATTTAAAATTAAAGAATTCCTTATTGCGATTTTAGTAATGGAAACTCTGATGTTAGGAGTTTTTTGTTCACTTGATTTAGTTATATTTTATTTATTTTTTGAAGGAGGCCTCATCCCCATGTTTTTAATAATTGGTATTTGGGGAGGAAATAAAAGAGTTTATTCAGCATTTAAATTTTTTTTATTTACATTACTCGGCTCTGTTTTGATGCTAATTGCTATAATTTCAATTTATTGGATTGTTGGGACCACCGATTTAATTGAATTATTAAATACGAGTATACCCAAAGAGTATCAAAATTTATTGTGGCTGGCTTTTTTTAGTTCTTTTGCAGTTAAAATGCCAATGTGGCCAGTTCATACATGGCTACCAGACGCGCACGTAGAAGCGCCGACTGCTGGATCAGTAGTCTTGGCTGCCATATTATTAAAAATGGCTGGGTATGGTTTTTTACGTTTTTCACTAGGACTGTTTCCTATTGCTTCAGAATATTTTACAAACTTAGTTTATTTATTAAGTGTTATTGCAATAATTTATACATCTCTTGTAGCTTTAATGCAGGAAGATATGAAAAAGTTAATAGCATATTCTTCAGTAGCTCATATGGGGTTTGTAACAATAGGAATTTTTTCCGTAACAAAACAAGGAGTAGATGGAAGTATAATTCAAATGATAAGCCATGGATTAATTTCTGCAGCTTTATTTTTATCAGTAGGTGTTCTTTACGACAGATTTCACTCGAGAATGATTTCATCTTACGGAGGTTTAGTTAACATTATGCCTAAATACGCTTTAATGTTTATGATTTTTACATTAGGCGCGTTAGGACTTACGGGAACTAGCGGTTTTATTGGAGAGTTTTTAATTTTAATAGGTGTTTTTCAAAAAAGTGTCACAGTAGCAGTTATAGCTAGCTTAGGTATTATTTTAGCAGCAGCCTACATGCTTTGGTTATATGGAAGGATAATTTTTGGTAAAATAAAAAATCAAGAAGTTAAAAAAATGAAAGATTTAAATAAAACAGAGCTGTATATTTTTTTAATTCTAGCATTTTTAATAGTATTTTTTGGCTTTTATCCAGCTTTATTATTTAATACCATTGATGTTTCAGTAAACAATTTAATAACTAATTACCAAACCGACTTAAGCTTTATTAAGAATAATTAATGCAAACAATTACTTATATATTACCTGAATTATTTTTATCTATCTCAATATTAATTCTTTTAATGATGGGAGTTTTTATAAAAAAAAGCTTTAAACTTATATATTTTTTAGCAAATTTAACTATCGTTTTTACAATTGTTTTGGTGATTAATTTACCCGACCAAACTACAAAAATTTTTAATGAAAGCATGATAGTCGATAGTTTTGCAAACTATATGAAAATTTTAACTTTACTATTTAGTTTATTAGTAATGATTTCATCAAAAACTTATATTAAAAGTAATAATTTAGACAAAATTGAGTATCCCATAATTGTTCTTTTTTCTATTCTTGGAATGCTATTAATAATTAGTTCATATGATTTAATTGTTTTTTATTTAGGTTTAGAGCTACAATCTTTATGTTTATATATTCTAGCTTCCTTTAAAAGAAACAATGAAGGATCTGCTGAAGCCGGATTAAAATACTTTGTTTTAAGCGCACTAGCCTCAGGTTTATTGCTCTATGGATCTTCACTTATTTACGGTTTTACAGGATCAACAAATTTTAAATTTATTTCATTAAATTTAGACATATCTAATATGGGAGCTGTTTTTGGAATTGTTTTTGTTATTGTTGGTCTTTCATTTAAATTATCGGCTGTACCATTCCATATGTGGGCCCCAGACGTCTATGAGGGATCCCCAACATCAGTAACAAGTTTTTTTGCACTAGTTCCAAAAATTGCCGCATTATCTGTTTTTATTAGATTTATGTATGTTCCATTTATAAATATGATAGAGCAGTGGCAAATCATTATTGTCTTTTTATCTATAGGGTCAATGATTTTAGGCGCAGTAGCTGCCATAGGACAAAATAATATAAAAAGACTAATGGCTTACAGCTCTATTGGGCATATAGGATATGTCTTAGCTGGAATTTCAACTGGAACTAATCTTGGGATTCAAAGTACAATTATTTATTTAACTATTTATTTGATTATGAATATCGGAGCTTTTGGTTTTATTTTGATGATGAAAAGAGAAAATACTTATTATGAAAACATTAATGAGCTTTCAGGATTATCAAGCAATCACCCAATTTTAGCATTAGGATTTTTGATAATTCTTTTTTCACTAGCCGGCATACCTCCATTAGCAGGTTTCTTTGCAAAATTTTACATTTTTATGGCTGTAATAGAGTCTGAAATGTACACATTAGCTATTATAGGATTAATAACTACTGTTATCTCTGCATTTTATTATTTAAGAATAATTAAAATAATTTATTTTGACAAACCAAAAAAACCTTTTGAGAAAGATTACAATTTGGGTCTCAAAGCATCCTTGATTTTATCTAGTATAGTAATATTAATTTATTTTATTAATCCATCTATATTAAACAATATAATTTCTACACTAATTGTTTACTAATGAAGTTAAAAATTTTTAATTTTGAGGCTGTAACTAGCACTAACGATAAAGCTATAGCATTAATAAAAGAAAAAAATAAAAAAAAAGGATATGTTAATGCTATAAGACAAACAAAAGGTAGAGGAACTCATGGAAAGAATTGGATATCCAACAAAGGAAACTTGTTTAGTTCAATATTTTTTCCATTAGAAAAAAACTATCCAACATTTGATGAATTTTCTATTATTAACCCTGTATTAATTTCAGAAGTAATTAAATTTTTTTGCAAAAAACAAATCGTAAATTTAAAATTTCCTAATGATATTCTTGTAAATAAAAAAAAAATTTGTGGTATATTGCAAGAAGTTATAACTTCGAAAAATAAAAGATTTATAGTTATTGGAATTGGTTTAAATATTATATCAAGTCCATCTTTAAATGAAAAATATAAAGCAACAAACATCTTTTTTGAAACATTAAAGAAACCACATATTAATGAAATAATAAATTTAATAATTTTATCGTACGAAGATTTTTTTAAAAACATAGAATCTTATGAATTTAATTATTTCAAAAAAAAATCTAATTTAATGGCAACAAATTAAACAAAATTATTATGAGTATATTAATAGGAGACATTGGAAATACCGTTACTAAAATAAGTTTAATTAATATTAAAAGTTTTAAGATAAAAAAAATAATTTACTTTTACAGTCAAAACATATTATCAAAAAAAAAGTTAATCAAAAATTTAAAAAAAATAACAAAAGATAAAAAAATTAATAAAATTGCACTGTTTTCAAGTGTTGTTCCAAAGTATAAAGAAATTATTAAAAAAATATTATTTAAAAATTATGGTATTAAATTAAAAGAAATTAAAGATAAGAATATAAATAAAATAATTAAAATAAATATAAAAAATAAAGAAGAAGTAGGATCAGATAGAATAGCAAATGCTGTTGGAGTTTTTAAAAAATATAAAGTTAACTCTATTGTTGTAGATTTTGGAACAGCAACAACTTTTGACGTTATTACGGACAAAGGGATATATAATGGAGGTGTGATTGCTCCGGGTATAAATCTGTCAATTAAAAGCCTATCAAAATCAGCAGATCAGATACCTATTTTCCTACTTAGAAAACAAAAAAAAATTATTGGAAAAAGTACAATTGAAGCTCTACATTCAGGCTTTTTTTGGGGTTATATAGGCTTAATTAATAATATTATTTTAAAGATAGAAAAAGAAACAAAAAAAAAATATAAAATTATTTTTACAGGTGGATATGCTAAATTATTTAAATCATCTATAATTAGATCATTTAAAGTCGATAAAAATATAACAATTAGCGGTATTATTGAAATTTTTAAAAAGAATAGAAGTAATTTAATTAAATGAAAAAAGAAGAGTTTATTTTTTGTCCTTTAGGTGGATCAGGCGAAATAGGAATGAATA
>Ga0114993_10007325_pt1 | contig 10213 bp, 9 predicted proteins | sample ArcticOcean_MG_C_FD_87042 | JGI IMG/M metagenome (GOLD analysis project Ga0114993, IMG submission 87042) | Marine microbial communities from western Arctic Ocean - ArcticOcean_MG_CB2_150 | ecosystem: Environmental > Aquatic > Marine > Oceanic | place: Arctic Ocean: Canada Basin | collected...
CCGTAGATGAAGATGGAAGGCACGTCGAGGCGCGCCATCGCCATCATTCCGCCGGGGAGTGATTTGTCGCAGCCAGCAACGACGACCAGCCCGTCGTAGCGTTCGGCGAATATGACGGTTTCGATCGAGTCGGCGATTACTTCTCTCGAAACGAGGGACCCTCGCATGCCTTCGGTTCCCATTGAAATAGCGTCGGAAACGGTGATTGTTCCGAACGTGAAGGGGGTGCCGCTGGCGGCGAATACGCCTCGTTTTACTTCTTCTACTAGTGGTGCGATTCCGGAGTTGCAGGGCGTGACTTCGTTATGTGTTGAAGCGACTCCGACGAAGGGAGCTGCGATGTCTTTGTCGCTGAGTCCCATGGCCTTCATCATCGAGCGGTGGGGTGCTCGGATGGCGCCTTCGGTGGTCTCCCATGATCGCCACTTTCCGGGTGCTCGCTTGGCGGCGCGTGCGGAGTGGAGTTTATTTTGTGGGTCGCTTGTTGTGGTCATTTTGGTTGTGCTGGTGCTGGTTTTTTGAACTTTTATCACTGTGTTTTGCGAGGTGTAATGGTACACGGCAAATCAGGGATTCACTGTGGATAGCATTTGTGATGAGAATAAGCCATATACTGTCGGCTCGGAAGTACTGGAAAGGCGAAGAGTGGTTTGCTGCGTCGATCACATCGTTCCTCGGATCGCTGATTGCCACGTCATCGAACTCCTCGCAATGACAGAGTTCTAAATCGCCGCGTAAAAGGAGAAGTGCATGGCTTCGAAAACGATTGAAATGGTTGCTGACGGTCTGTTCTTTCCTGAGGGTCCGCGCTGGCGAGCCGATGAGAACAAGCTGTATTTCAGTGATGTGATGGCGAGCAAGGTTTCTCGGGTTGACGAGGCCCGGGCTGTTGAAACGGTTTTTGAGCCCGGCGAATTTCCGAGTGGGCTGGGATTTCTGGCGAACGGCGACATGCTGGTGGTAGCGACAGATAGCAAAGCGATTGTTCGGCTTTCGGCTGATGTTGTGGCGGCTGGCGGTGCTTCACGATCTGACTCAACGCATCATGCCGATCTTTCGACTCCTAACGGAACGGCTAATAACGACATGGTGGTGGCTCCGAACGGGACTGCCTACGCGGGTGCGTACCTGCCGGGACTGAGCGAAGAGGTGCCGCCTGGGCCGGCGAATCCGCCTCAGTTCGGCAATATCGTTATGGCTCGACCTGACGGATCGTCGCAGGTGGTTGCCGATCGGGTTTGCTTCCCGAACGGCGGGGCGATTACGTCTGACGGCAAAACTCTGATTGTCGCGGAGACGTTCGCATTTACTTTGACTGCATGGGACATCAACGACGATGGGACGCTTTCGAATCGTCGGCCGTGGGCGAATCTTGCTGCGCCTACCGATGGGATTAGCCTCGATGCAGAGGGCTGTATCTGGGTGGCATGTCCGTACTTTTCATACGGTGATTCTGGCGGTTGGGTGAGGGTTGCCGATGGGGGTGAGATCAAACAGGTTATTGCTTTAGAAGATGATGACAAGAGCGCCTACGCCTGCATGCTTGGCGGAGCGGACGGACGTGATCTGTACCTGTGTGAATCGACGGTTTTGGGTAGGGATAGATTCCAGGGTGATGGACGGGTTCGGAAGGTTCGTGTTGATGTGCCGAGGGCTGAGAATCAGTTCTAGGGCGCGAGAAGGCGGTTGCTGAGAGGGCGCGTGCGGCTCGCTGATGTTCTGTCATTGCGAGGAGGTACGACGACGTGGTAATCACGGTAGTCGGAATTGAGTTAGCTGCGTCGGGATAGTCTTTTCTTTTGCAACCACAAAAACCGGTCGTGTGGCAAGATCGACCGTCACTGAATCGCGGGGCAGCCGTGTGTCGTTCGCTGATTGCCACGTCACCCTATCGGGATCCTCGCAATGACAGAATCCCGCGGCACCCTGCCACCGAAGGTCTCTCCACTTCGCTTCGCTCCGGTCGAGAAGTTGGGGTTGTGCGCTGCATGACAGGCAGGAGACTGTTCCGATTTGAGGTGGGGCGCTGCACAAGTGGGCGAAGAGATCCTAAATTCAGGCCTGCCCTACGGCGCGGTGCTTCGCCAGGAGCTTTTTCCGTTTGCTGTGTGTTCGGTGGTGTCGAGTCGGATCATTAGCGGGACCATGTGATCGAGGACTACTGCCTGGGCGAGAGTTCCGCAGTTGATTGGCTTGAACCCGATCTCCGTGATCAGTTCAGCGACTGCTTCCATTGCTTCTTCATCGTCGCCTGCGTAGTGGACTTCTCGGGGTTCGCCCGTGGAGTCGACGGGTTGTTCGAACGTGTTGGCGAAGTTGGTCTTGAAGGCTGCGATTACTCGCGCACCTTCTCCTATTACAGATGCTGTTACCTGAGCTCCCGAGTCGCCGTTGTTGGGCTGTGCTGCGAACGGGTTTGTGATGTCGATCACCACTTTTCCTCGTAGCGAGTCGGCGTGTTTGCGAACTGTGGCGACTACCTCTTTATAGGGGAGGGTGATGATGACGATTTCACCGGCGTCGATTGCTGCCCGAGTGCCGTAGAGTCTGGTGTCGGTTCCGACCTCTTTATGAAATTCTTTACGATCTTCAGGTCGGCGTGATCCGAATGCAACGAAGTGTCCTGCGGCGAAAAGTGCTTTGCCCAGTGCCATTGCCATTTTGCCGGTACCGATGATGCCGATTCTGGGTTTGCGCTGTGTGGATGGAGTGGAATCTGTTGCTGGAGTCATATTGAACGGAGTGTACGGGTGTACCCCCCGGGTATCAACGGCTTATCAGCGGGGTGTAAATAACGAACCGTGGCTTTCAATCTCGCATGGATATTCAGTGAAATCGGTGAGACGTATACCGTTCAAGCGATTGCGGTAGTAGTCTTCGTAGCCGCGTTCCCGTGTGGCGCAATTTCGGATTGAAACCGTTTAGTAAATCTCGTGAGATAGAGCGTAAATGACTGACTACCTTCCACTTCCCGGAACTCCTGTCGAGGAGCTAGACACTCCTTGTATCGTTGTCGACCTCGATATTGCAGAGTCGAATATCAAAAAACTCCAGGCTGCTGCCAATGAGATGGGAGTCTCTGTTCGACCTCACTCGAAGACCAGTAAGAGTCCTTACTGGGTTCGCAAGCAGATCGAAGCCGGGGCAATCGGTGTTTGCTGCGCCAAAGTTGGCGAGGCCGAGGTGATGGTTGAAGCTGGAATTCAGGACGTGATGATCCCGAACCAAGTGATTGGCAAACGGAAGATCGCACGTCTTGTGGCGTTAGCCCGTTCATCACGAATTATTGTTGCTGTTGAAAATGCCGGGAACGTGACTGAGCTGTCCGAGATCGTAACTGCTGCGGGTGCTGAGCTTGGGGTGATCGTCGAAATCAACGTCGGGATGAACCGCTGTGGAGTCAACGGTGATGGCGCGGTCGAGCTTGCGAAGCAGGTTGAGACGTCGTCTGGGCTTCGCTTTGATGGCGTGATGGGTTACGAGGGGCACACGGTCAACGTGCGTGATTATGAGGAACGCAAGATCAACGCCGAGAATGCAATGGCGATTCTCAATGGAGCCGCTGCTCAGATTCGCGACGCAGGTATCGATGTGAAGCTTGTTTCGGCTGCTGGAACGGGTACTTACAACATCACTGGGCAGGTTGAGGGTGTTACCGAGCTTCAGTGTGGTTCGTACATTTTCATGGATGGCGATTATCTTGAGGTGTTCAACGATTTCGATCCTGCGGTGTCAGTTATGTCGACGGTGATTTCACGACAGCAGGACAATCTGGCGATTTCTGATATGGGTTTGAAGTCGATTTCGATTGACCGCGGTATCGCTGAGGTTCTTTCGCCTTCGGGCGCTGAGGTGATGAGTCATTCCGAGGAGCACACCAAGATTACGTTGAACAGCGCGGAGGCCAAGTCCCTAGAGGTTGGCGACAAGGTGCATGTGCGGCCGATGCACGGTGACACGACGATCAACTTGCATGAGTACTACTTTGGCATCCGAAACGGCAAGCTCGAGCAGGCGATCCCGATCCCGGGACGCGGCAAGTTCCGCTAACCCCGTGGGGTGTTTTCTGAGATGTTGGTTGGTGTTGGTTGAGTCGTGTAGTGCGGCTTCGGGTGGGTGTTTGGGCGTTTAGGTGTTTGGCTTTGGCGTCATCGGATGACTTGTAGCGAGCTTTTCGCTAGTCGCGCTCGTGATCTGATCACTCGGCTCCGCATCGCAATCTCGTTTAGCTCTGGCGTCATCGGATGACTTGTCGCGAGCTTTTCGTTAGTCGCGCTCGTGATCTGATCACTCGGCTCCGCATCGCAATCTCGTTTAGCCCTGGCGTCAGCGGATGACTTGTCGCGAGCTGCAATCGGCCCACCCTATCCTCCCTCCCAGCCTGGGAGGGAGGATAGGTCACTTCTTTGGTTGATGTTGAATGCTTGTGTGCCGTCTCTGGAGAGCCTCAGGATTGGTGGATTGGTGGATTGTTAGTTGGAATTGACGGTTGGAATATGTCCGTCAACGTACGGTTACCTCGACCATGCTTTGGCGAAGAGGTTTAGCCAGTTTTCGCCGAGGATCTTTTTTGTGTCGGCTTCTGTGTAGTTTCGCTTTTGTAAGCCTTCGTAAACGTTCACCCAGTCGGTGGGGCTTTCGAAGCCTTTGAGGTGGCGATATGGTTCGGGGGTGAAGGCGACGCTGCCTTCAGGCGCAGGGATCTTGCCCTGTGATGCGAAGAGCCACTCGAACCAAGGGCGGGTCTGCTCCATGCAGAAATCGGTGCCGATCGCAACGTGATCGGTGCCCACCATCTGGACCAGATAGTCGATAGCGTCGAGATACTCGTCGAGTCCGGTCTCAAAGCCTTTTTCGAAGAACATCGGGAAAGCGTTCGCGCCGATAACGCCGCCTCGTTGGACAAGCAGTTTGATCGCCTCATCGGTCTTGTTGCGGGGGTGATCGATCTGAGATCGGGCGTTTGCGTGGGTGATGGCGACTGGCCCGGACGAGTGCTCGATGGCGTCGAGTGTTGTTCGGTCGCCGACGTGCGAGAGGTCGATCAGGATGCCAAGACGGTTCATCTCGGCGACTGCTGAGATTCCGAATCTGCTCAAACCGTCATCGACTCGTTCGTAGCAGCCGTTGCCCAGTAGGTTGCGTTCGTTGTAGGTGAGCTGGATTATGCGCACGCCGAGTGTGTGAAACAGATGCAGTCTGCCGAGATCGTTTCCGATGGGTGCTGCGTTCTGCCAGCCAAGAATCACCCCGGTGCGGTTTTCCGCTTTTGCGGTGAGGATATCTTCGACTTTTTTAACCTGTCTGATCAGGTGGTCGAACTCCTCGAACCAGTCGAGGTAGCGGGTTGTTTTGTGGAGCGTTTCCTCGTAATCATCCCAGACTGAGATGGTGGCATTGATTGCGGTCACACCACCGTCACGCAGCGCTCGATACACCGATTCCCGACCCCATTTGCTGGTGTCGAGGCCGTCAATAACTATCGCATCGCTGAAGGACATTTCGATTTATCGCTCCGGTTAGTTTTGTCGCTATGAGTATGGTCGACGCTTGGTCAGTTCGAGGGCGGGTGAAAACAGCCAAACGGTCGAATCTGAGACTGGTTTGTATCCGATCTGTTGGTAGATCGAGTTTGAGGTGGGGTTATCGAGATCGGTGTAGAGGACCGCGTGCTTATTCCCGCTGTCGATAATTTTCTGTGTAACAGCAGCAGTCAGGGCGGTATCGTACCCGTTGTTGCGGTGCTCGGGAGGGGTGTAGGCGGCTCCAACGGTCCCGGTATTTTCCGTTCCCCTGCCGGAGAGTGCAGTACTAACGGGACGATCGGTGATCCAGAGGTAGACGCTGCCGTTTTCCAATTGCTTGATGATTTCATCGACGTTTCCCGGCACGGCAACCTCTGCCTCGATGCGGAACGATTCGCGCCACTCTTTTACGATCTCAATATCTTCCATAGTCGCTTGTTTGAGTGTGCCTTCAGCCCGTTTCATTGGGGTTACGGCGATGCACTCGTAAATGCGCGAGTTCATTTGGATCTCGAGGTTGCATTTGGTTATGGATTCCCATTCTTCGACGAATGTCAGGGCCGTGTCTTTGGTGCCGTGGACGCCTTCCAGTGTTGGGAATTTTGGGAACAGGTAGCGAGCGAGCAGGCGTGCTGCGTCATCGAGTCCTTCGCTGAGTAATGGCCATATGCCGCGTGTGAACATTGCTGCGAGAACCGGTTTGTCTTCTTCGACTATGCAGTAGAACGTCGTGGTCATTGCGGATTCGACGCCCTGCGTTTGGTTGTGGGAATAGCTGAGGATTATTGCGTTGGCGGCTTCGTTTTCCTCCAGCATGCTGCGTGCTGTGTCGAGGAATTTCGAGGCGCTTGGATATTCGATGACTTGCATAGTGGTTTTATGGACTAAACCATTTCGTAGTCATCGAGGACGTTGTTGAGGAGGGCCTGGGGACCGGCTGCCATGAGCCCGGCATCGACGGGGAGCAGGACGCCGGTGATCCATCGTGACTCGTCGCTGGCTAGGAAGGTTGCAGCCATGGCGATGTCTTCAGCCCGGCCTTCTGTTCCTAGAGGTGCGAGATCGCGTCGAATCTGGCGTCTTTTGTTGTGCGTGTTCTCGGTCATCGATGTGTGGAGCATGCCGGGCGCTATGCAGTTGACACGGATGTTGTCGCGGCCGTGATGCACCGCCATCGCCTTTGTCACAGTGATCATGCCGCCCTTGGCTGCGGCGTAGGGGATGTTGCGTGTCATTCCTGCTCGGATTCCGTCGACTGACGAGATATTGATGATCGAACCGCCACCTGATTTGATCATTTCGGGAATAGCGTACTTCGATGTGAAGACCACGCTTTTGAGATCGACATCCAGAGTTCGGTCCCAGGTTTCTTCGGTGACTTCCGTGACCATGCCCCAACCGCTAATACCGACACTGTTCATCAGAATATCGAGTCTGCCATAGCGGTCGACGGCTGCTTCAACGAGTGTTTTGCAGCCGGCTTCGTGAGAGACATCTGCTACGAAAACAGATGATTCACCGCCGGCTTCGGTTATCGCCTGGTGGGTGGTGTTTGCCGCTTCTTCGTCCATGTCGACGATCAGGATTTTGGCACCGTGGGAGGCGAAGAGTTTTGCGGTCGCAACACCGACACCGGCTACGTTTTCCGAGCGGGTGCCAGCTCCGGTGACGATTGCGACTTTGTTTGCCAGTCGAGTAATTTCACACCTCGTTGCTAAATCGTTGCTAATTCTGGGACAAACGGTTTGTGGTTAGATGAACTTTCGATCGTCTTCCATGATGTTGCTCAAGATGGCCTGGGGCCCGGCTGCCATGAGTCCGGCGTCGACTGGCAGAAGCACGCCCGTTACCCACTTTAACTCATCGCTTGCGAGATATACCGCTGCCATTGCTATGTCTTCTGCGGTTCCTTCTGTGCCGAGTGGTGCGATATCGCGACGAAGCTTGCGGCGTTTTTCGTCGACTACTTCGACCATTGCTGTGTAGATCATTCCTGGTGCGATGCAGTTCACTCGGACGTTGTCACGGCCATGTTCGACCGCCATCGCCATAGTCAGTGGGATCACACCACCCTTAGACGCCGAGTAGGAGACGCTGTGGGCCATTCCTGCGCGGATGCCGTCGACGGACGAGATGTTTATTATCGAGCCGCCACCGGATTCGATCATGGCTGGCACGGCATATTTAGAGATGAAAACCATGCTCTTCAGATTAATGTCGAGCATGCGGTCCCACGATTCTTCCTCGATTTCGGTAACTACTCCACTTCCGATAGTTACGCCCACGTTGTTCATCAGGATGTCGAGTTTTCCAAAGCGTTCGACAGCGGCTTCGACCATGCCCCGGCAATCGGACACTCTGGAGACATCTGCGACATAGTAGGCGGCATCGCCACCATTCTCGGTGATCACTTCAACGCTTGTTTTCGCTGCTGTTTCGTCCATGTCGACGATCAGGACTTTTGCGCCCTGTTTGGCAAATTCTATTGCCGTCGCGACTCCGACACCCGACACGTTTTTCGACCGCGTACCCGCACCGGTTACGATCGCAACTTTGTTGGCGAGTCGGGTCATTTCACAGCTCCTGAATGTTGTGCAGTGTTGGCTTGCGGGTGTTTGCGAACCGATTATCCGTTTATTTAAGGAATTCGCTTTGACCGAGCACGTTTGGCGGGGGATAATCCGCCCGAGCCGGATTGTGGCACAGTTGCGTGCGACTTTCACTATAGCCGACCACGAGTTCGCTACTTTGCCAGTTTGTGAAGATGCTATTCGAGCCTGTGGTTACATTAGCGCTCAAGAAACATCTTAGGAAGGAAACCCGATGAAAGTTGCCGTGATTCGTGGAACTCAGAAGATAGTTATTGAAGACATGCCGGTTCCGGAGCCGGGTCCGAACCAGGTGCTGGTGAAGATCAGGTACTCCGCGTTGTGTGGCTCGGATGTTCACAGGTTTCAGTACGGCATGGCGAATCCGGGGTCGGTGCTTGGGCACGAATACATCGGCGACGTTGTGCAGGCCGGGGCAGATGTGACTCTGCTGAAAGAGGGAGATCGGGTTGTAAGCGGCGGTGGTGAGCCGCCCGAGGGTGCCCCGGAAATCGTGAGTAATAATGCAAGATACAGCGCTCGCACCGTTGGGGTTGAGGCGACTCGGATTGGCGGGTTTGCGGAATACATCACCATGGACGAGTGGCGTCCGCTGCTGATCCCGGAGGGTGTTAGCGATGAGCTGGCGGTGCTTACAGAGCCGGCGTCGATTGCGGTGCATGCGGTGCGAACTTCGAAGTTCAGGATCGGTGATAGTACTGTGGTTATGGGCGCCGGTCCGATTGGGTTATTGACGATGCAGGTGCTTAACGCCGGTGGTGCGGCTTCGGTTTATGTTTCGGAGCCAGCACGTGCGCGAGCAGAGGCGGCGAGGAATCTGGGAGCGACGCTGGTTATTGATCCGCGTGATGAGGACGTTGTTGAGCGGGTTCTAAAACTCTCGGGCGGCCCGGGAGTTCCGGTTGCTTTTGATGCTGCGGCTGCGAAGCTGACTCTTCAGCAGGGTCTTGAGATGGTGAGGCGGGGCGGGCAGCTATTAGTTGTTTCGATGGCGTGGGAAGACGTTGATTTGCTGACGGTGGAGTGGATTGGTCGAGAGGTGGAGATGAAGGCGGCGTATGGCTCGGAGCCGATCGACTGGCAGACGGGTTTGAATTTGATGGAGCGTGGTCAGCTTTCCGCTGAGTCGATGGTTACGGAGGAGAGCTTTATCGGGTTCGACGAGATGCAGGGTGCTATGGAGCGTTTGATGAAGCCAGACGAGCATGTGCAGCTGGTGTTGGTGCCGTGAGTCGCGTGTTTGGGATGGCCGGATAGGAAGCGCTACTCCCTCTCCTTGGGGAGAGGGTTGGGGTGAGGGAGAACTTTCCTGCGGCATGATTTGTGAAGCTGCGTTTACGTTCCGACCCACCCTCTAACTCCCTCCCAGCCTGGGAGGGAGAGCAAGTAGTTCCCGTAGTTGAAGTCGTGGCTTTCGTGCCGTCCTTTGAGAGCCTCAGGTTGGCTTTTGGGTTGGCTATGCGTTCCCCCTCGACACTTCAACAAGCTCAGTGCATGCCTAACCTTCTCCGGGAGCGAGTACGAATATGGGGGGAGGGCAGGTAAAAAAAATCCGATTGTTGTCATCCTGAACACATGTACACAATAGACCAGTTTAGATTCGTGTTGGAACTGTCACTTTAAGGACCTTGTTGAGGAAAACAACTGCGTTTGTCGGTCGGGGCGTGGCGTAGTGGTAGCGCACCCGCTTTGGGAGCGGGGGGGCGCAGGTTCGAGTCCTGCAGCCCCGACCAAAATAGAATCCCAACAAAGACCCAGCTTAGTGCTGGGTCTTTTGCGTTTAAGCATTTCCTACAGACCGCACTGTGGGATCATCTGGGTTTCACTGCGGGGGAGGGGACCAGTGTTCCTTTGTGGTTTGATGGCGAGGATTCGGGTGTCTAATATGCGGCTCCAGGTTTAAACATTTGGCGAGTTAGTAGGTAACATTTGGCGTCAAGTGAGAATCCACGTTAACTTTCAACCCAGTAAATTTCTTTCAATCGCTGTTGCCTAGCTCGCAATGTCGACGTTTCTAGGAGTCTGACTATGAGATCCGGCTTAGAACTTTCCGCCGAAGCTCGGCGATTGCATTCAGAA
>Ga0114993_10007332_pt1 | contig 10203 bp, 8 predicted proteins | sample ArcticOcean_MG_C_FD_87042 | JGI IMG/M metagenome (GOLD analysis project Ga0114993, IMG submission 87042) | Marine microbial communities from western Arctic Ocean - ArcticOcean_MG_CB2_150 | ecosystem: Environmental > Aquatic > Marine > Oceanic | place: Arctic Ocean: Canada Basin | collected...
AATCTTGCTGAATGGCGAAGATTTGCTTGCAATGAGCGAGAAAAAATTGCGCTGGATCCGCGGTGGCCAGATAGCGATGATCTTCCAGGACCCTCTTTCATCTCTCAATCCGGTTCTCAAGACTGGACGACAAGTCATGGAGGCGCTTGAGTTGCATCGCCCGGATCTTGACCGGCGAGAGATTAGAGGCGTGGCTATAGATCTTCTTGATCAGGTTCATCTGCCAAGGCCGGATCGCCTCATGGACTCCTATCCACATGAGCTATCAGGCGGAATGCGTCAACGAGTGATGATCGCAACTGCTCTCGCTGGTGATCCTGCATTACTGATCGCCGATGAGCCGACAACTGCACTTGATGTCACGATTCAAGCTGAGGTTCTTGATCTGCTATATGAACTCGGAGAGGCCCGCGGGCTCGCAGTCTTGCTCATAACCCATGATCTGAGCATTATCGCTGGCTTCACCCATCGAGTGTTGGTCATGTACGGCGGTCGAGTGGTCGAACAGGCTGGAACCAGCGAGTTGTACTCAAAGCCCCGCCACCCATACACAGCTCTACTGATGAGATCGATCCCAACGGTTGACCGGACCGAGGATCGCCTCATTGCAATCGCGGGGTCGCCCCCAGAGCCCGCTGATCGCCCCGGCGGATGCGTCTTTCATCCGAGGTGCCCATTCGTCAAGGAGCCCATCTGTACGACCGATCAGCCGCCGTTGGTTGAGCAGGATGTCAGTTCAGGACAGCCTCGCTCGACGGCCTGTGTCCGGATCAATGAAATCGACCTAGCAACGGTTGCCGCTAGTCCATCCTTGAGCGGGGTGGAGTCCACCGAGACCATTGAAGATGATGTCATCGTCGAGGTCGAGCATCTCAGTAAGAGCTTCAAGATCAAGGGTGAGGGCCTCGTTGGTCGCGATACGTTTATCGCCGTCGACGACGTAACACTCGAGCTAAAGCGCGGTGAGGTTCTTGGTATCGTCGGCGAATCGGGTAGTGGGAAATCAACACTCGCACGGTGTTTGCTCCGACTCATAACCCCAACGAGTGGCACCGTGTGCGTTGAAGGTCAGGACTTGGGCGAGCTCAGTTCGCGCCAACTACGTCAGATGCGACCCCAGATGCAGATGATCTTCCAAGATCCGGCGTCATCCCTCGACCCCAGGATGAACGTGGGTCGTATCCTCGCAGAGCCCCTCCGCATTCACGGTTTATGGGACACACCGGGCCACGACGAACGAGCCCTCCAGGAACTGCTTCAACTAGTTCAGTTACCCCCAGACTCGCTGATTCGGTTCCCGCACGAATTCTCCGGTGGTCAGAGGCAGAGGATCGCTATTGCCAGGGCACTTGTTGTGCGCCCATCGCTGTTGATCTGTGACGAGCCTGTATCAGCCCTCGATGTATCAGTGCGTTCGTCGATCCTGAATCTATTGGCTGACCTTCGCGCCGAGTTCGGGCTCACGATGGTATTCATCGCCCACGATCTAGCGCTGGTTCGGTTCCTGTGCGACCGCATAGGCATGATGCACCAGGGCCGTCTAGTTGAACTCAAAGACACAGAGGAACTGTTCAACAGTCCGACCCATCGCCATACTCGCGAACTACTCGCCGCTCAACCTATTCCCGATCCGGTCAAGGAGCGTGAGCGCCGAGATGTTCGGCAGCGCCTCGCCCGCTCAGGACGATGAGCACGGAACCAGATGCGAGTCGTGCAGTTGGGCAGCGTCCAGGTTCTAGTGGGTTTTCGGTGGAGAACCCATCAACCACAAAATCCAGAGGTCGCCCACCTGGCGATACGGCAGCTGAGACGAAGAAAACACTATTGCATTGTGCCCGGGAGGTGTTTGCCGAGTACGGCTACCACGGTGCCACGATTGCTGAAATCGTAGGCAGGGCAGGCGTTAGTACGCCTGCGCTCTATCATCATTTCGGTAGCAAGTCGGGACTCTTCCGTGCAGCGGTTGACGACATATCGGAACTTCTCTTAGAGGCGAGAGGCCAGGTGGTCGGGAGCCCTGGGACCCTTCGTGAGAATCTTGACTTGCTACTCCGGTCTGCGATCGACATTCACGATTCTGATCCGCAGCTCGCACGGTTTCTAGTTACGGCCCGCGTTGAAGTGGCTCGCGACCCTGAGCTTGTTGCCATGACAGAGTTGACTAATTACAACAATTCGAGGCTGGAGGGGTTCCGAGTGCTCGCTTCTGAGTCCGGCCTGCCCCCAGAGCGGGCTGACGCGGTAGCGCATGCCTGTGTGGCCATTTTTGGGGGACTGACTATCATCGCGTTTTCCGCGCCCTCGGATTACAACCAGACTGTTCATGCGACGCAACTTATCCTCGACAGCGAGTTATTCGATAGTTGAACGATCTTCCGTCGAAGTTGACCCTCAGCGCATCAAGAGTGCCCTTGTTGAGTGCTGGTAGAACTGCTCTCGGTTCTAATCGATTGACGTATGCGAAGGTCCTAGGGTTTCTTGTTGCGAGATAATATGTTATACGTTATATTCAATAATCACTGTCAAGCTTGAACGGCAGCCAACTCAGGCGAAAAACCAGCCATGGATTACAACGTCATCAGCGCAGACTCCCACCTTGAGATCCCGATTGACCGATGGGTCCATCGAGTACCGGACGAATATCGAGCTCGAGCGCCAAGGGGTATCCGACTTGCCAATGGCGGTGACGCTTGGCTTGTTGAGGGACGTCCACTGTGGGCGGTCGGACTCGAACTTTCTGGCCGACCCCCCGAGGACTACCAGCCGACCGGACTGACCTATGAGGGTGCCGCTGGAGCGGGTTCCCCTGAGCAACGCCTGACTGAGATGGAGCGCGACGGGGTCGACGCCGAAGTCCTGTTTCCTGGCGTCGGAGGCGCCAACTTTTGGCGTGGGATTGCCCAAGACGATGCATACAGGGCAGTCATCCACGCATATAACGAGTTTCTTGTTGAAGATTACGTTGTCGCGGACCCGCAACGTCTGTTGGCCCTCGGACTTATACCCGAGACCGGACTCGATGATGCCCTCGCCGAGTTGCGCTACTGCGCCCTGGGTGGTTTGAAGGGCATCTGCTTGAACGGATGGCCATGTGGCCGGAGTTATCCGACTGAAGAGGACGATGTCTTCTGGCAGGAGGCCATGAACCTCGGGCTCGCAGTGACGGTTCATATTCAACTCCGATACAGGGACGCCACCGACGGGCCTGCCTATCCCTATCCAAAGGTGCCGACGCCCGATATTCACCCTCAAGCTACGGATCCTCTCCGTCATCTCGCGGCGTTCGATCGTCGGGGTGGACTCAACGCACTTCAACTCGCATTTGCGGGAACGTTCGACCGGTTGCCCGACTTCCGCATCTTCTTCGCCGAAACCTACGTGGGCTGGCTGCCGATCTTCTTTGAACAGGTTGACATGCTGTATGACCGAACCATCCATTGGGCAAATGAGTACGTCGGTCTACCCATTCTCGATCACAATCCGAGTGAATACTTGCGGCGGCATATCTACTGGGGATTTGTCAACGATCCCTTTGGTGTGAAAGTCCGTGATGACGTCGGCATCGACCGTGCCATGTGGTCGAGCGACTTTCCTCATAGCGTGACGACCTGGCCTGAGTCGAGTGCTGCAATCGATGCGATGTTCGCCGGAGTGCCACCGGAGGAAAAGGCGAAGATGGTGTGTAACAACGCGATGGATTTCTTTGGCCTCAGTGTGTAATAGATGCACATAGCCTGTTGACCGCTATGGCCGAAGAGCGCGAGAATCTAACTAATATAGCGTTTCAGACAATATCGCTTGGAGGCGAGAATGGCGCAAGCCCAGGTAACTGAAGGTCACGAGGGTAAGGCTAACGAGCGTTACCTGGTCATCTCTGCGGACACTCACGCAGGACCTGAATTTGAGGACTATGGCGAGTATGTCGAAAAGAAACACTTGGCGGCCTTCCAGGATGAGGCTGAAATCAGGAGCTCGCGACTGGAAACGACTATTAGCGCAGACACCGGCCATTCCGACGAGATGGGTGAACTCCAAGAGGAACTCGGACGTTTACCCGGGACTCGGGACCCAGAGGCGAAGGCGAGAGATGAGGAGGTCGACGGCGTTGTTGGTTGCGTCATCTATTCGAACGGTCCTCGTCCCTTCCGCCCAGAGTTCCGTGAACGGTCTCCGCTGGGACTTCCGAAGCTTTCGATCGAGCAGCGTGTGGCGGGCGCGCGCATCTACAACCGATGGCTTTCCGACTTCTGCTCTCCCTATCCGGACCGCTTCTTCGGTATCGCCCAGATTGAGATCGAAGACATTGACTCAGCAGTCAAAGAAGTCGAATGGGCTGCCAACAACGGCCTGCGCGGAGGAATCGCCTTTCCCGGAGTCGCCCCATCCGGCGAATACCCGGGTCTGCATGATGACATCTATGAGCCCCTGTGGGCGGTGTGCGAAGACCTCAACATGCCACTTAACACCCACGGAGTCGATGCGATCCCTGCTCAGCAATATCCCTTCGGACATGCATCGAATATTCTGCTCACACTCACGGAGGCACCCTTCTTCGCTACGCGACATCTGTGGTGGCTGATGTGGACGGGTGTGTTTGATCGCCACCCTGGTCTCAAGCTGGCATTCGCTGAACTGCTCGCTGACTGGATTCCCCGCACTTTGAAAGATCTTGACAGCACGCTCGCCAGCAACCTCGGGGCTTCAGGACGTTCCACGCTCAAGTTGACTCCCACCGAGTATTGGAAAAATCATTGTTTTGTTGGCGCAAGCTTTATGTCTAGAAGTGAGGCAGATGCTCGGCACGACGTCGGTCTCGACACCGTCATGTGGGGATCGGACTATCCGCATGCTGAGGGCACTTGGCCGCACACCAGGGAGAGCCTGCGTAACACACTTGCTGGGCTTCCCGTAGACGACGTTCGCAAGATGCTTGGTGAGAATGCTCTCGAGTGTTACAACTTCGACAAGGACAAGATGCGTGTCCTGGCTGACCAGTTCGGTCCCACAGTTGAGGAATTGAACACTCCGCTCGATGAGGTTCCCGACACGGCTCATGCCCGCCTGGGTATGGCGTTCCGAAAAGGCGACCACTGGACCTGAGGTCCTGAGTGTGGGCATGAACTGGGCACGCATTGAGTGCGACTCTGTCGCCTGGGAGGGCTTCGAAGAGGGCCTCGCTAATGAGACAACGACAGACGTGCGCTGGCTACAGGCTCGTGATCCATGGATTGTGGAGGCCCGGCACCCTGCGGCGTCCGTATCGCCGGCGCATTATCACCCGTTTGATGTTGTCTATTTGTATACAGGCGGATCGGTCTCCATGGCGGCGGAGCCAGGGCAAGTAGGAGCAGCAATACGGTCGACGTCGTACCGGGCCGGCGACTTGCGATTTGTCAAAGCTGGGACTGTGTACGGTCCCGAGACGACAGGGCCGGACGGATCACAGTTCTATACATTCACCTTTGGTGGAAGGCCAAGTGTTGCGTACGCCTGCGACGACCAGAAGAGTGCAGGTACGGCAGCTTTAACACCGCCTGGCTCAGATGTTTGGTGGCGCGGCCGGTGGGACGAACGGGACTGGACAAAAATATCGGTTGGTGTTGATGGGACCACCCGGCAGGTAGCTGGTCGGATCCTGTCCACTTTCGGAATCCACGCAGCGATGATCCAACTCGGCCCAAATGAGAAGCTGGGTTCGCTATCACATGACAGCGACTGCATTCTCCTGCCCGTAGTCGGCTCGGTTGAGATTGGTAGTGAGGAGAGCTACGGGCAGCACTGTTTTCGGTGGACCGCCGGGGGGGAGTGTTGCGGCCCGATTATCGGTGGGCCAACGGGGGGCGTTATTCTCCTCCTCAGCGCCTTCCAGGCAGTTGCATCTGCGCTTTGAGTCAACCTTTTCGTCGCCGGTAGACGTCGACGACCGTAAATGGATTGTGATCAGTTCTACGGAGGCCACATGATCGATATGGGCGAAGCCTTCCATGTAGGGGTTCGCGTAGTGAACCTTGATGCCGCCATGAGCGATCTCAGCGTTGCTCTTGGTGTCCGATGGGCTTCGCCTCGGACCAACGAATCACAACCGATCTGGACTCCAAAGGCTGGGATCGAGAGTGTGCCACTTCGATACTGCTACTCCGTAGAGGGTCCTCTCCACATCGAATTGGTCGAAAGCTCAGGCGGATCGTTCTGGGATGGCAGTGATCAGCCAGGCAACCATCACGTGGGCATCTGGGTTGACGACGTTGCAGCGGAGGCTGACCGGCTGATTTCTCGCGGGTGGGCACTTGAAGCTTGCCGTGCAGCGCCAACCGGCAAAGACAGATATGGCATATTCGCTTACTTGCAACCTCCGACTGGAATGCTTGTAGAGATCGTCAGCCGAGAACTCCAGCCGAAGTTCCAAGCCTGGTGGGCAGGGGAGTGAATAGGGCCGGCTCGCTGGGTTCTGCTTTCTAGAGGCTCTAGGTAGAGCGCGTTTAACCGGAGAGGAGATGAAGTTACAACTAGTAACGATATTCCGCTCTATCTTGCTTCTAGGTGCCGCTACAGACCCAGTCCTCAACGGCTGAAGGTATGACGCTGGACTGCACCGATTCCTATCACGAAGGTGTGGCCGGCAACAGTTCGTAGATCTTTGAACGTAGATGCCATATTAGAAAATATGTACTGTACGTTATATTATTGTCATACCGTAATGTCACCGTCTGCTTACCGATGATCGATTGGGAATCACCGTGCCTCTGACCGATGAACTTCTCCGGGACATCCATCGCCGAATGGTCCGTATTCGCCTGTTCGAGCAGGCTGCTGGCCGGCTGTTCGAAGGTTCGAAGATACCGGGCTTCATCCATCTCTACGTGGGTCAGGAAGCTGTGGCGGCAGGTGTGTGCGTTGCGTTAGGCCCGGGCGACCAGATCAGCTCAACCCATCGTGGACACGGACATCTTGTTGCCAGAGGAGGAGACTTAAGGCGCATGATGGCCGAACTAATGGGAAAGGCCACCGGCTACTGCCACGGTAAGGGAGGGTCGATGCACATCTGCGATCTCGACCTAAACATGCTCGGGGCCAACGGAATCGTTGGAGGGGGGGTTCCGATAGCGGTCGGAGCAGGCTTCGCTAACGCGTATCGATCGGACGGACGGGTGTCTGTCGTTTTCTTCGGGGACGGCGCTACCAACATCGGCGCCTTTCACGAGGCAGCCAACATGGCAGCAGCCCTCCGACTCCCTGTTGTTTTTGTATGCGAAAACAACGAATACGCCGAGTACACCCGTCGCGATCAGACTATGGCCATCACCGACGTCGTAGAAAGAGCGGCGGCCTACGGCATGCCTGGTTCAATAGTCGACGGAATGGACGCTGTGGCTATTTACGAGGCGGCGATCGAGGGCTTGGAACGTGCGAGAAGGGGCGAAGGGCCAACCTTCGTAGAATGCAAGACCTACCGTTATTACAACCACCACGGAGTTCAGACACTGGGTGCAAAGTACCGCTCGGATGAGGAAGTTGAAAGCGCACGGCAGAGAGACGCGATCGACCGCCACGAGAAGCGACTGATCGAAGGTGGCGTCATGACTGCAGAAGGCCTTCAGGTGGTCCGGGAGCAGATTCAGGCTGAGGTTGACGATGCGGTGCAGTTCGGTGAAGACAGTCCAATGCCTGATCCATCCACCCTTCTGGATGATGTATACAGCCTGCCGAAAGGTGAAGTTCTATGACGCCAACCGGGGCTGATACCAGGGAGCTCACCTACTTGGGAGCATTCAACGAGGGTTTGCGGCAGGTGATGCGAGAGGACTCAGATGTTTTTGTAGCAGGTGAGGATGTTGGAGTAGCAGGTGGTGTCTTTGGGGCGTATGCGGGAATTGCTGACGAGTTTGGCGAACGCCGGGCAGTTGATACCCCAATTAGCGAGCAGGCTATCGTTGGTCTTGGCATCGGGGCCGCAGTAGTCGGCCTACGGCCAGTGGTCGACTTGATGTTCATGGATTTTGTTCTTGTGGCCATGGACCAAATTGCCAACCAGGCCGCGAAACTGAAGTACATGTTCGGTGGGACGGCACAACTGCCGCTGACTATCGTTACGGCAGGTGGAGCAGGACTTTCCGCTGCTGCACAACATAGCCAGAGCTTGGAAGCGATTCTCGGCCATATTCCGGGCCTGAAGGTAGTCATGCCCTCTACGCCTTACGACATGAAAGGACTGACGGTTAGCTGTCTACGGGACAACAACCCGACAGTTCTAGTAATTCACAAGCGGATGTTCGGCCACAAGGGCGGGGTGCCGGAGGAAATTTATGAAGTTCCGCTCGGAGTGGCCCGAGTTGCCCGACCTGGCTCCGACGTAACCATCGTTTCCTATAGCCGGATGACAGACGAGTCTCTAAAGGCAGCAGAACTTCTTTCCAACGACGGAGTGGAGTGTGAGGTTATAGACCTGCGGACTGTCTCACCGTTGGATATAGACACTGTGGTTCAATCGGTTATGAAGACGAGTCGGGTAATCGTGGTCCATGAGGCAGTGCGGTTTGGTGGTTTGGGAGCTGAGATAGCTGCACAAATCCAGGAGTTGGCTTTCGACCACCTTGACGCTTCTGTTGGGCGAGTAGGTGCCCCATATTCGCCGGTTCCATTTAGCCCCGCCTTGGAGTCCTGCTATGTACCCGATGCTGAACAGATCATGTTGGCAGTTCGTAAAACCATTGAAAGTTGATTCGTATTCTTGTGCACTGGCTCCGGCAGCATTATAAGTGTGTTTAAATCGGTAGATTTATTTCCTGTATAAATCTTTAGAGTCGTAGCGGTTCGGAGTCGGAATATTATGTGGTGTCTGGGCTAGTGAGACTTAATAGTAGGTAAGAATATGACTCTAAGTGTTCGTATTCGTCGATTGAGTTTACGATAGTTGAATAGAAAGGACCCCAGATGTCTATCGAGTTTAAGATGCCAAAACTCGGCCTGACTATGGAGGCCGGAATAATCCTTGAATGGCTAGTAGCCAATGGCGATGAGGTGGTCGAAGGTCAGCCAGTGCTTCTGATCGAGACCGATAAGGTCGAAACTGAAGTCGAATCACCAGGTAACGGACGGCTTCAACAGGTGGGTGCTATAGCGGAGAGATATTCCTGCGGAGCCGTGGTCGGCTTGTTCTTAGATCCCGAGGAAGAGGCAGTTGATGCCCTACCGGCTAGTAGTGACGCGATAGCCGAAGTCGCCGTGGCCTCAGCAGCAGGGGTTGCCAACAGGGATCCCGATCTGGCTACCGACAAACGGATCATCATTTCCCCAAACGCCCGCCGGCTTGCCAAAGAACTTGGAGTTGATCTCCGGAGGGTCTCTGGCTCTGGTAGCGGTGGTCGGATTGTGTCCAAAGACATTGAATTAGTAGCGGGTTTGGCGGAAACCCAACAGTCGGTGCCGGCGCTATCAAGCGATGCTGTTGTCGAGGCGTTACCGGCTATAGAACCTATCGATGTCCTGCTGCAGACACCCTCGGCGGTGATCCCCATGCGGGGGATGCGTGGCACTATTGCCAGGCGGATGCACGCTTCGCTCCATGAGATGGCCCAGCTAACACTGACCGTAGAAGTCATGATGGATGCCGTAGTGGCGGACCGAGAACGCCGAAAGGCCGATGGCTTACCCCCTGGCTACACCGACTACGTGATCGCCGTTGTGGCTATCGCTTTGACCCATCACCCGATCATTAATAGTCAGGTGACGGAGGAAGGGGTTGCCTTGTTGCCTGGTGTCAATGTGGGTATGGCTGTAGCTCTTTATGACGGCCTAATTGTTCCGGTTGTCCATGATGCCGCTGCCCTTGGGCTTTCAGACCTAGCGGCGGAGACCACTCGACTGACCAACGCAGCCCGCGACTCCAAGCTGAGTCTTTCGGACCTCGAAGGCGGAACCTTCTCTGTCACTTCTCTGGGGATGTTTGGTGTTGACGCCTTCACACCGGTGATAAACCCGCCCAATACAGCCATCCTCGGCATTGGCCGTCTGCGCGACGCTATTGCCTGGAACAATAGTGGGGAGCCGTTTCGACGCAGTGCGCTCACTCTTAGTCTCACCTGGGATCATCGGGCCTTCGATGGTGTGCCGGCGGCCAGTTTCGCCGCCGAGGTCCGTGATCTTCTTGAGGCTGGCGTGTTCTTAGGGTGAACAGCTAAGGGTAATTTTGCTATGAGGCCGACC
>Ga0114993_10007342_pt1 | contig 10194 bp, 9 predicted proteins | sample ArcticOcean_MG_C_FD_87042 | JGI IMG/M metagenome (GOLD analysis project Ga0114993, IMG submission 87042) | Marine microbial communities from western Arctic Ocean - ArcticOcean_MG_CB2_150 | ecosystem: Environmental > Aquatic > Marine > Oceanic | place: Arctic Ocean: Canada Basin | collected...
AGACTATGCGGCTCCTGTGGTAAGCCAGTACGTTGCTCATAAAATTACAAGTGATTTTACACTCCCAACAATCTTCCCACTTTTACGAACCGTAACAGCTATAAAAAGTACCAGCGCGGATACCACGGAATTTCTATTAACTGGAGCCAACAGTTGGGGAGAAACAAACTTAGACGTTCTGAAGGAAGGAAAATCCCAATTCGACGAAAAATCTGATATCAAAGGCCCTGTCTCAGTAGCGGTTGTCTCCACCCGGGAAGTTTCTACTGAAGGAACAAAAGAACCCGAAAAAAATAATAAATCAGACGCCACCGCCAACCTGAAAAATATCAAGAAGGCTCACTTAATAGTTATTGGTGATTCTGATTTTGCAGGTAACCAGTATTTTAATTTTTCAGGCAATGGTGACTTATTTCTCAATATCGCCTCTTTTCTTGCAGAAGAAGAAAACCTTATTTCCATCCGTCCAAAAGAACGAAAGAATAGTCCATTGTCCCTGACAAGCGATCAAGGAATGCTAATTTTAATGCTGGGACTTTTAACGCCGTCTTTCGTTATTTTTATCGGTGTGAGAACCTGGTGGAGGAGACGCCGTTTATGAAGTTTAAAGGAACGGCTGCGCTGGCAGTTGTGTTCATCGGAATCGTTCTTTACTATTTCCTGATAGACCTCCCTTCTGAGAAACGAGAAAAGGAAGAAAAAAACCGGCTAGAAAAAGTCATTCTATTCGACTCAGAAAATGTCAAAGCTATCACCCTTATCAAGGAAGAAAACTCTGTTGAGTTAAAACGCCTTGGCGCAGACGAATGGCAAGTAACCGCACCGGTTAATGCAAAAGGTGATTCTCCAGCCATCTCAGATTTTCTATCATTTCTAAATAATCTAACTTTCACACGAGTTGTCGAAGAATCTCCAAAAAATTTCAGCACCTTCGGACTAGACACTCCTAACCTTAAAGTCATTCTTTCAATGAATGACGGAAAGACTAAAGGAATACGAGTAGGTGAAAACCATCCGATGGGAAATAAAGTTTACCTCGCACAATTAAATGGGGAACGGGTTCTCACGGCAGATATTACGAGAGACCGTTTGGATCAAAAAGTTTACGATTTACGAGATAAAACTATCCTTGATTTCAAAACTCCTCAGATAAACAAGATAGAACTCATCCGTGACAAAAAAACCCTTACCTTAAAAAAAAATGAGCACTCGTGGCAATTGATAGAAGAAGAAACCATTGCGAAAGGAAACGAAAGTGAAATAACAAATTTGCTAAATACAATCCAGGCGGCGCACATTGAGCAGTTTGTGGAAGAGCAACCCGAACAACTGGCTTCCTACGGATTAAACAATTCTAAGCTTACGGTCAAACTAACTACTTTGAAGGCAAACGAACCGCTCACTTTATTTATTGGGGGAAAAAGCAAACATGGTTTTTATGCTAAGACTCTATCAAAGAAAAATATTTTTGTTATAAACCAATCATTGTTTGACGCATTGGACAACCGCCAGTTTGTGGATTTTTTGAATAAATCGCTCGTCGAATTCAATGATGACGACTTAAGCAAAGTGACTTTGCGTATGGGCGATAGCAGGGTCGATCTAATTCGAGATAAAAAAGATCTACAAAAGTGGACTATGGTGAAACCTGTCGACATGAAAGCAAATACGGCGACCATCAATAGTTTGCTATTTGACTTGAAAAGCACCCGTATTGTTAAATTCATTAAAACAAATGCAGAGAACTCTAAAATGTTTGGAATGGAACAACCGGAAAAAGAAATAAGCCTTACCTACAAGAATGGGGGAACTTGGACACTAAAGCTTGGCGGTCAGACCTCAAATGCAGATCATTATTTTGCACAACGATCTGATGAAGAAACGGTATTCACCCTTCAAAAATATTCTATAGAATCAATATTTCGTTCTCTTTATGACTTGAAAGACAGAACAGTTTTGGAGTTCGATGATGATGTGGCTAGGGAAATACAAATTCACGATTCTAAACAAACTTTCATTTTAAAAAAATCTACAAACAAGTGGAATCTCACCCTACCCGAACCGAGTAAATCGATTCAAAGTTTCATAGGCAAAGATATTCTTTGGACGCTAAACTCTATCGAATTTGAATCCATGCTTGCAAAGGATCCGGGAAACGCAGTGACCGGTGTGGCCAAACCCAAGGTTTCAGTAAAATTATTGGATGCGAACAGTGCGGTTCTTGCTCACATCCTGATAGGAAACCCTGTAGCCAAATCACCCGAAGTTCACTATTTAAAAATTGCTAAAAACTCAACCATTTACACGATGAAAAAAAGATTTCTCGATGAAATTTTAAGCAATCTCAAGAAACTAAAAGAGAAACTCTAACCCGACTGATTCCCCACTTTTTATTTAAAATGTTCCATCGTTGCATTTTTAAATAAACCACCTTAGAAAGGGGCCATTTTTTTATGGTACACAAGATATGGCCCAACCCACCCCTTACTCGCCTAAAAAAACAAAAATAAAATAAAATAATAACTTAAAAAACAACTGTTTACAGAAGAATATCAAAAAAAATGGATTTATTTGTTGACTACTACTACATGTAGTGGTAAATAATGGAAAGCATACAATATAAGGGGGGTTCGCCTTAAGGCATATTGACCGTAGTGGGCTTCCCAAAAAGTCAAATATAGAAATCAAATTAAGATGAGTTTTAAAAGTTATCAGTTAAAAAATAATGTTGATATTCTTGAAACTCACCCCGGGCGGGTTACTAGGAAAGATGTCTCTATGGAAGGTATGGTGCGCTCCACAAGTTCGGTGGGGCACTCTGATTTTCACCCCTTCACGAATCCCCAAATGCATGAGCGCCGGCCGAACCCTCTAAGGTTTCATCGGCAGATGAAGTTCTTCCAAGCGGCGTACCATAGAAACTCTTTTGCCTGTCATTGGTCGTCTAAAACAGACCGCTATAGCAGAGTAGTAGCCCGCCACCTTTTCTTTGATTTGGAAAAGTCCGCCTTATCGAAGCCTCTACTTAAAGTCATTCAGTTCCAGTCAAGGGCAGGATGAAAAAAAAGATTTCACAGCGCCTTTAAGATTGCAGGTTTTTTTTGAGGCGGGCTTTTTAATCATACACCTCATTCGTCTATCTCTTAATTTCCTTAACACGACAAACTTTTTCTATGACAGTTGGCGGACGACTGAATAACCCTACTCAAGCAAAGTCTCTTCAATGAATGAACCTGTGAAAAAAATATGCAGAACAACGGGCCCGTTTGTTCCTTTATACTCTCACCCAGGTGATGCAGGTGCTGATCTTAAGGCATCCGAGTCCTCCATTGTGCCAGCGCGGGGAAAAGCCTTGGTCCCCACTGGGTTATGTATTGAATTGCCAGAAGGACACGTAGGCCTTATTTGGCCAAGAAGCGGCCTTGCCGTCAAACACTCAATCGACTGCGGTGCCGGCGTTGTTGATGCAAAGTACCGCGGAGAAATTAAAGTCCTGCTGTTCAACCATTCTGATAAAAACTTTACTATCGAACCGGGTGATAGAATCGCTCAATTATTAGTTCAAAAAGTAGAAAACATAAATTTTCTTCCCGTTGAGAGTCTGGATGAAACAGAGCGCAACAAGGGAGGATTTGGCTCAACCGGGAAATAATAAATAATTAGGGGAAAATAATTAGTTGCGACAGGGGTGGTTTTTCGTAGTTACTTCAGCTCTAGTTTCCAGGGTTATATACCAAATAATTTTTTGACTTTTTTTCTTATTTGCTCTCTCATCTTATAAATTTCTTTTGAATAATCCATGACAGAAGAAGCACTAAGCTCACTGCCTCCCCAAGCAATTTCTATTTCCTGAATTGCGTTAATTTCTACTTTGCTTATTTTTTTATAGTTGAAAGACCCTCTAGAAACTAGAGCTATGTATGTTCCATAATGTGCAAGGAGAAATCTTAAATGATCTGAAAACGGTTCATTCAACTCACTATCTACCTCCAGTATTAAATACCGACGACCCTCATCATCAACATCAAATTGTTTGTGATCAACATCCAAACTTTTAGCGTTAATTATTTTTATCAGCTTTTCCCAATTCATTTTTTCAAGGTCTTCAGGCTTATATTTAGCCAGAGTAGTTGCAAACCCATACTGTTCTTTAAGTTTACTCATTACTTCCAACCTGTTTGAAGTCAAACCAACCAGGCCGTTGATTGCTTCTTTCAACTTCATACCTTAGTTGAGATTCTTGACTTTCATTCAACTCTTCATTTTTATTACATGGATCTAGCGAACGGAATTCAACCGCCATACTCATCACGAAGCAGTTTCTCTCGCTAAGCTCAACTATCACACTTTATCACAATTGTTTCAATGGGATAGCTGGATTACGGTTGCCGATAATTGCTAATCTTTATGGCTATTTGAATACAAGTGTTCCGCGAAAAAATCCGACCCCGATGCGCGCAAAGTGATTCTCTTTGACAAAATATTCGATATGGTGTCTATTGGGCAGGATTTGCAATGGTATTTTAATTCCAAATCTAGTTGCCCAAATAGGAAAGTTTAATATGAGCAAATTTAAAAATTGGCTTGAAGAATGGTTCGGTATCCCAGTTGACGACGATCACGGTAGCGATTCTAAAATAACGACTCCAATAGTCTCTGAGAGATCGAGTGAGTTTCACGTTCTCCGAGTACAACCCACCCCTAACCCAAACGCCTTTCAATTTGTAATCAATGCTCCAATAATTAGCACTGGCACCAAAACATTCACGAACACTGATGAAGCAAAAGGAGATTCCCTGGCAGAAGCACTATTTCAAATTTATGGTGTTGAAAATATTTATCTCAAGGAAAGTTTCGTTACCATCACCAAGTCAGAAACCGTTGGCTGGCATACGGTTTTTGAAAAAATCGGGGAAACCATTGAGGAAAAAATCCATTATTATGACATCCTTGATGAAGAGGAAGTAGCCGCAGAAAAATCTGAAACGATTCTGGATAAATTTCATAAAGAAGATTTCCAAAATTGCGATGCAAAAGAAAAAATACTCATCATTGAAGCAGTGCTTGACCAAGCCATTCGCCCGGCTTTGGCGAATGATGGAGGTGGGGTTGACGTATTGGGAATTGAAGGAAACGTAATAAATGTGCACTATCAAGGAGCTTGCGGCACATGCCCAAGCTCCACCACCGGCACCCTAAGTTATATTGAGACCTTCCTTAAAGATACGCTACATCCCGAACTCACAGTCATAGCCCAGTAAAAAGAAGTGCAATAAAGTAAAAACTGAAAGTGCTCCAAAAAAACTTGCCTTCAAGCTTCAACCCCTAAAAAAATCAACGATAACATTAAGAGCAATTGAATAAAACCTTTCAATCTCTTTTTAAAACCACTTATTATCTATTTTTTTGGCTGATACGAGAGAATAAATTCAAGAGCAGATGATGGATCAGGGCAAACGGCGAACAACTCCAAAGTAGATGATTTGACAAACTTAAGACCAACCATCTCCCGAAGGTTAGAAATCAAACCATCATAAAAATTATTTGTATTAACAAATACCAGTGGTTTATCTGTGAGACCGAGTTGCTTCATCGACATAATCTCTATGGCCTCTTCTAAGGTCCCAACCCCACCCGGAAGTGCGATAAAAGCGTCAGAACGTTCATCCATGATAGCCTTGCGAATGCGCATCGTTTCTGCAATTATTAATTCATCCGCTTCGACGTATTCAAAACCTTCATCTTTTTCTCTTAAAAACTCTGGGAAAACCCCTACAACCCTACCACCATTTTTATGAACTGAGCGTGCAACTGCTCCCATCAGACCAATTCCCCCTCCCCCATAAACTAAATCCAAGTTTAAATCGCCAATTTGACAACCTAAATCTATTGCCGCTTTGAAATATACTTCGTCAATGGAATCGCTGGACGAGCAAAAAACACAAATTGATTTCATCAAAATCCTTTCATCATGTTCCATATTGATCCTTTACTATATTTATTCGAGACGTTCTATTTTTGTAAAAACAAGCTAACAAACAATAAATTCATTATATATTTGTTTGAAGTAAAAATTAAATAGTTCCTCGCAAGATAAACACCTTAACTAAAAGTTGCGCGGTTCAAAAAAAAAATCTATTCTACCGTTATAACAACTCACTTTTTGTCTTTGGAGGATATTTATTGTGCCCAAAAGATTTGCACTACCTTTCCTATCGATACTTATTTTTCTCCAAACAAGCTGTTCCTTGCATTCTGGTTCAACTTATGATCGAGGGGAAATGGGGCAACCTCAAAGTTTCAGTAAAGGTATTATCATTTCAGAACGCAATGTAACCGTCAAAGGAACTGAATCTGGGGTGGGTGCTGTTTCAGGAGCGGTAATGGGAGGACTAGGAGGTTCTACAGTAAGCGACAATGGAGCCATCAGCGCTATCGGCGCAATTGGCGGGGCGATTGTAGGGGGAATGGTTGGGGCGAAAGCGGAGGAACTAATTATGAGAGACGACGCTTCTGAGTTTGTTATTCAACCGGATGTTGGCGAATCCTTTACTTTGATCCAGGTCAATGACGAAGAGTTGAAAGCTGGTGACCGGGTGTTGATTATTAGCTCGGATAAAATTAGGGTCACCAAAGACCAAACTCATGGAAAATAAATATCATCTCTAGATCAATGAAAAATATTCCCGCCGAAAAGGTCTTCTGCCTCTCCATGATCTTCAAGCGGAGCGTCTAAAATTTCCAGAATTTCATCCACACTAAATGTTTCACGAGTTATAGGATTTCTAAGGTCAAAATATCGATACCCCCTATAGGTCGGATAAAATTCTTCGATAGTAATACACTTACAAACGGCCCCGTTAGCTTCCGCTTTAGATTGCCAGTTATTCAACAAAGATAAATCTGGACATTCCAAAACTATCGAAGATTTATTTTTTGTTATAACCAATAAATACCGTTCGCCTTCAATCATATTGCCTCTAGACTCGATCAGTTAATCTTTTTCACCCGGCGAATAAAGTTTTTTATATTCACTAATGGCGTAACGATCTGTCATGCCAGAAATATAGTCACAGATACGCCTTTGCAAAGAATCATGACCCCCTTCTCTTTGTACTAATTCGGGCAAAAGTGCACAGTGTGTTGTAAAAGCCTTGAATAAACCCGTAAGACACATCTCTGATTTAAATTCCATACGTTTTACTTTGCGATGATTGTATAAATTTTGATGAAGAAATTTTTTCAACTCTCTATTTTTTTCAGACATTGAGGCACTAAATCCCGCCATACGTTTTTTGGCACACCTCACATCATCAACACTTTGAATTTTATTCACCTTTAAATTTTTTAAGGTTGTCCGTCTAAAATCAGTTATAAGGTTGTTTATGATTTGGCGAACGATTTGATATTTTTTAAGTTTAAAATCCAAATTTTTATACTTTTGATCCAGAACCTTTTCATGCTCCCGCCAAAGTGCTAGCTTGCGAACTTGCTCCAAGTTAAGAAGTCCCGAGGTAATACCATCATCTAAATCGTGCGCGTTATACGCTATTCCATCTGAACAATCTGTTACCTGAGCTTCTAATGATGGAAAGTTGTAGCCCTTCATTCCCATAATCGGATTTTCAAGGTCAACGGAATGCTTACTGATACCTTCCTGAAGTTCCCAGGTCAAGTTGAGCCCACTGAACTCAGGATATCTTTTTTCCAAGAGTCTTACCACTCTCAAACCCTGCTTATTGTGTTCAAAGCCCCCGTGATTCTTTAGCAACTCATTAAGTATTTTTTGGCCAGTGTGCCCAAATGGCGGGTGTCCCAAATCATGAGATAATGCGATTGACTCTGCCAAATCCTCATTAAGCTGCATGGACTTACAGATTGACCGGGCAATCTGCGCCACTTCCATCGAATGGGTGAGCCGAGTACGATAGTAATCACCTTCATGATAAACGAACACCTGTGTCTTATACTCAAGCCTGCGAAATGCAGAGGAGTGTATCACGCGATCCCGGTCCCTCTGGAATCGAGTTCGATAAGGGTGCTCTTTTTCTTTATGCTGACGTCCCTTGCTGTTACCACTTTTAACCGCATAAGAAGCCAAACTATTATTCTCTAATTCTTCTATATCTTGACGTTTGACCAACTTTCCACATCCCATATTAGTATTCTCTGCCGATTATTAGCTCGATCAAGCGACACTAATCGCTTCCCTTTTCATCTACCGAGTAACTAGATACTTACCAAAACAAACTTCCAAAACAAACGCCTCAAAAAAAACCCAAAAAATCAAACGGTTATAAGAGAGTTTCTTATTCCATAAAATTTATAGACCAAAATAGCCGAAAAAAATGGATTTTACACTAATTATGCATTATAAGTGTAGGCTTAGATAATATGGATTCAACTCGCCAAATAAGGTCCGAAAATATTCTCGTTAGGTTTATTAGATACCCTGTATACCCCGGTTAAGATACCAAGCGGTTAAGAGTGACTCAAGGACTGGTTTTTTCAAAATCAGACACTCTGAATCAGGGTGCGGTAGAAATATTACCTGTTAATCTGTTGGAGCCGATATTTAGAAGGAATAGTTAGTTATGAATTAGACACTGCTTTTCAAATGATTAAGCAAAATAAAGGATCCTCCTCTATATAGGTTTTCCTTTCAATCCGGCTTGATTAAAGAGGATTTTGAGTGAAAACCCATTAAGATTTTAAAACTCAAACCCTGTTCTTAACCCCCAGTAAAAGGGACAGATTAAGGAAACAACAAGAAATGAAGAAAAAGTACTTGCTGGCACCGGGCCCTACACCCGTAGCTGAACACGTTGCCCTGGAAATGGCACACCCGATGATACACCACCGCACTCCCCAATTTAGCAAAATATTTGCAGAGGCGGCGGAGGCAGCGAAGTATCTGTTTCAAACAAAGCAAGAGGTCTTGATATTAGCTTCAACTGGAACTGGAGGTATGGAAGGTTGCGTGACTAATTTGTTCTCTCCTGGAGACAAAGTTCTTGTTATCAACGGCGGAAAATTTGGAGAACGCTGGGGGAAGATATCCGAGTCTTACGGACTCACCGTCGTGTGGCACAATGTGGAGTGGGGACAAGCGGCTGATGCTAAGGCAATAGGAAACCTTCTAAAAGAGGACAAAGACATAAAAGCCATTATGGTGCAAGCCTCGGAAACATCCACAACCGTAGCTCACCCTATAGAGGAATTATCTAAACTCACTCGTGATCGTGACGATATTTTACTCATCGTAGATGGAATTACAGGGGTGGGAGTGTTTGACCTTCCCATGGATAAGTGGGGAATTGACGCCATGATCACTGGATCCCAAAAAGCTCTTGCACTTCCCCCTGGACTAGCGCTGGTAGGACTCAGTGAAAAAGCTTGGAAATTCAACGAGAATTCATCTATCCCTCGATTCTATTTTGATTTCAAAAAAGAACGCAAAAACCTAGCCAATGATACTTCAGCTTATACGCCTGCTGTATCACTTGTAATTGGTCTTCGCCGTGTTCTCCTGGATATTAAGGAGGAAGGATTAGAGTCCGTATATCGCCGCCACGATAGGTTGGCCAGAGCAACTAGAGCTGCTGCAAAGGGGTTAGGGCTTAAAATAGTTGCACCAGATTCGCCTGCTGACAGTTCCACAGGAATCTTTCTTCCAGAAGGAATGGACGGCGGCAAGCTGTTTAAGTTTATTCGTGATGATATGGGTGTCACCCTTGCCGGCGGTCAGGATCAATGGAAAGGGAAAATCGTGCGGATCGCCCACCTGGGTTACATAGACAGTTTCGATATCATCATCGCTATTTCAGCTTTAGAAATGGCGCTAAAAAAAATGGGGCACAATGTAGCTTTAGGAAAGGGTGTCGCCGCAGCACAAGAAATTCTCTTGGAAGGTTATTGATTTTATTTATTTTTAATACATACGATTAAAACCTTTTCTTAATTAAAACAATCTAACGTAATTATCTTTATAAAGAATATTAAAATGATGGGAGTTATGGAATGAAAGTTCTTGTTGCAGATAATCTTTCAAGCTTGGGAGTCGACATACTCAAACAGGAGTCTGGTATCGATGTCGACGTCAACACAGGTTTATCCAAAGAGGAACTGATAAAGATAATTTCTTCTTACGAGGGGCTAATCGTCCGCAGCGCGACCAAGGTCACCCCTGACGTG
>Ga0114993_10007343_pt1 | contig 10194 bp, 7 predicted proteins | sample ArcticOcean_MG_C_FD_87042 | JGI IMG/M metagenome (GOLD analysis project Ga0114993, IMG submission 87042) | Marine microbial communities from western Arctic Ocean - ArcticOcean_MG_CB2_150 | ecosystem: Environmental > Aquatic > Marine > Oceanic | place: Arctic Ocean: Canada Basin | collected...
CCCACCCGGCCACGGGACCTTCACGGTCCCGGAGGGACGGCGCGTCTATGCCGTCGGCGATATCCATGGCCGGGCGGACCTGTTGGCACGGCTGCACAATAAAATCGCCGCCGATGCGCTGAACACCCCCGGTTTTCATGACATCATTGTTTACTTAGGTGATTATGTGGATCGCGGACCCGACATCCCCGGCGTGTTCGATATTCTCATTGATCATCCGCTGGACGGGTTCGAGCGCCACCACCTGAGGGGCAACCACGAAGATATCCTGATCCGGTTTCTCGACACCGCGGACGGCCTCGATGGCTGGCTGATGAACGGCGGGCGCGATACCCTGGCCGGGTACGGCATCGAGATTTCCGATATTTTCCAGTCCGCATCGGACCCGGACACCATCCGCCGGTCCCTGGCCGACGCCATGCCCGGCCCGCACCGGGCCTTCCTCGACGCATTAAAAATCCGCCATAGCGAAGGCGGTTATCTGTTCGTACACGCCGGCATCCGGCCCGGCGTGGCGCTCGACCAACAGGGCGACCGCGACCTGATGTGGGTCAGGAGAGTGTTCATCGACTCGGAGCACGATCACGGCTGCCGCGTCGTCCACGGCCATACCATTCGGGACCAACCCCAGGTCAGGCCCAACCGCATCGGCATCGACACCGGCGCCTGGCACTCGGGCGTCCTGACGGCGGTGGTGCTGGAAGGCGGCGACGTGCGGTTTTTACAGACCTGAGGCGGATCGTTACTTCCTTTCCCCTTGGTCGGACCCCGGTCCCCTGCTAGGGTCTCGGCGGTTTTCCAGAGGGATCAAAAATGTCGGCCAGAAAGAAAGTTCTTGTCACCGGCGGCGCCGGGTTTGTCGGCTCGCACCTGTGTGACCGCCTGATGGCGGACGGCTTTGATGTGCTGTGCGTCGATAATTTCTATACCGGCAACCGCGACAACATTATCGGTTTAATCGACAACCCCCACTTCGAGATGATGCGCCACGACGTCACCTTTCCGCTCTATGTGGAGGTCGATGAGATTTTTAACCTGGCCTGTCCGGCGTCACCCATTCATTACCAGCTGGACCCGGTGCAGACGACCAAGACCTCGGTGCACGGAGCCATCAACATGTTAGGCCTGGCGAAACGGACGGGGGCTAAAATCCTCCAGGCATCGACCAGCGAAGTCTACGGCGACCCGGAAGTTCACCCGCAGACGGAAGACTATCTGGGCAACGTCAATCCGATCGGGCCGCGCGGATGTTACGACGAAGGCAAGCGCTGCGCCGAGACGCTGTTTTTCGATTATCACCGCCAGTACGGCACCAATATCCGGGTGGCGCGGATTTTCAATACCTACGGGCCGCGCATGCACCCCGACGACGGGCGCGTGGTTTCCAACTTCATCGTCCAGGCGCTCAGGGACAAGCCGATCACTATTTACGGCGACGGCAGCCAGACTCGGTCGTTTTGCTATGTGTCGGACCTTATCGACGGTCTGATGGCGCTGATGGAAACAAGCGACGATGTCACAGGACCGGTGAATTTAGGCAATCCCCGGGAAATGACCATCCGCGAGCTGGCCGAACAGATCATCACCATGACCGGATCGAAATCCGAACTGGTGGAAAAACCCCTGCCCGGTGACGACCCGACGCAGCGCTGTCCCGATATCAGCCGGGCCAAGTCGCAACTGGGCTGGAGCCCCGCCGTGGCCCTGGAAGACGGCCTTGAAAAAACCATCGGCTATTTCAAGGATACCCTATGAGAGTGGCGTTTTGCATCAATACCAATGCTCCTTGGTACAAAACCGGAAAACAGGGTACAGAAGCCTGACAGAATCGAGGGGCCTTCGATGGATTTAGAAGCTTTTTACGCATCCGAGTTTGATCAGCATCAGACTGCCCTGGACGATACCCGGGCCGAGCTGGCGAAACCCTTTTCCAGGCTCGTCGGGGTCTGCGCCGAGGCCGCCCGGGCCGGTAATAAACTTTTGCTTTTCGGCAACGGCGGCAGCGCCAGCGATTGCCAGCATATCGCCACCGAACTGGCGGTGCGCTACATCACCGACCGCGATCCCATCGCTGCCATCGCGCTGACCACGGACACCTCCACGCTGACGGCCATCGCCAACGACTGGAGCTTCGACGATCTGTTCGCCCGCCAGGTCGAGGCCCTGGGCCGTCCCGGCGACGTTGCCATTGGTATTTCCACCTCGGGTAAAAGTGAAAACGTTTTGCGCGGCCTGAAAATGGCAAGCCGCAAAGGCCTCGTTGCCGCCGGGTTCAGTGGCCGTGGCGGCGGCGGCATGGTCGAATTGTGCGACCCGCTGTTGCTGGTGCCGTCCGGCATCACGGCCAGAATTCAGGAAATGCACATTACGCTCGGTCATATGTTGTGCGGGGCGTTGGAACAGGAGCTCGGGTTGGTATGACGGAACGCACGGACCTGGTCGTACTGGTATCCCGGCTGGCGCGTGCGCGGGTGCTTGTCGTCGGCGACGTCATGCTGGATCATTTCCAATACGGCGAGGTGGACCGGATTTCCCCGGAAGCGCCGATCCCGGTGCTCAGGGTTAGGCGCGAAGACACCATGCTGGGCGGCGCCGGCAATGTCGTGCGCAACCTCCGTTCGCTCGAAGCCGACGCGCGTTTCGTCACCGTTACCGGCAAGGATGCCGCCGGACGAAACATCGCCCGGCTGATCAAAAAACAAGGCGTTCGTGATGCGCCGCTCATCGAAGTCGAACGGCAAACCTCGACCAAAACCCGCTACATCGCCGGCGTCCAACAGGTGCTGCGCGCTGACCGGGAAACCACCAACCCCTTGGGCCCGAAGATCGAAGCAAAACTGATCAAGGCCGTCGCGTCTGCTTTGCGCACCTGCCAAGCCGTGGTGTTATCCGATTACGGCAAGGGAGTGCTGTCGGCCCGGGCAACAAAAAAAATCATCCGGCTGGCAGCCAAGGCGAACAAAACCGTGGTCGTCGATCCCAAAGGGAGCGATTTCAGCCGCTATAGCGGCGCCACCCTGATCACGCCCAACCGCCGGGAGCTGGCCGAAGCGGTGGGGGCCGAGGTCACGTCTGACGCTGATGTGGTGCGCGCCGCCAAACGGTTGATCAAACGCCATCGCTTCGGTGCGGTTCTGGTCACCCGCAGCGCCGACGGGATGACCGTGGTGACCGCCGATGGCTCCGTCACGGATCTTGCGGCGGAAGCCCGCGAAGTGTTCGACGTGTCCGGCGCCGGTGATACCGTTGTTGCCACTGTCGCCGCTGCGTTGGCCGCCGGCACAGATTTGAACCGGGCCGCGGCGCTGGCCAATGCCGCCGCCGGGATCGTCGTCGGCAAGGTCGGCACGGCCTCCGTATTCGCCGCCGACCTGATTGCCGGCCTGCACCACCGCGACCTGACCAGCGCCGAAGCCAAGGTATTGAGCCAGGACCAGGTCCGTGACCGTATCGGCCAATGGCGGCGCGCCGGACTCACCGTCGGGTTCACCAACGGGTGTTTCGATCTGTTGCACCCCGGCCATATCTCGTTGTTGAAACAGGCTGGCCGGGCTTGCGGACGGCTGGTGGTCGGCTTGAATTCTGACGCCTCGGTCAAAAGCCTTAAAGGCGACGGCCGCCCGGTACAGTCGGAAGCCGCCCGCGCCACGGTGCTGGCGTCGCTGGCCTCGGTGGACGCGGTTGTGATTTTCGCCGAACGCACGCCGTTGAAGCTGATTAAGGCGTTGAAACCCGATGTCCTGGTCAAGGGCGCGGATTATGATATCGGCTCCACCGTCGGCGCCGATGTAATGAAAAAATACGGCGGCACGGTCAAACTGGCCAAGCTTGAACCCGGTCACAGCACGTCTGCGACGATCGCAAGAATGGGCCGGAAATCTAAAAAGAAATCCTAGTGGACGACAGCCTAGTACATCTGATTTACGCCCTGGGCTGGCTCAGTTTCGGTCTCGTTCATTCCGCGCTTTCCGCATCCAACCTTAAACACCGTCTTGAACCGGTGTTCGGAGCCTATTACCGGCTTTGCTACAACCTGTTCGCGGTGCTCCATATCGGCGGCGTCTGGGTGTTCGGCCAGTTGGCTCTGGACACTACGCCCTTTGCCCTTGAGCCCGGCATCGAGCACGCGTTGATGGGTGTCCGGTGGCTGGGTTTGGTGGTTTTGTTGCTGGCGCTTCGGGAATACGACCTCGGGCGGTTCTCAGGCTTAAGCCAAATTCGCAGCCACCGCCAAGACCAGCCGGACCTCGGCGACGAGGCCCTCGTCATCGACGGCCTGCACCGCTTCGTGCGCCATCGCCTGTATCTGGGGGCGCACATGATTTTGTGGGGCGGTGCGGTTAACGAATTCGGGTTGGCGACGGCCCTATGGGGGTCACTGTATTTGGCTGTCGGCGCGCGCCACGAAGAAAGGGCCTTGCTGGCGCTCTACGGCGAGGCCTATGCAACTTATCAACGCCGGGTTCCGGCCGTTATCCCATGGAAAGGAAAAGCTTTATGAGTGACCCCGGCAATCGGGGCTTCGATTTGCCCCGCCATTTCGACGCCAAAAAGGCGGGGGCCTATGACGAAGTCATACCGAGAATAATACCTGGGTACGACATCCTTCACCGGCTGACTTCGAATATCGTTGAAATTGAAACCGGCGGTCAGGGGCGCGTACTGGTCATCGGTGCCGGAACCGGCACCGATGCTATTAATCTTTGCCGGTCCCATCCGGGCCTTTCGGCCACCGGGTGTGACCCGTCGGCCGATATGCTTGCCGTTGCTAAACGAAAGATCGCCGAGGAGGGTCTGGAAGACCGGATTGATTTGAAGCAGGGCGACGTCGGGGAATTACCGGACAACCCGGTTTTCGATGCGGCAACGATGATTCTGGTTATGCATTTCATTGCCGACGGGGGCGGCAAGAAAAAGCTTTTGGACGCCGTTGCCACTCGCCTCAAACCGGCTGCGCCGCTGGTATTGGCCGATATGTTCGGAGATCGGGATTCTCCTGAGTACAAGGATCAAGAAACCAACTGGCGAAACCTGCAGATAACGGCGGGGATCGATCCCCAGGACGTAGATAAAAGCATCCGCCACGCCGCCAAAGACACCTACCCCATAACCGAATACCGTTTATCCGAATTGTTGGACGAGTCCGGGTTCGAGGTCATAACGCCTTTTTTCAGAAGCCTGATGTTCGGCGGCTGGTTGGCCCGGAAAAAAACCGGCTAATCCCCGCGCTCATCCCCCATCCGAGATGGAAATAGAGTCTGCTTCCTCTTGGTCGCCGGTTAGGATACCGACGAGACTTTTCCAAAACTCGGGGCCTTGTCTTTGCGGACCCGGCGGCCCTGGAGTCAGGCCAGGAAGCGCCCGGCGGGATAAGCCTTGATGAGCGGCGGCCATGACATCGCGCCACAATTGCGCTGGCGCGCCGCCGCCGGTGACCTTGTTCATGGGCCTGGCATCGTCATTGCCCATCCACACGCCGGCAACCAAATCGGCGGTGTACCCGACAAACCAGGCGTCGCGGAAATTCTGGCTGGTGCCGGTCTTTCCCGCTTGCGGCCGGCCGATGGCTGCCGCCCGCCCGGTGCCATCGGACACCACTGCCGACAACATGGCGTTGATCTGTACGACATGTTCTGCGGCGACGACACGGCCCGGACCGGAGCCGCCGCGCCGGTAGAGCGTGGTGCCGCCAGAGTCCCGGATTTCCTCTATGCCGTACGCCCACACCCCCGCACCGCCGTTGGCAAAGGTCGCATAAGCCGCCGTCAGTCCCAGCAGTTGGACCTCGTCGACGCCCAGCGACAGGCTGGGCTGGGCCTTGAAATTACCCGATAAACCGAGACGCCGGGCGGCGGCGATGACATTCCTGCGTCCGGCCTTTTCGCCGACCTTGACCGCCACCGTGTTGATGGACTTGGCCAGAGCATCGGACAGAGTAACCGGCCCCTGGTAACGGCGGTTGAAATTGGCCGGACGCCATTTGCCGATGGTCACCGGTTCGTCCACCATAATGCTATCTCGTTGCAGCCCGGATTCCAGACCGGCCAGATAGACGAAGGGCTTGAAGGCGGAGCCCGGCTGGCGGCCTGCCTGGGTGGCGCGGTTGAACTGGCTCTGCGCATAAGACCGCCCGCCGATCATGGCGCGCACCGCGCCCTTGGGCGTCATCACGACCATGGCGGCTTGCCCGATGGCGGCTTTTTTGCTTTTTAGGGACAAGGCTTTTTCGACCTCACTTTCCGCTCTCCGTTGCAGGCCCGCATCCAGTGTCGTTTGCACGACCAGGTCGCGGTCGCCCGGGTTGACGTAGCCGGACACCTGTTGCAACACCCAATCGACAAAATAACGCCCGCCCCGATGGCGGGTTTTAGCCCCGACCTGGGGTCGCTCCGCCGCAGCCCTTTTCGCGTCCCCAGGCGTTAGCGCGCCGTAAGCGATCATGTTTTTCAGCACCTGGCTGGCGCGCGCGCGGGCCCGGTCCGGGCTGGCGATGGGGTTGTAGCGGCTCGGCGCCTTCAGGAGACCGGCCAGCATCGCCGCCTGATAGGTCGACACCATTGTCGCCGGGCGGCCGAAATATTTCCGCGCCGCCGCGTCCACGCCATACGTTCCGGAGCCGAGATAAACCCGGTTGAGATAGATGCTCAGAATTTGGTCTTTGGAAAATTTTCTCTCCAACCACAACGCCAGCAATAATTCCTGAAACTTGCGCTTGAAGGTTCTTTCCGGTGTCAAAAAGAGATTCTTGGCCACCTGTTGGGTAATGGTTGAACCACCCTGAACGATGCGTCCAGCCTGCACATTCGCCACCATCGCCCGGGTCAGGCCTATTATATCGAGGCCGAAATGACTGTAAAAACGACGGTCCTCGGTGGCCAGCACCGCAGCAGGAAGACTCGGCGGCAATTTTTCCAGTCGCGCCAGGCGGCCATAGACATCGCCGGTTCGGGCCAGCACCCCGCCATCGGCTGCGAGCACCGTTACGGTCGGTTTGCGCGTCGCCTTAAAGGCTTCGTCGACATCCGGCAGGTCGCTGGCGTACCAGGCGGCGAGCAGCGTAAAGGCGATCACCCCCCAGACGGCTGTGACCGTACCCCATTTCAGCGATTGCCGAAACGCCCAGACGAGGGCGTGCCCCAGGCCGCCAGCGGAGGTCTTTTTCGCCCGCCGGGTGGGCCGCTTGCCCTTGTATTTACGGGACTTTGCCATGGGTCAAATGATCGCCGGGCGCGGTTAGTATCGGGTTAACACAGAGCCCTTGGGTAGGGAGAGCGCCTCTATACGTCCAGATTGGCGACTTTCAACGCGTTTTCCTGAATGAAATCACGCCTCGGCTCAACCACGTCGCCCATCAGGGTCTCGAATAACTGCCCGGCCTCGTCTGCGTGATTGACCCGCACCTGCAATAGGGAGCGGGCCTCGGGGTCGAGGGTCGTTTCCCACAGTTGTTCCGGGTTCATTTCACCGAGCCCCTTATAGCGCTGGATATTCACCCCCTTGCGGCCCAGTTCCATGACCTTATCAACCAGGGATACAGGCCCGGTGATCGGGAATTTCTCATCCTTGACGCTAAGGTCTCCATGGCGGGCATAGAGTTTCTGCAATTGGCCGGCCATTTCGTCCAGGCGGCGCGCGCCCGACGAGCTGATCAAAGCGCCGTCAATGGCGTGCGTTTCGGTGACGCCCCTGAGCATGCGGCTGAACTCGAGCCCGCCGTCGTCAAGCGGCCGCCCCTGCCAGCCACGTTCCGCCGGCGGCTCGAGGGCGTCCAGGCGCTTGGCGATATAATCGGCGGCCTCTCCAGCGCCGGTGGAATCCGACAGAATTTGCGGATTCAAAGCGCCCAGTATGGCCGCCTGTTCGGCAACGTCCAAGGGCACATGCTGGGCCACGCTTACGAGCAGGGACTTGACCTTGCGGGCCTCTTCGACAAGCTGGCGCAGATCGGGCCCGGCCACCTGCTGGCCGTCATGGGGCACAAACACGTTGCCTTCGTCTATGGCGGCGCTGAACAGGTAGTCTTCCAGTACCGGGTCGTCCTTGAGATAGACCTCCGAGGCGCCACGCTTGGCCCGGTACAAGGGTGGTTGGGCGATATAGAGGTACCCGTTATAGATAATCGGCGCCATGTGGCGATAGAAAAATGTCAGCAGCAGCGTGCGAATATGGCTGCCGTCCACATCAGCGTCGGTCATGATGATGATCTTGTGATAGCGGCATTTCTCGATGTTGAAATCGTCCCGGCCGATGCCGGTGCCGAGCGCCGCTATCAGGGTGCCGATTTCGACCGAGCTCAACATTTTGTCAAACCGCGCTCTCTCCACATTCAAAATCTTGCCGCGCAAGGGCAGGATAGCTTGGTTGGAGCGGTCGCGGCCTTGTTTGGCGGATCCACCGGCACTGTCACCCTCGACGATAAACAGCTCGCTCAAGGCCGGGTCCCTTTCCTGGCAGTCGGCCAGCTTACCAGGCAGGGACGAGATATCGAGCGCCCCCTTGCGCCGTGTCAGTTCACGCGCCTTGCGTGCCGCCTCGCGAGCGGACGCGGCCTCGAAGATTTTGGAAATGACCAGTCTGGCATCCGCCGGGTGTTCACCGAACCAGCGGTCCAGACCTTCGCCGACGACGTTTTCCACGCTCGGGCGAACCTCACTGGAAACCAGCTTGTCCTTGGTTTGCGACGAAAATTTCGGATCCGGCAGCTTGACCGACAAAACACAGGTCAAACCCTCGCGGGCGTCGTCGCCGGTAATCGCGACCTTGTCCTTCTTGGCAATGCCGACCTGAGACGCGTAATTGTTGATGGTCCGGGTCAGGGCACCGCGGAATCCGGCCAGATGGGCGCCGCCGTCACGTTGCGGGATATTGTTGGTAAAACACAACATGGTTTCATGGTAGCTGTCGTTCCATTGCAGGGATATCTCCACGACCGTGTCGTCGCGCTCGCCTAAAATGGAAATCGGCGGTTCCACCAGTGCGGTCTTGGCCCGGTCGAGATATTCGACAAAGGCGACAAGGCCACCTTCGTATTGCAGATCAACCACCTTGGCGTCGACACTGCGCGCATCGGTCAGGGTCATGGCAACGCCGGAATTCAGAAACGCCAGTTCGCGCAGGCGGTGTTCCAGGGTGGCGAATTCGTATTCGATCGAGGAAAATGTTTCCGACGATGCCTGAAACGTCAGTTCCGTGCCGGACAAAGGCTGGCCATCCTCGCCCAAGGGTGCGTCGCCGGTGATGACCAATGGGGCCTCGGCGTCGCCGTTCTTGAAGCGGATAAAGTGTTCCTTGCCGTCGCGGCGGATTTTCAACTCCAGCCATTCCGACAGCGCATTAACCACCGATACGCCGACGCCGTGCAGGCCGCCGGACACTTTATAGGAATTGGAGTCGAATTTTCCCCCGGCGTGCAGTTGCGTCATGATGACCTCGGCCGCCGACACACCTTCCTCGGCGTGAATATCGACCGGAATGCCACGCCCGTTGTCCGATACCGTCACCGAGCCGTCACCGTTCAGAGTCACCAGAATCAGATCACAGTGCCCGGCCATGGCCTCATCAATGGCGTTGTCCACCACTTCGGTGACCATATGGTGCAGCCCGGACCCGTCGTCCGTATCGCCGATATACATGCCGGGGCGTTTGCGCACGGCGTCGAGCCCGCGCAGAACCTTGATGGAATCGGCGTCGTATTCCCCTGCGTCAAGGTCTTCAGGGGCGGCGTCTTGGGGACTGTCTTCCGGGGCTTTTTCGGTGGAATCCTTGGGCGACTTTTTAACGGTTTCTTTTGTCGTCTTTTTTGCCATTATTTGCTCACAAATCCTATGATTCTCAATGCGTTACGGTGGCATCAGCCACGGTGAAAAACTGTGCCCGGCCAGCCAGCGGCCTAAACAGGGCGGCGTCCGTTCCGGTCATCCACACCTGGGCGCCGAGACGGGTAATTTCGTCGAACAGGGCGTCGAGCCGCCGGGCGTCCAGGTGTGCCGCGATTTCGTCGAGCAGCAACAGCGGGGCGCATCCCTGCTCGCCCGTGCGCATCCTGGCCGTCGCCAACACCAGCGCCACTAACAGAGCCTTTTGCTCGCCGGTCGAACAGTCCGCCGCCGCCTGGCCGTTGCCGAGATGACGGACCGCGAGATCGCCGCGGTGCGGGCCGGTTCCAGCCCGGCCTTCCGCCGCGTCGCGTCCACG
>Ga0114993_10007344_pt1 | contig 10194 bp, 10 predicted proteins | sample ArcticOcean_MG_C_FD_87042 | JGI IMG/M metagenome (GOLD analysis project Ga0114993, IMG submission 87042) | Marine microbial communities from western Arctic Ocean - ArcticOcean_MG_CB2_150 | ecosystem: Environmental > Aquatic > Marine > Oceanic | place: Arctic Ocean: Canada Basin | collected...
TGGAGCTGGAGCAATTTTACGCCGACGTGAAGGTAAACGACTGGTTCAACTGGCGATCGCTGGGCGTCTCGCTCATCCCCGTTGGATCGGTCAACCTCAAGCACGAACCCACCACATTTTATTCCGTGCACCGGCCGATCATGTACAAGTACATCATCCCCTCCACCTGGATGGAAGGCTCCACCGGCTTCTTTGGCGACGTGCCACAGGTGGAAGGCTTGAGCTATTTTTTCCTCGTGTCGCAGGGGCTCAGCTCGCGGGATGGCACCATTCAGGACGGCTCCAAGGGAGTGCGCGACACGCGTCCCGGACTGAACACCACCGGCGACAACCGGCAACTGGCGTACACCTTCCGGTTGGCCTACGACGGTGCCTCCTCCAACCACGAATGGCTCAAGGGCTTCTCCGGCAGCACCTCCACCTACCTTGGCAATTATCAGGAAAACACCACCAGCGACACCTCCGCCTACCTTTGGGACGTGGAAGGCAATTATCGTTTCCAGAGTGGCGCGCTTAAAAACCTCGAGCTGATCGCCGACTACGCCCAGTGGCACTTTGGCAGTCCGGACTCCATCGCCGACGCCAACGTGGGCGACCGCATGTACGGCTACCGCCTCGAGGCCGCCTACCATTATCAGTTCGGCGCGGGACAGGAACTGGTTCCCTTCCTTCGTTACGAGGGCTACGACACCTCCGAAGGCAGCAAGGACGCCAACGCATTCACCGAGACCGGTTCCTACAGCTACCTAAGCTACGGCATCTCTTGGTATTTAAACGAGGCCTTCGTAATCAAGGGCGCCATGCGGCAGTCACTCGACGACCACGACAACACCGAGTTCTCCCTTGGCGTGGGCTACCATTTCTAATGCAACCAGCAACTGGAAACTCCTGCAAACCAACCGGTGCCCGCCTTCGCGGGTGCCGGCCTTTTGCGCTGCTGGCGGCCGCACTGATCACGCTGCTGCCCAGCCAACTCTCCGCCAAGGTCTACCTGACCCGCGAACAGGCACAGAAAACCTGCTTCCCCAAGGCCGACCGGTTTGAGCAAAAGATCATCCGCTTCAGCCCCGCGCAAATGAAGGCCATTCAAAAAGCCAGCGGAGTGAAGACAGAAATTCCCGGCGCGCGCTGTGCCCTCGCCTGGCGCGGCAACCGGCTGGCGGGCGTGGTGGTTTTCGACTACGTTCTCGGCAAGTCGGAAGTCATCGACTACTGCGTCGCCCTCACACCCGATGGCACAGTAAAACAAATCGAGATACTCCAGTACCGCGAAAGCCATGGCTATGAGATCCGCCGCCCCGGCTGGCGCCGGCAATTTAAAGGCAAAACCATCACCTCCCCCATCAAACTCCATGACGACATCGCCAACATCAGCGGCGCGACCATCAGCTGCCGCCAAGTCACCTCGGGCGTCAAGCGCGTGCTGTACACTTGGCGTCTGGTGCTGCGTCCTGCTCTCTTTCCCGCTGGCCGGCTGCCGGTCGGTGGCGAATGATCCGCCAGCCCACACGCGCATTCAGCCGCACCTCGGCACCCTAGTTTCCATCACCGTCCACAGCCGTGACCCAGTCGCGGCCCGGCGCGCCATCGACGCCGCCTTTGGTGAGATTCGCGCCATCGACCAGCTCCTCAGCATCCATCGCCCCGACAGCGAGCTGGCCATTTTAAACAAAACTGCTGCGGCTGGCCCCGCCATCGCCAGCCCAGAGCTGTTCGCCGCCCTCCAATCCGCCCAGGAAATTTCCCGCCAAACCAGTGGCGCCTTTGACCCCACCATCCGGCCGCTCGCCGACCTGTGGGGTTTCATAAAAAAAGAAGGCTATCGCCTGCCCACCCCGGCCGAGCTGGACGCAGTGCTGCCACAGGTTGGCTGGCAAAAAGTGACGCTGGACCCCGCCCGCCGCCTCGTGCGCTTCACCGTGCCCGGTGTCTCCATCGACCCCGGCGGCTTCGGCAAGGGACTGGCCGTCGACCGCGCCATCGCGCGCCTCCAGGCGCTTGGCATAAAAAGTGCGATGGTCAAGGCTGGCGGCGACCTCCGCGTGATGGGCCTTCCCCCCGGGCGCGACCACTGGACGGTGTTCCTCGAGGATCCATTAAAACAAGGCCGCCGCTTCTCCCTCCGCCTGCGCGGCGGCGCGCTGAGCACCTCGGGCAACTACGAGAATTTCTTCGAGGCAAACGGCCGCCGCTACAGCCACCTGCTCGATCCCCGCACCGGTTTGCCCGTGCAGGGCGTCGCCAGCTGCACCGTCACCGCCCCCACCTGCATGCAGAGCGACGCCCTCGCCACCGCCTGCTTTATTCTCGGCCCAAGGAAAAGCCTATCCCTGTTCGGAGACAAAATCGGCATCCGCTTCATCCTAGAAAAAAACGGCAAATTGACGCCCATAACCTCACTCAATTTCCCCGCTACCAAGTGACGCTGCTATAAAATCCGTTCGATGGTGGTGGTTACTGACTCGACGGTGATGTTTTTGAGGCAGCGCGTATCGATGGGGCATTGGCGCAGGAAGCAGGGGGCACAGGGCGGGGGGGTGCGGAGGATTTGGATTTTGCCGTGGCCGGGGAGGCCGGGGGCGGTCAGGCCGGGGTTGGTGCTGCCGAAGAGAGCGACTACTGGCGTGTCCACGGCGGCGGCGAGGTGCATGGGGCCGGTGTCGTTGGTGAGCACGCAGTGGCTGGCGGCGAGGGCGGCGGCGAGTTCTCGCAGGGTGGTCCGGCCGGTGAGGTCGGTGACGGTTTCGGGCTGGAGCGTGGCGGCGATTTCGTTGGCAATGGCTTGGTCGGCGGGGCCGCCAAGGAGGAGGGTGTGAGTCTTGTGTTGCTCGTGAATGAGCTTGGCGGTCGCGGCGAACTGGGCGGCGGGCCAGCGTTTGGCGGGACCGTATTCCGCGCCGGGAATGATCGCCAGTCGCTTGGTGTCCGGGGGCAGTTTGAATTTTTTTTCCAGTTTAACAATCTCGCGGATGGGGATAATGATCTGCGGTGGCACGGGGTCGGGATCGGCACCGAGGGTTGCGGCGAGGTGTAGGTAGTGGTGGATGTGGTGCGCGGTGGGGGGCAGTTCGCGCGGGTGTTCGTCATTAGCCAAGCGGCGCTCGATCTCGCTGGGATCGGGCTTGTGCATGGGCATGTGGCCGGGCCGGGTGGGGAGGGTTTCTGTTAAAAACAGGCGGCGCCACCGGGCGGCGTAGCCGATGCGGCGGGGGATGCGCGCGCACCATGTTTCCAGGGCGGCGCGGGTTGAGTTGGGGAGGATGAGGGCGGCTTGGATGTCTTCACGGCGGAGGCGCCGGCCGATGGCGCGGGGCGAGTCGCCATCTTTAAATTCCATCACGTGGTCGATGATGGGTTGGCCGCGCCAGAGGTCGGCGAGTTTTTCGTGGGTGAGCAGGGTGAAGCGGGTGTGTGGGTGTGCCTCGCGCAGGCGCTGGAGGGCGGGCAGGGTCATGATGGCGTCGCCGAGCCAGTTGACGCCGCGGATGAGGAGATGTTTGAGCCGGGGCATGTCAGCGGAAGCAGATGCGCCGCACGCAGTCGTCGAAGTCCTTGGCGCCGCTGATGATCTTGATTTCGACGCGCATGTGGTAGATGGGCAGGTCGCGCCGGTCGAGCTTGGGGAAGCGCACGGCGTCCTTTTGGGTGGTGATGATGACCTCGGCCTGGCGTTTCTTGGCGCGGTTGATGGTGTTGAGCAGTTCCTGCTGGGTGTAGCGGTGATGATCGGCGAAGCGCTTGGCGTAGACGAGCTTGGCGCCGACCTCGATGAGGCTGTTCTCGAAGCTCTCGGGTTGGGCGATGCCGCTGAGGGCGGCGACTTTTTTCCCTTTTAAAAACCGAATGGTTTCCTGTTTGCCGGGGTTGAAGACGTCCTCGAAATAGAGCGGGGCGTGGATGCACTCGATGATGCCGGCGGTGCGGTTGTGTTTCTTGATGCGGGCGAGGAGGCGTTTGTTGTCGCCGTTGCTCTTGGTGATGAAGATGGTGTCGGCGCGGGCGAGGTGGCTGGGGGGTTCGCGCAGGGTGCCGCGGGGAAGCAGGTGTTCGTTGCCAAAGGGTTGCTGGGCGTCGACGAGCACGATGTCGCGCCGGCGGCCGGCGAGTTTCCAGTATTGAAATCCGTCATCCAGCAGCAGCGTGTCGCAGCCGAATTTCTCGATGGCGTAGCGGCCGGACTTCACGCGGTCCTTGTCGACGAGCACGATGACGTCCTTTAAATTCGAGGCAAGCATGTAGGGTTCATCGCCAGCGTCCTCGGAGTTGAGCAGCAGATTGCGGGCGTCGGAGACGATGCGCGGCGGGGTGGTGTCTTCCTGCAAAAGCAGCTTGCGGCGGAGGCGTTCGCGCAGAGGGGTTGGCTTGGAGCGGTAGCCTCGGGAGAGGATGGCCACCTTGCGTCCCTGATCCTGGAGCACGCGGGCGAATTTCTCCACCACGGGAGTCTTGCCGGTGCCGCCCACGGTGAGGTTGCCGATGGTTATGACCTGCACTCCCAGCGTGGAGTCGCGGATGACGCGGGTATTGTACAGCAGCTGGCGGCCTTTCACGCCGACATAGAAGACCTTGGACAGCAGATAGAGCACAGCCCGGAAACAAGCGGCCTTCTTGTCGCGGCGCTGTTCCAGGATGACCTCGAGGGCGAATGTTTCGAATTGCTCCTGCCAGGCGCGGAGGGTTTCGCGCATGGCGCTAGTGTGCCAGAAGATGGTTGCAGGGGGCAAGATTCAAGGACGGCTTGAAAGATGGGGCGGGTTCGGGTAGCATGGAGGCATGCGAGGATGGTTGTGCATATTGTGGCTGCTGCTGGCGGCTGGTCTGGGAGCGGCGGATAATGGAACCAAGCCGCCGGAGAAACCCGAGCCCAAGGTGCCCAAAGCGGATGAGCCGCGGGGCAAGGTGGATGTGGTTTATATCCTGCCGGTTCGGTGGGACATCATGCCGCCGTTGCTGCACTTGCTGGATCGGGGGTTCAAGGAGGCCGAGGGGGCGGGCGCGGACTTGGTGATTCTGGACATCCACACCAATGGCGGCCGTGTCGATGTGACGGAAAAAATCCTGAAGATGATCGGTGACTTTGATGGGGAGGTGGTCGCGTTTGTAAATGACAAGGCGATCTCGGCGGGCGCGCTGATTTCTGTGGGCACCAAGGCGATTTACCTCACGCCGGGCGGGCGCATTGGCGACGCGGCGCCGATCATGATGTCTCCGGGCGGGGGCGGCGCGGAGCAGTTGCCGGGCACGATGGAGGAGAAGATAAACTCGTATGTGCGGTCGTTGGCGCGGCGAGAGGCGCAGGAGAACGGCCACAGCGTGGAGATTGTGGAGGCAATGATCAACAAGGAGCGGGAGCTGAAAATCGCCGATGAAGTGGTTTGCCCCAAGGGCGAGTTGCTGACCTTGACCGCCAAGGACGCGGAAGAGATTGGGTTTTCCAATGGCACGGTGGAGGATCTCGACGCAGTGCTGGCGGCGCGGCGGCTGTACGACGCCAAGGACGGCCAGCGCGCCGATCTCGAAAAGAAAGGGCTGGCGCCGGTGAAGGTCGTGCGCGTTGAGCAATCGTCGGCGGAGGGGATAGCGTACTGGTTTGATTCCATCAGCCCGCTCTTGTTGATCATCGGGATGATTGGGATTTACGTGGAGGTAAAGGCGCCCGGCTTTGGCGTGCCGGGCATCGTGGGCATCACGGCGCTGGTGTTTTATTTTCTCGGCAGTTCCATCGCGCATTTTACCGGCAACGAGCAGATGGTGATTTGTCTGCTGCTGTTCCTGCTGGGGCTGGGGTTGGTCATCGTGGAATTGTACGTGATGCCGGGCATGGCGGTGTTTGGAGTGCTGGGGCTGGTGGCGGTGGTGACCGCACTGGTGATCGCGCCAATCGACTTGGGCAGCCCGCCCTCCGACCTGCCGATGCCGGTGTGGCCGTTGGAATTAAAAGCCTCGATCCAAAACCTGATCATCGCGTTTCTTGGCACGGGCGTGGCGGCGGTGGCGCTGGGGCGGATTCTGCCTCAAACAAAATTGTTCCAGCTAATGGCCCCGGCCTCGGCGAGCGGGATGGAATCGGTGGTGGCCTTGGAAGAAGAAAAGTCCGGGCAGCTTGGGCAGGAAGGCGTGGCGGATACCGTGTTGCGCCCGAGCGGTCGCGCCATGTTTGGGGGAGAGCTGCGCGACGTGATGACCGAGGGGAACCGGATCGACGCCGGCGAGCGTGTGCGCGTCATTGGCCATAGCGGCTCGACGGCAATTGTGGAGGCGGCGGATTGACTCGGCAGTTATCAATCCCCTTTCGGCAATGGCAGGAGAGTGGTGTTTCCCTCGGGCACGGGCATCGGATCGTTGGTGCCCTTGGTGGTTGGTGGGATCGGAGGTTCGGGTGGCTTGCCGGTGGGCCGTCGCATTCCGGGCAACTGGCTGAACTTAGCGATTTGTTCCTCGGTGAGTTCCGCGCGGATGGCTTGGTCGAGCTTGTGGACTTCCTCGCGCACGCTTTCGCGCACGGCGGGGGTGAGCAGGAATTTTAAACGCCTTCGGCTCTCTACATAAATCCCGCGAATTTTATCCTCTTGATCGGTGGTGAGGTCGAGCCTCTGATCCAATTCGTCGACCGAGAGGCGAAAAATTTGGGCGGATTCGCCAACCTTAAGTCTTGGTGTAACGCCCACCCGCGCGGGCGACTTGACGCGGCCAATGAAAAACCCGGCGACCACTCCCGCTCCAAATATGAGCAGGATCGCGAGAATGGCTTTTTGGGTTTGCATTATTCCGCCGGCAGCTCGATCGCCATGGCGACGATCTCTTCAAGCTCCGGATCGAGCATGGCACGATCCGGTTGAGCCGGCGAAACAGAAAACCAAGCCATCGCTGTCAGTACCGCCACAGCCGCGCAGGGCGCAACGGCCCGCCACAGCAGGCGGCTCCAAGCCGCCCAGAGGTCTTCGGCGGCGGAGGGCAAGTCGGCGATCTGGGCCATGATGCGCTTTTCAAACGCATAAGGCACGCGGTCGCTCGGTTGGTCTTTCCGCGCCGTTGACAGCAGTTTTTCGATGATTTGATCCAGTTTCATGTCCTTACGTCTCAAGAGACGAGGGCCGGTCTCGGTTGGTTACAAATACTTTTCCGGGGCTACTCTGGCCAGCATTTTTCGCATTTGGTTGCGGGCGCGATAGGCCCGCACTTTCACCAATGAGACGGACCAGCCGGTCAATTCCGCTATTTCTTTCACAGATTTTTCCTCAATTTCGAGCAATGTGATCACCAGCCGGAAGTCCGGCGAAAGCCCCTCGAGCAGCCGATCTACCAGCGCCTTGGCGGCGTCCCGATGGGCCTCGCGCTCGGTGGTGTCTTCGCCCACGTTTTCCAGCCAGTCGTTTTCCTCAGCGGAAATCTCCGTAACATTATGCTCGCGATTGCGCTGATGTTTGCGCAGGAAATCGTAGCACGTCCGCACCGCCATGCGCATCAGCCAATGCTCGAACGGCGCCTCCGCCCGATATGTGGAAAGCTTTTGGTAGGCCTTGATGAAAATCTCCTGGACGATGTCCTCCACCTCGTCCTCGCGCCGCGCATATCGGCGGGCGGTGGCAAACACGCGCGGCTGATAGCGCTCCACCAACGGCTCGAAACTCGACGCATCACCGTCCAGCACGGCTGCTATCAATTCCTTATCCGTCGCATCCATCGCGCCGTTAATAGCAGAGCACAACAAGGAACCAACGAAAAAAGCCACCGGGTTATTCCCGGTGGCTGGTGAAAAATTCTACGTCCCACTTGGCATCATTCCACTAACGACCGCTGGGCCCACGATGGCCACGAGGCCCACCGCGCCGCGGCCCGTGACCTTGTTGCATCATGCCACGCACCCACGGTGGGGGATCGCCTTGACCACCTTGTTGCATTCTTGCGCGCACCCATGGCGGCGGGCCGCCTTGGCCGCGTGGGGATTGTTGCGGTGGTCCACCCCGATGGGCCTGGGGGGGGCCACCTCGTTGGGGCGAACCTCCACGGTTTATATTGGGCGGACCGGGGAGGCCGTTACGAGGCGAACCACCACGGAATTTGCTTGTGGGCGCGGGCCGGTGAGATTGGCGCGGGCCACGGTTGTTTGCATTCTGCTTGGAACGGTCTTGCTGCCGCCGCTGAGTGCTTTGGGCACGACTTGATTGTTGCCAGCTTCGTTGGCGCATTTCCTGGAATTTCTTGATCCGCTCCGCAATGGCCTTTCTAATGTCATCACTAGAGGGGCGCTGGGGTTGAGGACGCGAAGATTGTGGTGTTCGCCGGGAATCTCTGCTGGCGCGCTCGCTAGCCTCGCGGGCTTTCTTGATGCGCTCGGCCCATGCTTTTTGGGCTTGTTCGCGAGAGGAAGGTCGGCGGCTTTGTGAACTGCGGCTACTGCCCCGGCTGCTGGAAGCTTTGTCGCGGGCGGCTTTGTCACGCGCCTCCTGATATTTTTTCATGCGCTCGGCCATCGCTTTTCCCCAATCACCACTGGAATTTCTTTGCGGACCACGAGACTGGGAGCGGTTCCCCGACTGCCTGGCGGGAGAAGCATGGCGCTCGGATTGGCCGGAAGAGCGCTGTTGCGTGCGTTTGTCGCCACCTCCGCGTTTTTGGCTGGGAGATTTGCGATGGTCGCGATCATCTGCCGATGCGGTGGCACAAACGCCCACGACCAACAGCGCGCAGCACAATCGGGATGCGTATTTCTTTGTTTTCATGTTCTTTATCATCAGTTTTCTGCCGGTTTCACCGGTCAAGCAGCAGACGGTAAGCCCAAGCTTGGTGTTACATCAAGGTGGATTTTTCGGCTATTTCAGATCCAATCGCCGGTTCAGAGGATTTCTGAATTGACACGCCTGCTTCGTCGTCATATGTTCCCCGCTCCTCAAGCGAGGAGGCTGCAAAAAGCAGCAATTACCACGGATTTTTTGGATAGTACAGTTATTGATCGAGGCTACTGAATGACGGAAATAAGGCTCAAGAAAGGCGAACCGGTCGAGCGCGCACTGCGGCGCTTGAAGAAGAAAATCGACCGTGAAGGCACGTTGAAGGCCGTGCGCAATAATCGCCATTTCGAAAAGCCCAGCGAGAAGAAGCGGCGCAAAATGAAGGTTGCCCGTTTCTCCGCGATGCTCGCCGCGCGTTACGCGGATTACTGAGCCCATTTCCAAGGGATACCAAAAAAGCGCGTCTTTGGGGCGCGCTTTTTTGTTTCCAGAACCATTCCTCAACCCATAATGAATGATAAGCGCCAGACCGCCGTGGACATCGTACGTCGCTTGAAAGATGCCGGCCATGAGTCGTATCTCGTCGGCGGCTGCGTGCGCGATGAACTGCGTGGCGTGACCCCTTGCGATTTCGATATCGCCACCAACGCGCGGCCAGACGAGGTGGAGACAATCTTCAGCCACACTATTGGCGTGGGGAAAAGTTTTGGAGTGATGCTGGTGCTGGAGCAGGGGAGCAAATTCGAGGTGGCCACCTTCCGCGCCGATGCCGAATACACCGACGGTCGGCGGCCCGCAAGTGTCACCTTCAGCACCGCCCGCGCAGATTCCGAAAGACGCGACTTCACGGTGAACGGGCTCTTCCTCAATCCCGCCACCGGCGAGGTGCACGATTGGGTGAGCGGCGAAGCGGATTTGGCTAAGCGCATTCTCCGCACGATTGGAAATCCGAGCGAGCGCTTTGGCGAAGACCGATTGCGCCTTCTGCGCGCTGTGCGGTTTGCGGCGCAGCTGGATTTTGAAATCGAACCGGCCACTTGGGCCGCGGTGCAAACGCACGCCGCCGCCATCACCGAGGTCAGCGTCGAGCGCATTCGCGATGAACTACTCAAACTCTTCCGGCCGCCGCACGCCGCGCGCGGGTTGGATCTCCTCCGCGACAGCGGTTTGCTCGCGCAAGTGCTGCCGGAGATGGTAGACACTATCGGCAGCGAGCAATCGCCGGAGTTTCATCCGGAGGGTGACGTCTATAATCACATTCGCCTCATGCTCGAGTCCATGAACAACGACGCCCCCGCCGAGCTGCCGTGGACCATTCTGCTGCACGACATCGCCAAGCCCGCCACCGCCGCGGTCGGCGAGGACGGACGCATTCGCAACTACGGCCACGACAAGCTCGGCGCAAAAATGGCCGGGGTCATTCTCGAGCGGCTGAGATTCCCGCGCAAACAAATCGACGCCA
>Ga0114993_10007351_pt1 | contig 10191 bp, 10 predicted proteins | sample ArcticOcean_MG_C_FD_87042 | JGI IMG/M metagenome (GOLD analysis project Ga0114993, IMG submission 87042) | Marine microbial communities from western Arctic Ocean - ArcticOcean_MG_CB2_150 | ecosystem: Environmental > Aquatic > Marine > Oceanic | place: Arctic Ocean: Canada Basin | collected...
AAATGAGACTGATTTAATATGGGAAGGTACTGATGCTGATATTAGTTTTTCTGGTGCAATAAAAAACTACTCTATAAAGCCAATGTCTATACAAAATAATGAAACAGCAGCACAAAACAGACTAACTATTATGGTTGAAATCACATATACTAACCGAATGGATGAGTCTCAGAATTTTAAACGATCATTCAGTCAATATGCGGATTTTGATAGTAGTGGAAGTTTATCAGAATTAGAAGATGAATTAAGCAGTATTATAATAACTAATTTGATTGATGATATTTTTAATACAGCCTTAGCAAATTGGTGACAAATTATTACCTATGACAAAAGAAGAGTTCAATTATTTAACAAAATCGCCTAAAAATCGTATTCGTAACACAGATATGGCAACAATAAGGAAATTGCAAAAAAAATTTCCTTATTGTGAAATAATATACAATCTTTCGTTATTGCAAGCTGAGTTAACTAATGACATTAACTTTACTGAAATTTTAGCTACTTGTGCTGTACATTCTTCAAGTAGACAAAATTTATTTAAATTAATGAACTCTCGTATTAAAGTAGTGAAACAAAAAACTACTAATCAAAATTCTTATTTATTTGAGGATTGGTTAAAAGACAGCACATTAACAAAGACAAAAAATCAACAAACAATACTTGTGCAAGAAGATGTTACAAACAGCATCCAAGATAACGATCACCTAACAACAGAAACATTAGCTAAAATATATGTAGAGCAAGGTCATTATGAACGAGCTATACAAGCATATGAAATTTTATGTTTGAAATATCCAAAAAAAAGTGGTTTCTTTGCAAACCAAATAAAAAATATAAAAACTAGTTAACTATGTATACTCTGTTTTCAATACTAATAATCATAACATGCGTGTTGTTAATCTTAATAATTATGGTTCAAAATCCAAAAGGAGGTGGTCTCTCTTCAGCTTTTGGAGGAGGTAATCAAATTATGGGAGCAAGAAAAACATCCGACTTTTTAGAAAAAACCACTTGGACATTAGCGATAATTCTTGTTTCGCTAGCTCTTTTATCCAATTTTGCTATTCCAAGATCAGGAAATTCTGAAGAACAAAATATTTTAGAAGAGGCAAGACCAATAGACTCTGATTTGGAAGAAGATGGCATCTTTGAAGATGTTAATATCAAAGATGAATTAAATGACAATTAATAAAGATGTGAATTAATTTTAATTAAAACATGACATAATGTCTGTTTTGTTTAAAAGAAAGAGTTTGGCATGATTTATGTTCATTACAAAAAGTGTTTAAAAAATATTAATATCTATTAAAAATATATACTTATGAAAATTAAACCTTTAGCAGACAGAGTTCTCGTTGAACCCTCTGCAGCTGAAACAAAAACCGCAAGTGGTATCATAATTCCTGATACAGCACAAGAAAAGCCTCAAAAAGGAAAAATTGTAGCTGTAGGCCCTGGTACTAAAGAACATCCTGTTACATTAAAAGTTGGGGACAATATTCTCTACGGAAAATACTCAGGAACAGAACTAAAACATAGTGGGTCTGATTATTTAATTATGAAAGAATCGGATATCCTAGCAATTATTTAAACTATTTAATTAATTATTTTAAAAAAATAACTAAAATGGCAAAAGAAATAAAATTTAATATAGAAGCAAGAAATGCTTTAAAAAAAGGTGTAGATAAATTATCTAATGCGGTCAAAGTAACACTTGGTCCAAGAGGTAGAAATGTAGTAATCGATAAGAAATTTGGAGGACCATCAATAACAAAAGATGGTGTTACTGTTGCAAGAGAAATTGAATTAGAAGATGCAATTCAAAATATGGGAGCACAAATGGTTAAGGAAGTTGCTTCCAAAACGGCTGATGAGGCTGGAGACGGGACAACAACAGCTACAGTGCTAGCTCAATCCATTGTGTCTACTGGCCTGAAAAATGTAACTGCTGGTGCAAACCCCATGGACTTAAAACGCGGTATAGACAAAGCTGTTAAAGCAATTGTAACTGATTTAACAAAACAATCTGTTTCAGTAGGTCATGATAATGAAAAAATTGAACAAGTAGCCACAATTTCGTCCAACAATGATAATGAAGTTGGAAAATTAATTGCTGAAGCCATGGCTAAAGTGAGTCAAGAGGGGGTTATTACTGTAGAAGAAGCCAAAGGCACTGAAACATCAGTGGAGATTGTAGAAGGAATGCAATTTGACAGAGGATATCTATCTCCTTATTTTGTAACAAATGCTGACAAAATGAATACAGAATTAGAGAATCCATTATTATTAATCTTTGACAAGAAAATTTCTAACATGAAGGATTTACTGCCTGTCTTAGAACAGACATCACAAACTGGTCAACCATTATTAATTATTGCAGAAGATGTGGATGGCGAAGCATTGGCAACATTAGTAGTTAATAAAATAAGAGGAAGCTTAAAAATTGCAGCGGTAAAAGCTCCTGGTTTTGGTGACCGAAGAAAAGAAATGCTAGAAGACATTGCGGCACTAACTGGAGGCGTTGTGATCTCTGAAGAAAAAGGTCATAAACTAGAATCAACAACAATGGAGATGTTAGGAAAGTGTGAAAAAATAGTTATTGATAAAGATAATACCACCATTGTAAATGGCTCTGGTCAAAAGAAGCATATTAAAATGAGAGTTAATCAAATAAAGTCACAAATTGAATCTGCCACTTCTGACTATGACAAAGAGAAATTACAAGAAAGATTAGCAAAACTTGCTGGTGGTGTTGCAGTCTTATATGTTGGTGCACCTAGTGAGATGGAAATGAAAGAAAAGAAAGATCGTGTAGATGATGCCCTTGCGGCCACAAAAGCAGCAATTGAAGAAGGTATTATACCTGGAGGTGGCGTTGCACTAATTAGGGCAGGTGAGACACTTAACAAGGTAGTTGGTGAAAATGATGACGAAAACACAGGTATTCAAATTATAGCTACTGCTGTTCAAGAACCTTTGCGACAAATAGTAGTTAACTCAGGTGGCGAAGGTGCTGTTGTGATTTCAAAAATACTAAATAAAAAAGGTGATTTTGGATACAATGCAAAAAATGAAACCTATGAAAACATGTTAAAAGCAGGTATCATTGATCCGACAAAAGTAACAAGGATCGCATTAGAAAATGCCGCTTCTGTTGCTGGGATGCTACTAACCACAGAATGTGTTTTAGCAGATGTTAAAGAAGATGCTCCAGCAGCCCCTATGGGCGCTCCAGGAATGGGAGGAGGAATGCCAGGCATGATGTAGGCAAATAAGAAAAGTGAACTTTAAAAAACCCTGTTTATATCTGCAGGGTTTTTTTAATGCAATTTTTGTTGTACGATTTCCGACACAGCCTTACCGTCTGCTCGACCTTTTGATCTTTGAAGCACTACAGACATTAATTTACCCATTTCTTGCTTTGATTTAATATTTAATTCCTGCATTACAGAATCAATTAGTGATTCTATTTGACTTATTGTATATGGTTCAGGTAAGTAACTTAAGATAATACTAGCTTGATTATGTTCATGTTTTGCTAAATCTCCTCTTTCTTGAGAAGCATAAATCTTTTCAGCATCTTTTCGTTGTTTTAATAATTTTTGAAGAATTAAAATTTCTTTATCTTCTGTTAAGGGTTTAGAATTTTTATCTGTTTTCACAATTAATATTTCAGACTTGATTGCTCTAAGAACTTCAAGCCTCAAACTATCCTTTGCAAGCATAGATTGCTTAATGTCATTCATTATTTTATTTTCTAAATTCATGCTAATCAACATTATCGTGTAAAAAGGAATTGTTATTTTTTAATTCTATATCATCATCATCTAAATCTAACACAAGTCCTGATATCGGTTCTGAAGCAGAATGTTCAACTTGCTCCAACTCTAACCCTTGTCTTTTATATGCCGGCTCATCTTCTAACTCTTTTAATACTACCTGGTTATTAAAATTTAAGTTGTGGAATTTTTGCAATCTCTTTTTTCGATCTTCTGCGCGTTTAATATTACCCTCACTAACATCATCAAGATTATCTGAAATGATATTTTTATTTATAATTATCTTTTTATCTATATCTCTGTCACTAGCATCATCTTTGGAGCTGTTGTCATCAGATGACTCATTTTGTTCAAACTCTACCGCATATTCTTTAGATATTATATGCGCATCATCATGTTGGATTTTTTCATCTACTGTCTCAATAGGTTTTTCATCTTTCAAATCTGCATCCGTATTTAAAATGTGGATTTTTTTTGATTCTGATCCAGTTGTAGGGTCTATTTCATTACCTAAAACTCCTGTCGCAATAATAGTAATGCTAATATCTTCTTCTAGTGAAGGATCTTCTCCAACACCTAAAATAATATCTGAATCATTGCCAGCTTCAGTTTGTAAAAAATGATTAATTTCTCCTATTTCATTAAATGTAATTTCATTTTTTCCAGACAAAATCAACAATAATATCTTACTAGCACCTCTAATGTGATTATCATTTAACAATGGGGAATCCAATGCTTTCGCCACTACTTCTTCTGCACGATTTGGACCACTTGCTTTTCCTGAACCCATGATCGCTGTACCACTATCTTTTAACACAGTCTTGGCATCATTTAAATCAATATTAACTGTGCAGTTTTGAGTAATGACTTCTGCGATACTTCTAGCAGCAACCATTAATATTTCATCTGCCTTAGCAAAACCTGCTTTTAATCCTAAGTCACCATAAACCTCAACTAATTTGTCATTATTAATCACGATTAAAGAATCAACATATTGTCTCATTGTTTCTATCCCATCTTGAGCTTGTTTAAATCTCTTGGGGCCCTCAAAATTAAATGGAGCTGTCACAATACCAATTGTCAAAATACCCAATTCTTTTGATATCTTTGCAATGACAGGTGCAGCCCCTGTCCCAGTACCACCACCCATGCCCGCAGTGACAAAAACCATTTTAGTGTTCTTCTGTAAAATATCTCTAATTTCTGTCTCACTTTCAAGAGCAGACTGTTCTCCTACAGAAGGATTGGCGCCAGCACCTAATCCCTCTGTTAAAGATATGCCTAATTGTATTTTTGTTAATGCTTGACCCTGATCTAATGCTTGAGCATCTGTATTACAAATCATAAAATCTACACCTCGAATCCCTTTATCAACCATGTAATTAACTGCATTACTGCCACCACCACCAACACCAATTACTTTAATTACAGACGATTGATTTTTAGGTAAATCAAATTTCATCGAAGAATCATCAACTTCAGGATCTGATACAATAATATCTTGAAGATGATCATCCTCTACAGATTGATCTTTAGAATCTAACTCATTAATAATTGAATCCTCCGAAGAACCGAAATCCATAGAAGGCTCCTCAGAATCTAACTCATTAATAATTGAATCCTCCGAAGAACCGAAATCCACAGAAGGCTCCTCAGAATCTAACTCATTAATAATTGAATCCTCCGAAGAACCGAAATCCATAGAAGGCTCCTCAGAATCTAACTTATTCATAATTGAATCTGATGCAGTATCATTTTCTGATCTAGAGAGTAGATCGTCAGATTCATCAAATAAGTTTGTAAAATTATTTTTATCGTCTATCATAACATAAAGTGATTATTCATTTAATAAAAAATTAAGGAATGTTTTTGACCAATTCTCAAAAAAAGTTGGCTTTGATTTCTTTATACCAGGTTCCTTTGAATCCTGTATGTCTTCAAAATTATTTACTTTTAATCCTCTTAAAACCAGACCTACTGACGTAGCATAAGAGGGGTGTGAAATTTCTTCTAGTGTTCCTTTGGCTAAATGTTCATTTGAAAACCCTATTCTAGTAGGCATGCCAGTTATATATTCTGTTAATTGCTTTATATGTTTTAATTGTGAGCCACCCCCCGTTAACACAATGCCTGCTATTAATTTATTTTTACCCTCTTGAAATCCATACGAAGTAATTTGTCTATATACTTGATCTATTATTTCCTCAACTCTAGCCTTAATGATTTTGGATAAATTTTTTAACGAAATCTCTTTTGGCTCTCGACCTCTAAGGCCTGGAATAGAAACTATTTCACTATCCTTATTTTCACTAGGCCATGCTGATCCAAATCGAATTTTTAATGCTTCTGCATCTTTTTCTATAATAGAACACCCTTCTTTGATATCTTCTGTAATAACATTACCCCCAAATGGAATTACTGCAGTATGTCTAATAATGCCGTCTTTAAATATCGCCACATCAGTAGTCCCACCACCTATGTCTACTAAAACAACACCTGCCTCTTTTTCTTCAGGGCTTAAGACAGCATCTGCAGATGCAAGTGGCTCCAAGTTTAAAGCAGTAATATTTAAACCAGACTCAACTACACATCTAGTAATATTTTTAATTGCAGCTGTTTGACCTGCAACAATATGAAAGTTAGCTTCCAATCTGCTGCCATACATTCCCTCCGGTTGATTAATATTTGTTTCACCATCAATTTTATATTCTTGAGCTAATACATGTATCATTTCCTCTCCTGGAAGTAATATTAATTTTTTAACATTTTTATGTAGTTTTTCAATGTCTACCTGATCAATGAATTTTTCTGGATTATCTCTGGTGATATAATCAGAATGTTGTAAACTTCTAATATGTTGACCCGCTATACCTGTACATACAGAACTGACTTTAATACCGTAATCATTATGTACAAGTTCTATCGCGTGATTAATTGATTCAACAGTCTGCATGATATTGTTAACAATACCTCTTTTTACTCCTAAAGATTTAGACTTCCCCACACCAAGAATCTCTAATTTGTCATGTTCATTTAATTTGCCTGCCAAACACACAATCTTAGTGGTGCCAATATCTAAACCAAATACAATGTTTTCTTGTTCCATTAATTAATACATATTATTTGTTTATCATATGTTATGTTAATAGATTGACAATATCCACATGTCAATTTAACTGATGAAAAATTATAAAACAACTCTATCATCTTTATACTCTCTGTGTCAAGCACTGGCTGACTTCCAATATTAACACCTAAATCACACGCTTTAGCTGATAATATATAGCCATTATCACCATCATAATGCACACCACCTATTAGCTTATTTAATAATGGTTCGCTATATATTTTATTAACTAAATCAAATGTTTCAATAAGTGTATTTTTATTTAAATCTCCGCTGATAATTAATAAACTTTCATCTACCTTTGACAAAGGGGGTAACATCACCCCTGCAGAATCAAAATAATATATTTTATTCTTTTGCAATAACCTTATAAATGGTTGACGAAAATCAATATCTATTTTCAACGCTCCCTCTACATCTAAATATACTTCAGCTTTACTAATATATTGATGGCGCAATATTAATTCTTCTAACAGTTGGGTGTTTATATCTTTATCCAACGTGTCAAGAGCTTCCAAAAAGTCTACAACAACCTTTTGAACAGAATCATGAATAGAGTTTTGAAAATTATTATCTAACTCATAATTCACAATAAATCTATTATTAAAATGATAATTGGAACTTGTTGAATCTGAAAAGAAATAAAAAACACTTAAAAGAAGTATTAGAAATAACCACTTTAATAATTTGTAATATATATTCATGATAACGCTGACTTAATAACAGGAATCAATTTATATATATCCCCTGCGCCTGCTGTAATTAATAATTTAGGCTTATGCTGCAACAATAAAGTATTTAAAGAGTCATGCAACATGGAATCTGTAATTTTTCCGGGTGCATGCCAGCTGTTTTGTAAAGTAACTTTTTTTATTAAATTTTCTGAACTAACACCTGGGATTTGCTGTTCTCTCGCCGGATATATATCAAGTAAAATTAATTTATCAACCAATGACAATACTTGTGCAAATTGATTTTCAAATTCTTGAGTTCTAGAAAATAAATGTGGTTGAAAAATTAAAAACAACTCTTTGTCTTTATGTAACATCTTTACACTACTTATTAACGCTTTTAGTTCTTCTGGATGATGTGCATAATCATCAATTAAGACTAAATTTGAATTATGTATATAATGATAATCTAGTCGTCTAGATACGCCCTTAAAAGAGGACAGCCCTTTGCCAATACTAATTGGGCTTATGCCGACGGAGAAAGCTAAAGCCGCTGCTGCTATAGCGTTCTCTACATTATAATGAGACTCAAACTTTAAATAAGTTTTTATACTTGAATTATTTGGAAATCTTATTTTAAAAATTAATGAATTTTTTTTACAGCTAATATCATAAGCATAGAAATCTGAACCAGGTTCTATTGCATAAGTAGTGTCGAATTTATGTTTAAGTTTTCTGTTGCCTATTACACAGCTTTTAGTGCTAAAGATAAATGTCTTATATGCGCTTATCATATCATCATAATCTTCATATATGTCGCCATGATCTTTATCCAAAGAAGATATTAATGAAATATGTGGATTTAATTTTAAAAATGACTTGTCATATTCATCTGCTTCCACAACCATGATGTCAGAATCTCCAACCATAAAATTAGTATGATAATTTGTAGATACACCTCCAAAAAAAGGGAGGTATATATTAATGTAAATAAATCTTCATCTAGTATTTCACCTTGTATTTTTTTCATTGTTTCATGTCTAGGATTGACAACACCCTTTTCTACAACATCTAACCAATTTTTAACACCCTCTACTTGATCAAAAGAAAAAACATGCTCTAAACATGCTATTTCAGATTCTAGTCCTTTTATATTATCATAGATATCTTTTGATCCCACAAATACTATTTTTGCACCACAATCATGAATAATATATTTATATTCTTCTCGTGTAATATTTGCATATATTCCTACATTAACAGCGCCAATTTTATTAATTCCCATATCTACTAAACTCCATTCAGGTCTGTTCAATGAAATAATACAAATTTTATCATTTTTTTGAATACCAATATTTAATAACCCGTATCCAATATTATTTGATGTTTCAATATATTCAGTTGTGCTATATGTGCGCATTTCGCCATTTCTTTTTACGGCCAACATGTCTTCTTTTGGAAACAATTTATGGTATCTTTCAGCTAATTGAAATAATTTTAGACTTTCCATAATTAAGGGGGGTTATTTATTAGATGTTCAATCTAACAAAAATATTGTAAATATCAATGATTATTAACAAGGTATTAAATTGTTTAAAATATTTTGCTTTTTGTTAATAATAAGATGCTAGAAATATTTATTTTTAATTAAAATAACAATCAAATGTCAAAAAATAATCTCACAACAGTTGAAGATGCTCTTGATATGGGCTTATTATCAGAAGAGTATGATAAAATATGTCAAGTTCTAGATCGTACTCCAAACCACACAGAGTTAAGTGTATTCTCTGTTATGTGGTCGGAACATTGTTCTTATAAGAATTCTATCTTATGGTTAAAAAAACTACCTAAATCTGCAGCACACATGTTAGTTGAAGCTGGAGAAGAGAATGCGGGCTTGGTTGACATTGGTGATGGTTTGGCGTGTGCTTTTAAAATAGAATCACATAATCATCCTTCTGCACTGGAACCATATCAAGGTGCGGCTACTGGTGTTGGGGGTATTAATCGAGACATTTTTACCATGGGTGCTAGACCGATTGCTCAATTAAATTCACTTCGATTTGGAGATATTCATTTAAATAGAACACAATGGCTTTTAAAAGGTGTTGTAAAAGGTATTGGTGATTATGGTAATTCATTCGGTATTCCAACTGTGGGGGGTGAAACATTTTTTGATAAAAGTTATAATGCGAATCCTTTGGTCAATGCTTTTTCTGCTGGTATTATGAAAAAAGGAGATATGATATCTGCAACAGCTTCTGGACCAGGTAATCCTGTTTTTATTGTTGGCTCTGCTACTGGCAAAGATGGTATTAACGGTGCTTCTTTTGCTTCCAAAGATTTAACAGAAGATTCTGTGGATGATATTCCTTCTGTTCAGGTTGGAGATCCATTTCAAGAAAAACTTTTATTAGAAGCTACTATGGAATTATCTAAAACAAATGCATTAGTGGGCATGCAAGATATGGGTGCGGCAGGCATCATTTGCTCCACTTCTGAAATGAGTAGTGCTGGTGGATGTGGCATGACTATTAACCTCGATAAGGTTCCTGTAAGGCAAAAAATGGAACCTTTTGAAATTCTGTTATCTGAATCACAAGAAAGAATGTTA
>Ga0114993_10007358_pt1 | contig 10186 bp, 5 predicted proteins | sample ArcticOcean_MG_C_FD_87042 | JGI IMG/M metagenome (GOLD analysis project Ga0114993, IMG submission 87042) | Marine microbial communities from western Arctic Ocean - ArcticOcean_MG_CB2_150 | ecosystem: Environmental > Aquatic > Marine > Oceanic | place: Arctic Ocean: Canada Basin | collected...
ATCCAACGAGAGAGTTCGCGGTCCGCTGCAACCAGGACCTCGTAGAGCTTGATCGCTTCGCCAAATTCCCCAGAAAGATGAAGACCGATGAGTGGGAGCTGAAGCGTCTAGTCGAGGCCCACGTCCAGTTCACTGGGTCGACCCGTGGCCAAGCGATCCTGAACGAATGGGAGAGTCATATCACCGAGTTCGTCAGGGTGATCCCGACGGACTACAAGAAGGCGTTGGAACGAAAGGCGAAACCCGAAGGTGAGCGTCCGTTAGATCGTGCTCCGCAGATCGCCTTCCGGCGCATTCCTGTGACGTGACGGATGACTCACAATCGATGGATAAGAACCGAGGTTTTCTCTAGTTCAAACACAGCGCAACATATTGTCAATTACTTTGGTATTTGCGCCGAGAAAGCATGAAAGGTCATGGTGGGGCTCGGATTGCGGTATATGTAGGACAGGACTGGCAGCATCGACGTCCTCAAATCAAAGCGACTAGGTTCAGGCGAACCCATTCCGCGGGAACCACCGATAGATTACAAGTGCGCGAGCGGAACTACAGCGTAACGATGAGTCGGTCATGGCCGTCCAGCACGAAGAGCAGGCCGCAGGAATGACGGCGTTAAGAGGGTAGATCATGGGCAAGACCACAGGTTTCATGGAATATACGAGGGAAACGGTACCCTATCGGGATGCTGCCGAACGTATCGCTGATTTCGATGAAATTTACACCGAACACGATACTGCACAGCTCAAGATTCAGGGCGCCCGATGCATGGACTGCGGTGTGCCGTTCTGCCAGGCGGAACCAGGTTGTCCGATCGACAACCTGATTCCCGAGTGGAACGACCTTGTATATCGCGACCAATGGCGAGAAGCACTAGAACGTCTGCAAGAGACAAATAATTTCCCGGAATTCACGGGGCGCACCTGTCCTGCACCCTGCGAGGGTTCCTGCGTCCTCGGCATTAACGAGCCGCCGGTCACGATCAAAAACATTGAAAACGCGATCATCGACCGCGGTTTTGCCGAAGGTTGGGTGAAATCCGCGCAACTGGGTGAGCGGACAGGTAAGAAGGTTGCGATCGTGGGTTCTGGCCCGGCCGGATTAACAGCAGCCGATCAGCTGAACAAATTAGGGCATAGTGTGACGGTTTACGAACGTGAGGACCGAATCGGCGGATTGTTGATGTATGGCATTCCAAACATGAAACTGGATAAGCAGATCGTCGACCGACGTATCAATCTGCTCCGAGACGGCGGTATCAGGTTTGTCACCGGCGCAGATGTCGGGCGGACTGTCGATGTAGAAGAACTCATCGCTGACCATGACGCGATGCTACTGGCCACCGGAGCAACCGTTCCAAGAAATTTGCTGATTCTGGGCAGAGAGCTAACCGGTATTCATTTTGCGATGGATTTTCTGACTGCGACGACCCGGAGTCTGCTGGCCAGTAATCTGGAGGATGGCCGGTATATCGATGCGAAAGACAAACGAGTCATTGTGATCGGCGGAGGAGACACCGGTACCGATTGTATCGGTACGGCAATGAGACATGGTTGCGCGAGTCTGGTAAATCTCGAACTGCTGCAGGAGCCTCCGGACGAGCGCTCGACGGACAATCCGTGGCCCGAGTGGCCCCTCATTCTGCGTACTGACTACGGCCATGAGGAATGTATCGTGGAATTGGGCAGCGACCCACGGACCTGCAGCGTCGCTACCAAGGAGTTCATCGGTGATGGGAATGGAAACGTGAGCGCGCTGAGGATCACCGAAGTCAATTGGACGAACAACGGCGGACGTCGGGAGATGTACGAGATCGCAGATAGCGAAAGGATTCTGGAATGTGACCTGGTGCTGCTTGCGATGGGTTTTTTGGGCCCCGAGTCGTACGTCGCCGACACTCTGAAGATCGAATCTGATGCTCGATCGAACTACTCCGCCGAGTACGGTGATTTCCGAACGTGCGTGCCCGGAGTTTTTGCTGCCGGCGACTGCCGACGCGGTCAGTCTCTCGTAGTTTGGGGAATCAACGAGGGTCGAGGTGCCGCGTTAGCAATCGACCATTTCCTTACGGGTTCCACGACCCTGTCATTATCCTCGAGCTAGAGGACACCGGCAGCCCTGTTCAGGACCTTTCGCAAGAACGGTGCAGTAGGCGCCCCATCCGTTGCCGCGACCTCCTCCGGGGTCCCAGCCACGACGATCTTCCCACCCTTTGCTCCCGCTCCTGGACCCATCTCGATCACCCAATCTGCTGACCTGATCACATCCAGATTGTGCTCGATGACTACCACAGTGTTCTCAGCGCGAACCAAGCGGTCCAGAACGTCGAGCAGTCTCCCGATGTCTTCTCCCGCCAACCCTGTGGTCGGCTCGTCCAGCAGGTAGAGCTTCCTTCCCTTCATCCCTGTGGCCCCGGCCAGTTCGCGAGCAATCTTCAGCCTCTGGGCCTCCCCGCCCGAGAGCGTAGTCGCCGATTGACCCAGGCGGAGGTACCCGAGCCCTACCTCTTGAAGGTGCCAAAGAGCCTGACCGAGTTTTCGCTCGCGCGCGAAGAAGCTAATCGCCTCATCAACCGTCATTTCCAGAACATCGGCGATTGAGCGGTTCTTCAGCTTTACATCCAGGACCTCGCGCTTAAATCGGTCGCCGTGGCAAACGTCGCACGGTACATACACATCTGCCATGAAGACCATCTCAACCTTGACGTGGCCCGCTCCTTTGCAGGCCTCACATCGGCCTCCTGGGACGTTGAATGAAAAGTTGCGATCTCGATACCCGCGCTCGAGAGAGAGTGGCTGGCTCGCAAAAATCCGTCTCGCCTCATCCCAGGCCTTGATGTAGGTGACCGGATTTGATCGCGGGGTGCGACCGATCGGCGACTGATCCACCAGGACGACAGCCTGCAGATAACCCAACCCTTCCAAATCGTCATAGCTCCCTACCGCCTCCCCAAGATGCTCCTTGGCGGATGTCCTTCCGCCATTTAGCTCCCTTTGGAGCGCGCGGTAGAGGGTGTCATGAATCAACGTGGACTTTCCGGACCCCGAGACCCCCGTGACCGCGATCAGGCGACCCAAGGGTAACTCGAGGTCAACGCCCAACACGTTGTGCAGCCTAGCGTTATGGATCCGTAGGCTTGCTCCCTCTATAATTCGCCGCTTCTGGATTCTTACCTCGGACCGACCCGACAGATATCTGCCGGTCGCCGTGTCCGCGTCGGCCAGCGCCGCCGGTATCCCTTCGAATACGATTCGCCCGCCGCCTTCACCCGAGCCGGGTCCGAGCTCGACAACATGATCGGCATGGCGAATGGCATCTGGGTCGTGCTCGATCACAATCACTGTGTTCCCCAGGTCACGCAGACGTACAAGGAGCCGAAGAAGAGCGTCCATGTCCTTTGGATGGAGCCCAATAGAGGGCTCATCCAGGACATAGAGGGTGTCCACTAACTGAGAGCCAATGGAGTTAGCCAAGTTGATACGTTGCGCTTCTCCCCCGGAGAGAGTCTTCGTCTGCCGTTCGAGGGTGAGGTACCCAAGCCCCACCTCCACCAGAAAGCACAGTCGGGCCCGTATTTCCTGGAGCACTGTCTCGGAGATCTGTTCTTCTGCTGGCGAGAGGGCAATCGCCTCGACCCAAGGTTGCAGTACCTCCAGAGGCATCCGGGACACTGCACCTACATCCTTGCCGCCGACTCGCACGTGGAGGGCCTCCGGCCGGAGCCTGGAACCGCCGCACGCCCCGCAGGCCTGCGGACTTTGGTACTTCCTCAAGAACACTCGAATGTACTGCTTGTACCGCTTCTTCTCCCTTAACCGAAGAAAGGGCACAACCCCTTGGAATGCCGGAGCTCCGAGCCTTCCTTTGCCGGCCAGGTGCCCATGGAGGACCGCCTTACGGAAGCCCTCGGGCAAGTCGGACCAGGGCGCCCTGAGAGACGCTTCCTGCACTTCGGCAAATGCACGTAGCCGTGCGCGCTCTCGCTTGTATCGGGGCTTGCTCCACGGGTCCACGGCGCCGTCCTCCAGCGTACGACCTCGATCCGGAACGATCAGATCCTCGTCATACTCGAGCGTAGCTCCGAACCCCGTGCACTCTGGACAAGACCCATAGGGCGAATTGAAGGAAAAGAGCTGGGGTGTGGGGTCTGGAAAGTCGACTGCCGGATGATCCGGACAGCGGAATCGCTCCGTGAACGCGATCCGTAAAGGGGAACCACCCGGCACATAGGTGACCGCCTCGCCTTCACCCTCCTGGAATGCGGTCCCGAGCGAGTCTGCAAGGCGATCACGCCCTTCCCCACTCACAGTGACCCGATCCACAACGACCTCGATCTCCTGAGCGGCAGCCAGGTCGAGGCCGAGCGCCTCAGTATCCTCCGACCCCTCCACGCCGAGATCCACCAGGGCCCCATCCGCGAGCAGCCGAACGAAGCCGAGAGACCGTAGGCTCAGGACCAGCGCTCGGTGCGTGGTCTCCGAGCTACGAGGCAGCGGAAACGCGATCATGAGTCGAGTTCCGTGAGGAAGCGCCATAAGTCGGTCGACGGCGCTCGTGACCGTATCGGGCTCTACCCTTCGATCACAATCTGGGCAGTAGGTGCGCCCAACCCTCGCAAAGAGCAGCCGCACGTAGTCGTAGACCTCGGTGGCGGTGCCTACCGTGGATCGACTCGTCTTAGTCGGATTCTTCTGCTCGATCGCGACTGCGGGCGAGATTCCCTCGATAGAGTCCACGTCCGGCTTCTCGATTCGATCGAGAAACTGTTTCGCGTACGCTGAGAGCGACTCTACATACCGTCGCTGCCCCTCCGCAAAGAGAGTATCCAACGCGAGCGAGGATTTTCCGGAGCCAGACGGCCCCGTAACGACGGTGATGAGCCCTCGAGGGAGGTCAAGATTCAGATTCTTGAGGTTGTGTTGGCGTGCGCCTCGAACGCGAATGTAGTCGTCCATTCAATACGATGTGTGGACTGTCGCGGGAGCCCCCGGCACGAAACTTCCATGAATTAGAAGGCAAAGAAGCACATACCCCGCTCCGAATGATGGGGGTCCGGTCCGCCGCGCCAAAGTTTCCAAAAGCCTTGTGCGTTTGCCCCAATCAATACACCGTTTTTGTCATGGTCCCAGGAAACCGTGTTCCGCGTAGTGCGTGGCGATGGGTTTTGGGGCGGACAACGACGGTTAGCATTCTCACGCTAGGGTCGTTCGGATGTTCACGAGTCATGCCAGCGGGCCTCGCCGGTCCGGTCCCCGGTCCGGATTGGGTTGAGGTCGGCGTGGCCTCGTGGTACGGAGATCCGTACCACGGACGGACGACCGCTTCCGGGGAGGTGTATGACATGGAGGCGATGACCGCTGCCCATCAGACCCTTCCCTTCGGGACGGTGCTGTCCGTGTGGAACCTCGATAACGGGCTCGTCACAACCGTGCGGGTGAACGACCGAGGGCCCTTCTGGCAAAATCGAATCGTGGATTTGTCCCGGCACGCTGCGAGGGAGCTGGATATGATTGGGCCGGGCACGGCCCGAGTCCGCCTCACGATCGTGGCGCCGGCTATGGCCGCGGGACCTTGAACCCCTAGGCCTTCTCGACCGACTGATCAGGCTCCGCTGGAGGATTCGCGGCAAGCTGTTCCTGCAGAATTCTCGCTGCGACTTCCGGATCCGCCTTTCCGCCGGTCCTCGCCATCAACTGTCCGATGAAGAAACTCAGCAAACCATGTTTACCCGCTCGGAACTCGTCGGCCTTTCCCACGTGTACCTTGAGTAATTCCGAGATCAGGGGTGTAAGGATCTCCTCGCCACTGACCTGAGAAAGATCCATGCGGTCCACGATTTCTCGAGGATCGCCCCCTTCCCGGGCTAGCACCTCCAGAACCTCCCCACCGGCTCGGCGCGATATGGTGCTGCCCACGACCAAATGCACCAAGCGGGCAAGCTGCACCGGTCCGAATGGGAGCTGGGTGCGGGTGCGGTCTCCCTGGACTCTCGGGAGATCGTTGATGACCCAGTTCGCGATCGGCACCGCTGAGGATGCAGCCTGCTCTGGTGAGGGATAGGCGGATACCGTAGCCCGGAAGAATTGGGCTAGGGCGGGGTCCTTTCCGAGAATCTCGGCGTTGATTTGAGTCACCCCAAACTGAGCTTCGATCTTATCCGCCCTCGCGCGCGCTTCCGGTGACAAGGGTTCGCGCACGTCCGCAGTCGGTTCGGCCGCCGCACGGCGCGCCGGCCGTTCGCCCTTGTAAGTCTGTGAAGGGCCGCCTGCCGCTCGCGACGCCCTCTGGGCCCACGTGTCGCGAAGAGTGACGATACGGTTGAACACTGGGCGTGCCGGATCATCGAGCACAGGGTCCCGCCAAAAATAGCCCAAACGTTCGAACTGATAACGGATGTCCGCAGGATCCGTGAGCACGGAGGGCTCGATCAAGGCCTCCTTCTTGACCTCCAGAGAATCTGGGTTGAGGAAGTCAGTAAATTGACTCTCCTTACCCTCTGCGGCGGCCGCAGCATCCGGGTCGGCTACGCTGAAGAGCCGGTCGTAGAGCCTGACCTCGCATGGCACGGCGTGCTCCCGAGATACCCAATGAATCGTCCCCTTTACGGAACGGCCACTGCCTCTCAGCCCGTGCCAGCTGTCGGGGTCGTGGCTACACCGCAGTTCGACGACCCTGCCCGATGAATCCTTGATCACTTCGTCGCAGCGGATGATGCAGCCATATCGTAATCGCACCTCCCCACCGGGCACGAGTCGTCGAAAACCCGCGGGAGGCATCTCGACGAAGTCGTCGCGCTCGATGTACAGATCCCTCCCGAAATGCACAGGTCGCGATCCTTCCCGAGGGACGTCGCGAGGGAAATAGGGCGCGTCGCGCATGTCTACCATACCGTCCGGCCAGTCCGTTAGAACCACTCTGAGCGGATTGAGGACCGCAAACACCCTCGGCGCCTTCTGATTTAAGTCCTCACGGATCGCGAATTCTAGCCTCCCTACATCGATCCTTGCATCCGCCCTCGCAACGCCGACCATGCCCCAGAATCCGCGAATCGCCTCGGGGGTAACGCCCCGTCGCCGGAACGCAGCAAGCGTTGGCATCCTAGGGTCATCCCATCCGTCCACGTGGCCGTCTTGTACCAGCCGAAGCAGCCTTCGCTTACTCGTGACAGTGTGATTCAGGAGTCCCTTGCCGAACTCGAACTGATGCGGACGCGGCTCATCGAAGCCGACTTCGTCCAGAATCCAGTCGTAGAGCTCCCGGTTGTTGGCAAACTCCAACGTGCATAGTGAGTGCGTGACCCCTTCGATCGCGTCCTCGAGGCAGTGCGCATAGTCGTACATGGGGTAAATGCACCATGCACCCCCAGTCCGATGGTGGCTCGCATGCCGAATTCGGTACAGGATCGGATCACGCATCAGCATATTCGGGGAGGCCATATCGATTCTGGCCCTCAGAACATGAGTGCCGTCCTCGAACTCTCCCGCACGCATGCGACGGAAGATCTCGAGGTTTGTCTCCACAGACCGCCCGCGGTCCGCGCTCTCTGCTCCGGGGCGGATGACGGTCCCTCTGCCCTCCCGGATCTCGGCCTCCGTCTCAGAATCCACGTAAGCCCTGCCCTTCCGGATCAGGTCTTCCGCATAATCGTACATCTGTTCGAAATAGTCGGCTGCGTGATAGAGATGTTCTCCCCAATCGAATCCCAGCCACCGAACGTCCTCCTGGATCGCCCTAACGTACTCGGGCTCTTCGGTCGTCGGATTCGTATCATCGAAACGGAGATGGCACCGGCCACCATACTCCTTTGCGATGTCGAAATTCAGGATAATCGACTTCGCGTGACCGATGTGCAGGTAGCCATTGGGCTCTGGCGGAAACCGGGTCACCACCTCTCCGGCGTACTTGCCGTCGGTCAGATCCCGATCGATGATCTGCCGGATGAAGTGCCGGCTAGAGAGTGAGGGGTTGGAGTCACGATCCGACATCTGGTTCCCGGTCGTAAGCCCTCGCGGATACGAACCCTCGAAGGAGTGCTAAACTCTTGGGTCCTGTAACGTAGGGGGAGCCTGTAGAACCCAAAAGACCCGGGCAGACAAGAACCTGTAAAGAAGTACCGCCCTTGGCGGCAAGCCCCTTGGTAGACCATCCACGCCGAGGGACGTTGACCGACGAAGCGCCCGGGCCTAGCTTAAAACGCCATGCGAAATGACCTACGGCACGTGCATAATTCCTATTATCACCGGTCCCGGACGGGATGGGTGGAGGTCGGAGTGCGCGCCTGAGGTTTGGTGTCCTCGCAGTCGACTGAGTCCCACGGCCCGTCCCGAGATCGGACGGGCCGTATTTTTTTCTCAGCCTTGGATTACGAATCGGACGGATCGTGGCACCCGCAAGTGAGAACAGACAAATGATGAGAATTGCGGTTCCCAACAAAGGGCGGCTGAAGGATGGCGTACTGGAGCTATTCGAGCGGGCCGGACTGAAGGCAGAGTTCCGAGCCGAGCGAGCTCTGGTCGCGCAGCTTGGGTCTGATTTTCAAGCGATCTTCGTTAGGGCTCAAGATATTCCGGAGTTCGTGGCGGATGGAGCCGCGGAGTTTGGAATCACGGGGCGAGACCTTGTCGCTGAGTCGAGCCGAACCGAGATCGGGGAGCTCCTGGACCTGGGCTTTGGGCGTTGCCGCCTCATTGTGGCAGTGCGAGATGAAAGCGACGTGAGGGAGCCAGCGCAGCTTGCCCCGAGGATCCGGGTCGCGACCTCGTTTCCAAACGTATCCACTCGCTTCTTCGAAACCCTGGGCATTCCGATGCAGGTCGTTCCGGTCTCAGGCGCTGCGGAAATCGCACCCCACCTCGGAGTCGCAGATGTGATCGTGGATCTCACGTCGACGGGTTCGACACTCCGGGTGAACGGCCTCAAGGAGATCGGGACCATCCTGGAGTCGACGGCTCTGCTGATCGGCAATACCGGTGTCCTCGAAGCAGAGGGCGCGCTGAAAGCTACCGAGGAACTCGTGGCTGCGCTCGAATCCGTTATTCGGGCCAGGGAGAAGAGGTACCTGATGAGTAATGTGCCTCGGGACCGTCTGGACGAGGTGCGGCTTGTTGTCCCAGGTATTTCCGGGCCAACGGTCGTGGATGTTCTCGACCGAGACACTTGGGTGGCTGTCCACGCGGTCGTTGACGCAGATGCGGTTTACCAGACGATCGCACGCCTGAAGACACTGGGTGCGGAGGGGATTCTGGTTACTCGGATCGAGCGCCTCATGCCATGAAGCTCGCGATCGAAGCACGGATATCCGCGCTTACGCCCGACCAGCTCGCGCTCCTGCTTGAGCGGGCACCGACGGATGAGCGTCAGCTCCGAGAGACCGTTAGGGACATCCTAGACCGCGTCCGATCGGACGGCGATGAGGCGCTCTTTCAGCTGGCACAAGAGTTGGACGCAGTTGCCCTGGCGAGCCTAGAGGTTCCTCGGGAGCGATGGAGCCCCGCCTTGGAAGCCCTCGATCCCGAGGAGAGGTCCGGATGGGAACGGGCCGCGCGAAACATTCACGCATTCCACCTGGCTCAGATCCCGCCCCACGTGACATTGGAGATCGAGCCTGGGGTCCGACTGGGGAGGCGCGTGGTTCCGCTTCAAACCGTTGGCATCTACGCGCCAGGGGGGAGCGCGGCCTATCCGTCCTCGGTCCTGATGGGCGCCGTACCTGCGAAAGCGGCAGGCGTCGCAGAGATCGTCGTCTGCTCGCCACCGGGGCCCACGGGAGAGCCGCCCGAAGCGGTGCTGGCGGCGTGTGAAATCGCAGGGGCGACCCGGCTGTTTGCGCTAGGAGGGGCGGGCGCAGTTGGCGCGATGGCCTTCGGAACCGAGACGGTTCCTCGAGCGGACGCGGTGATGGGCCCTGGAAGCCAGTGGGTCACGGAGGCGAAACGCCAGGTGGCGGGAAACGTACGAATTGACTCGCCGGCAGGGCCCTCGGAGGTCCTGGTCGTGGCTGATCGCTCCGCGTCTCCGTCGCGAGTGGCCGCGGAGCTCATTGCACAAGCCGAGCATGACCCGGAAGCGTCGGTGGCCGCTGTCTCTTGGCAATCCGATGTACTCACCGCAGTACGAGCCGAGCTAGAGCGACAGATCGAGGAGGCGCCCCGCAGAAACGTGATCGAGGCGGCGCTTGCCTCGCGCGGAG
>Ga0114993_10007361_pt1 | contig 10183 bp, 10 predicted proteins | sample ArcticOcean_MG_C_FD_87042 | JGI IMG/M metagenome (GOLD analysis project Ga0114993, IMG submission 87042) | Marine microbial communities from western Arctic Ocean - ArcticOcean_MG_CB2_150 | ecosystem: Environmental > Aquatic > Marine > Oceanic | place: Arctic Ocean: Canada Basin | collected...
ACGGTCCATGCGGCGGCGGCACTGGGGCTTTCAGATCACCTCGAACCCATGTTGAATAATAACAAAACCCTGGCCAATATGCCGAATGACGACGGATGTCGTCCGCTCCATTTTGCCCGTACGCCAGAGATAGCCGCCCTGCTCATACATGCTGGCGCGGAGGTTAATGTTCTTGATGACGATCACGATTCCTCTCCGATTCAATGGCGCATCGGAGACGGACCCGAGGTGCCTCGATATTTACTGGCCCACGCCGCTGTTCCTGATATCTTTGTTGCCGCGGCTCTGGGCGACAGCGATCTCACTCTGAATCTGATCAACGCCGATCCTGCCTGTGTCGCTTATCGGATCGGCAGCAACCGAGGCCCTTTCCCTGGTATCGGTTTTCAGGGTAATGCCGGGACTATATTGCAGTGGTCCGTGGGATTCAACCTGTCCCCCCACGAAACGGCGTTACGTTTCGGCCATCAGGCGCTCTTCGATTTGCTCTGGTCTCATTCACCGGTAAAAACGCGATTTCTGGTGGCCTGCATGTGCGCCGACCGCCCCACGGCTGAGGCCATCAAATCCAAACATCCCCACATTATCGGGTCCCTCGACGATGAGGATCTGGCTCTACTGACCAAATGCTGCTCGGATACCAACTACAACCTCAAGGCTGTCCGACTCATGTTGGATTTGGGATTTCCGGTTGCCACCAACCATAGCGACAACGAATGTTCATCGCTCCATCATGCCGCGTCCTGCGGTTATGCAGATATAACCGCCCTTCTGCTGAAGCATGGACATCCGCCCGACTTCCCGGATGAAAATGAAGGCACAACCCCGCTCCAGTCGGCTGTGTACGGTGCTATAAAGGCCCAAAGACATCCGGAAGGTAATTACGCTCGCGTGGTGCATTTGTTGCTGGAATTCGGTGCAACCGTCCCTGAAAACATGTATCCTACAGGCGATTCGAAGATCGACAAGGTGCTGGCCTCGGTCGTTCAATCATGATAGTGACCGCCAGAACCCCTGCTCATCAACGATACGGATCTATTACGTTATGACCCACGGGGCATAACGCATCGTGCGTCATGATAAAGGAGATGACTTTCAGGCAAAAAAATGCCCATTACAGGCCGGCATTTGTCTTTGAAAGAAACCGGAATATCAACACAGTGGTTGTCCGCTCGAATGCGTCTGAAGTCCGCTTGTTGCAGGCGGCATGTCATAGACATCCGAAACAGGATTCCCTCAAGACAATTAAGGGATCTTCAAAAACGCAGCTCACAACCTGTAAAGGGCAATTCTTTATACGTGTCCTGTTCAAAATAGCAAGAAAATTTCCGAGCGCCATTCAGGCCTGTAGGATGCACTCATAGGTGTGGCAACAAACCTATCCCTGCCTCTCGGCGGCGTATATACTCGGTTGTGATGGCACACATTAATGAAAGCCCTATTGTCCTTGTCAACGTGTATGGCAACCATTAACGTGACCGGTGTGAATTAAACCGGGCGAAGTCCCGCCGCTTCCTGAGTATCGCTTTTTACTTTATCGGGTTAGCGGCTGGATCATCTGTTTTCTGTTTGTAGGCCGTCAGCACCCGGTCAATAGCTTCATCACCGGTCGGATAATTTCCGGGGACCGGTGCGCCTGCCTTCAGCAGAAGGTCTACTGTTCGGGGATAGTCTCCTTCCGGATGCCGCCGGGCAACCACACCGCCGTGGATCGCCCATTGCAATGGCGTGGCCTTTTCACCGGGATCCTTGATATCGGCAGGGTGATTATGATCCAGCAGCAGTTTAACCAGCTCGGCGTCGCCGCTGTAAGCGCTGTTGTGCAGAGGGGTATGTCCGTGGTTAGGTTCGGGCGTCTCCACTGGAAAACCCAGGTCAAGCATAAGGCGGACCGCATCGATATCCTTGTTCGTCTCCCAGCAGAATTTTGCAGGAAGCGTCAGATCTTCTTCCGAAAGAGACGCGATTAGGCCGGGATGTTGGGAAGCGATTCGTTCAGCCAGCGGCCGATCGGCGCGTGTACAGGAGACAAGAAACCGCGTTTTTACGGGCGAGTGCGCCCACAGCAGGTCGTAGATTTCCCGATGGCCATTTTTCAGCGCAACCTCATGAGGCGACAGGTTGAATCCCAGTGTCCACTGATACATGGCCCCGCCTTTGCCTTCGTAGCCGATGCCCGGAAAGGGGCCGTTGTTGTATCCGATTCGGTCAGCGACGCCTGCAGGACGTTCGTGGATAAGGCGGGCTGCCAGCGCCGTATCACCCAGCGCGGCGACAGCAAAGAGGTCCGCTTCGGCACCCCGGGTGATCAGATAGCGGGATATATCCCGTCGTTCACGGATATGCCAATGCAACGGCGTTGAATTGTGGTCTTCGTCGCGGGCGTTTACATCGGCGCCGCCATCAATAAGATAAGCCGCTATGGTCTGATCAGCAGCAAAATGTAGCGGCGTGCCGCCGTCGCCACCGGGCGCATGGACGAGATCGGCATCGTCCGCGACAAGCTGCTTAACCGTTTCCAGCAGGCCCAGCGCCGCCGCCGCATGGATCGTCACGGTGGTGCCTCGATTGATCAGGTCGTGGGCTATGCCGGGTGCCATGGTACCATGAAGGCCGAAACCGGGTGCCCACCATTGGCTCACGGTTTCGACGGATGCATTGTTATCCATGAGCAGGTCCGCCATGGCTCTGCTGCGGGCTGCTGCGAGAGGAGGCATCCCCCGATCGAATAACGGTTCATTGATGTTTCGGCGGACCGTCTCGCTGGCATAGAGCAGAGATTCCACTGCGATGTGATCATCTGCCTTTATCGCTGCTTTAAACGCTTCAATCGTTTTTTCTAACCTGGTCAAAAAATTCTTTAACTCCTTTGTCTCCAGTTGGTTATAATGGATGCTTAAAGTACATGATTAAGAAGGGCGCTCTGCAACGGCTACAATGGAAACGACGACAATGAATATTAAACGAGGGCCGGTTACCGATTGAAGATTCCCCGCAGGGAAGTTACGGGTACCCGAAATACGATTGCGAGAGTTACTGCAATCCCCAGGGCCTCTCTTTGCTGTTCAGGTCAGTAGTATCGTACGGGATATAAAACGATGATAAAACACTTTATTTCTTCTTTGAAGCGTCCCTTAGGCAGGGATGTATTCAACCCCTGGTTTGAATGGGACGGCGCATATGACATTGGTCCCGAGGCACCCGTTATCCGACGAACCCATCTCGAACAATATCTGACGGAACGCAAACAGGCTTCGTGTTTACTGGTCGGCGAGGCGCTGGGATATCAAGGGGGGCGGTTTACCGGTATACCTATGACCTCGGAGCGTATTCTCCTGAACAAAACGGTCCACAAAGGGATTCAAGCACACCATGTTCTGAGGGGCATCGTCCCTAAGCGTACAAGCCAGACCATCATAAAACGCAACGGGTTTGTCGAACCTACCGCCACCATCATATGGGAACAGGTCATCAGGTCCGGGGTCGATACCAGAGCTCTTATTTTCTGGAACGCCTTCCCCTGGCATCCTTATAATCCGATCCTTGGTTTGTTGTCCAACAGGACCCCGACGCACAAAGAAATCGAAGCGGGCAAGGCGGCTCTGTTGACTCTTCTGGCCAGCATATCCGTCCGAAAGATAATAGCTGTAGGAGAAAAGGCCTATCACCAGCTGAATGCCATGGGGCTGGAGATATCAAAGGTACGGCATCCGGCCCATGGTGGCGCAGCGCTGTTTAGACGACAGTTCCGCCATGAGATGAGTCTATAACCCGGCATTGGTGGGGTTCGTCATTGATTTGCGGATACAGGTTGTCCCGTACGCCGCCTCACCATACTCGGGCGGCCTTTATAAGCCGGGACATGCCTGGCATTCATCACCCGACATGTCCCGTCGATGCCCGGAGTTTCGCCAACGTCCTATATACCTCAGGATACGTATACATCGTGTCCTGACAGTATCTCAATAGGTGGTTTGTAACAACGAACAATGAATGACCGCGTATCAAATCGGCAAAGGTCATTGGCTGAAATAAGCCTTCATAGGAGTAAAGTAGTGGTCCACCCAACCCTGCCTGTATTGCATACCGTGCTCAGGCAGGCCGGTATGGGTCAGGGTGATCTCGGTGCTTTTGTCGACAGGCGTCAGGGTGATTTCCAGATTGGAATCAAGCTCTTCCTCTTTGAATTCGGTGGTTCTCCAGGTCTGGACTATGGAGGCGTTTGCCTTGAGGGCGACATTCTCACCTGATATGTAGCCGTCCCAGGCGGAAAAGGATCCGCCAATTTCGTCAGAAGCGGTTGCTCCACCACCGGTCATTTTTTCATGTGTTTCGGAATCAAGCCAAGCGGTATAAATCATTTCTGGTGTCGCGGGAATGACATCGGATACAGTAAATTCTACAGCCATAAAACCTCCTTTGAGTAAGCCTTAAAGATTCAGAAAATGTGCAATGTAGGGTATTTGGTGAGAGCCCTTAAACACGGCCAAGAAATTTGGTATTTCAGCCCTATAAATGAAGCCGGTTACGGACGATAGGTCACCCATACGGCCAATGTCTATAGTACGCCGCCGCCGAATAGATATAGAAGTGTTATTTTTGTCTTAGGGGCCATGAATAGGTCCGATACTGCGGTCAACGCGCCCGTCATCTTCTCACGGTCATTTCCGGTTGATTTCTGTGGTTTCTTTTTGGCGTCCCTATGATTCGGCACCCAAGGCGCGCCGACAGGCGCCTACCCATATGATGATCCGCCCCAGGCGGCGGCGTGGAGGGCATGAAGGCTGTCGCCCCGGGCTCCTTTTTCCATAAGCAGGTTCATCGCGATGATTCGGGCATTGTTCGCAGCCCATGCCAAGGGGTCGCGTACCAGCGCGCCCGGTCCGCGTTGGGATCCATAGTCCGATGTCCTGTTATCCATAGGGGTAAACCTGGCTTGCCCATCAGTGGCTTATAAATAATACAGCTCACCGTCTCAAAAGGCAAATGCAGATCATTAGGGATACGACCAATTCGAATTGCATTTCATTTTCAAATTGCCTATTATGTATGTCTCCGGACAATATGATTAGTGTCTCATTTTGCCCTTTTAATGTCGCTCATACACCAAGGCACCGAAGCCGTAGACATACATCTTATCCTGGCGTGGACCACACGATCTCGAATCCCGATTTTGAAAAACGAGACGGCGGTATCGGTCCGTACTGCCGTCAGAGAAGTGTGCGCTGTTTTCGAGGTCAAGATCATCGAAGGTCTGGTAGCAGAAGATTATATTCGTATACGAGTGCAATGTCCATCCTCCGTTGCCATACACGGGCTGGCCGAAATGTTGAAGACGCGGAGCGACGAGATCATAGCCGGGATGTTGCCGGAGCTGCACGGCCGATTCGGTGGCCGATCCATCTGGTCAGGGGGGTATTTTTGCATGAGCGTCGACGGAGGCATCGACTTTCAGGACTACTTTAGGAATCAAAGTACGGCCAATGAGGAGGCGATTTCTATTCCCGGAGTAGATTAAGGTCGGTTTTCTACGGGTCGACTCGGACCGCCGTCTGAAATAGAGACCCTATAGGGAGGCGTCATGACGGTTAATACGGAGTTACATCGGATATTCGCCGCCGGATTAAACGGCGAAGTATGGGCGTTGCTTGATAAAGAAGCCGGCAGGACAGAGGACGACGATCGCCGTATGATTCATACCGCCCATGCCTCTCTGTACCATTGGCTGACCAGGTCGGAATGTTAGTCATGAAAGTGAGTATCCGCTCACTTTCTCCTAAATACAGCGGACGAAATGTATAATGAACTATCAGAGTGAAGTGTGGCTGCCCCAAAAGTCCAGGCGGCGCTCCTCAGCAGGCTGGTCAGACGGACCATATGGTCCGTCTGCGTAGATAATCAGGTCATGCGTGTTACCGTACTGGGAATCCTTTGTCATCGGCGGCCGCTGGACCGGAATCCATTCCGGTTGTATCATGAACGCAGCAGACAAACAGCCGGAGGAAGCATCCTCCGTTTTTCATGAAAGAGACCTTATCTCCGTAGCCGAGCTACCTGATGGATTTACGGCCGAGATCCTGTTCTGTAGAGACGCCCTGTATGCCGCAGAGGTCATCGGCGGTGCAGGTAAGGTTGTAAAGCCTATGGCTGGCCAAACCATCGGCCATCTGCTCCGGACCGAAGGGATAGACGACGGCTACCTGGTTACCGTTGATCTACAGCGATCACCTTGAGATATCGCGACACAAAGGCAAAATGGCCTGTCAGGAAAACGCTATAAGCCTGCCGTCAGGGTCCTTGCATTCATCGAACCAATAGCCATATGAACAAATCGTAACCGTTCAAGATACAGTAGAACGGTCGATATATTGAAATATTAAATATTGAATGACATATAAGATTATTATTTATAACGGGTTACTAACTAAATCTGATCGACGCGCTTTAACGGTTTTTCATGTTTTAATGCCTATGACATCGCACTTTAATCTACATGAGCCCCTTGTGCGGCTCCGACTTCATCAAGGCGCGATGCTGTGCCTACGGACATAATCATTCATCGCTTTCTTGTCCAACGGGAAGATATCCAGCCGGGGGTTAGATACGTGTTCCGGTACCAGAGCCAGGGGAAATGCAGCATTTTATGATATTGCCGTTTCCAAGATGCAGATCAGCAGTTAACCAGGTCGTCGACATTATATTTCCTTGGCCTGTTTTTCTGATCGGATATTTTACCATTCGTCGTGTGGCGGGTATCCTTACGGCAGTGCATTCTTGATATTCTCATCCGATTTCGCCGACAGGATGAAAGAGCTCAGAGCGTCTTCCATTTGCCCGAGAGCCTGTTCGTAGCTCTGTCTTAATTCGCATAGGGGACAATCAATGCCCGTACATGAGTCGCCTTCCCGACAGTCGTATCTGGAGAGAAGCAATTCTATTTGCTTATTAGGGGATAAAGTAGGCGGCGGGATGTCAGATGGTCTCAACATATTGGATCCTCGATAAGTAAAGGGGACTGTCGCTGCTTGGTATCAGATATTAAGATAGTAGAAAAGATGAAAAAATCAACCATAGCCGTCCGTCGTCTCTGGGGTGAATGGGCCTCTCTTTGGACGAAGGGAGAATCGACATTTGAAAAAAGAGGAAGGCTGCTGCGTAGACTGCCACGCCCGCCAGGATCTAATGGAGCTACAGGAGATGAAGGACGACGCACCGCTTTCCGAGGCGCTTTTCGCCCGGCGGGGTTTAAAGGGTACGTATCGCTATCTGGCAGGTAATGCTGTTCTGTGCCTTCTTTTCGCCGTCGTGCTCTTTCTGGAGATGACACGACCGTACAGATATCCGGGATACTGGAACAACTGAACAATCAGGGCTACGAAATCGGGCCAGCGAGATATAAAACTGTGCCCCGCGGATATGGAGACCATAAAGACAATCCGCTTTTGAAATACGATAGCCTCATGCTTCGTGTGAAACCGCCGTATCCGACCTATCCGAAGTAATCTGTCAAGCCGGTTTTGCGGATTGGTGCGTCAGTCACTACAAACGCTTACAGCCCCTGCACCGGTGGCTTAGCGACCACGTGTCTGAATATACAAGGTGAGTCTTGACTTACCGGGCTGCCAGCACGATGGACACGTCAAGCCCATTTGTACCTGTTGCCTCATGGGGGGATCTTTTCCAGAAAATAGTGAACGACGGCGGTGTATTTATTCCAGACTGCGAGGTCCACGGGACTGTCGGCCGCCGCTTGGTCCATGTTGAACAAAGGGCGACCCGCCCTGATGTCCGGTATCCATTTTAGGTCATATACCCATGTTTCTTTTGAAGACATCATCATACTACTTTACGGGAGCAAGGCCCATCAGGCATGGTAGGTTAATGGTATATCGGGATAGGTATTTTAAGAAACAGCGGTCGTCGGCCATGGCCTTGTATTAGATGATCTCATAGTGCCCTTCCGGCCAGCTTTTCCGCCTGGCTACGGCGGATGGGGATACGTCTAAAACCTGTAAATTCGTCACAGTCAGTTTCAAACTCTACAATGTTGAAGGTCGTACGGGGGCGCGGCCCTACGGTTTCGATCTGTTCCAGCCAGATAAACCGTTCCGGGCAACCGAGTCGGTTATAGAGGCCTTCAGCCAACCGCTCGGCCATATGAGGTTCAGCATCAATCCAAGTCGATCCCGTCTCCGTTGCGACGACCAAGTTTGGATTGCCCTCACGTATGTAGAGCCGACAAGAGGTTAGTATCTCCCCGTCGTGCCGATATGTATAGTTTACTTCGTTCATTAAGGGTCTCACGACTGCCGGGTTCGATATATAATCTGCGGCGGCACGATGTCATCCACACCGGCCCGATATCTACAGCATGTTGTTAATCCGTTTTTCGGAACAGGGCGATCAGCGCAGGGTCATCGGAAGCCTCTGCATAGGCCGATAAGGGTTTTCCTTGCCTGTCGGATGCCCTTCTCAAGGCCGGGTATCTCGATATAAGCCGTGTTGCCCAGGGAATATCCTTCTCTTGCACAGCATGGACGGCATCGTCGATTTCCGTTGCCAGCAAGGCCCCTTCTTTTCGTAAATACTCGATGGACCAGTCCCCCGGCGTGGCGTTATGGCGGCCATCCTGCGCGTTAAGATCCGCTCCGGCCCGGATCAGGACCCGGACCATCGTCTGATGGTGGAGGACGGCGGCATAATGAAACGCCGTAGCCCCCGCCTCGTCGCGCGCCTGGATGAGGTCGGGAAAGTTGGCGAGGAGCTTTTCTACCTGAGGCACGCTATTATGCTTTACGGCATCGAACAGGTCTTCTTCCGGGCTTTTGCGATTTTTTTCTATGATTTTTGCATGGTGTTTGATATGACGTGCGTGTAGGGTCAGGATCTCCTCGACGGTACACGAGTTTTCGCGAGTCAACGCCGCAGGCCTGGGTATCATGGACTCCAGTTTCCATGGCACGAGGCCGCAGGCATCGAGATCGATCCCCTGATCTATTAACGCCCTCATCTCGTCTCGGTCGCGATCCAGATCCGCCCGTATTCGCCGCCAGGGCCATCCATCCTTTTCGTCCGCCTGCGTCTGATTCCATTCGTAATATTGATAGTTCTTGTTGATTACGTAACTGTAAACGGCCATGGGATTTTCTCGGAAGAAGTCTATTTCACTTCGGTATTCATCTCCCCAGGATACGAGATGGCCCAAAATATCTTTTATTGACCACGTGCCCGAGATCTTTTTTTCAAAGCTTCTTGCTGGCACAGTATTTACGGCATGGACAAGCTCATTGTACGCCTCCTCGAGGAGCAGTCGCAGATGTTCCTGTTTATCCGTCACGATTTCCTTCCTCTCTAGTAGGCCCTCAGATGGGTTTCGGCAGCCCCACAGATAACGCTCTTCGGATAACCAGCCGAGCTTCCGGAAAATAATAATAACCGGGCCGCATATCCAAGACAAAAATTCACAAGTACACTACTATCGTCGTCTATTTTGCCCCTTGACACTAAACATACATGTAGTATATTGTGGTTTTCATATGTTGTCAAGGTTGACCGCATATGATGAGGGAGATAAAAGACAAGTATGCTCACCAATACCTTTTATTGGTCCGTTCATCGCCATCAGGTCTTCGGTCTATGCCGTCGTCGGTATTACTACCACCATTACGGCAGCTGGGGCGGGTGGCTACCGGAGGCGGATGCGATCAGGAAGCGTCTGTATCGCTTAAAGCGGATGACTTCCGTGCCGCTCCTTGCTGACGAGGTGGTCTATCGGACCATTCGGAAGATTATTGCAGGATTAACCGACGGCCAGCGCGTGCCTGAATCGGCGGCGCAGCGGATGGCCATGACTTCATTCAAGGCCCATTGGGTGGCCTCTTCCAACTGTGAATGGCTCATTGATCCACGACGGGCCAACTTATTCGAGCACTACTACGGCCGCCGACTCAGCGGCGCGCAAAAGCTGTCTGCGAAGACTCGTATAATAGACAGTTTAGAGGGATTTTACCGGTCGGGTGCTTATCGACAACTCTCTTCGCTGCCGGCGGTGGCCTTTCTGGCCAATGATGTTGATGCGGCTTCCTTTGAGCTGGACGGCATCCCCGTGCAGGCGCAACCGGCTTGTGCCACAAGAACGGATGACGGCCTTATGATTTACGATTGGCACGGCGGCGGCGTTCGA
>Ga0114993_10007365_pt1 | contig 10181 bp, 10 predicted proteins | sample ArcticOcean_MG_C_FD_87042 | JGI IMG/M metagenome (GOLD analysis project Ga0114993, IMG submission 87042) | Marine microbial communities from western Arctic Ocean - ArcticOcean_MG_CB2_150 | ecosystem: Environmental > Aquatic > Marine > Oceanic | place: Arctic Ocean: Canada Basin | collected...
ATCAAAAAAATTTATCACTGCTGTAGATATTCCATCCGGAATTAATTCCGATACTGGCATTCTAGTGGGTGACTGTATACGTGCCGATCTCACTTTGGCGCTTGCACTTTTTAAACATAGCCACCTACTGTTTCCAGCAGCAGCGTTAATGGGAGAGCTCGAGTTAATCGACATAGAGATACCGCCAGAATTGGTTACCTCACAAGCACTGGAAGTTCAAGTAACAGAAGAGTCGGACCTACGAACTTGGTTTCATCGACGCTCAGCAGATAGCCACAAAGGAAACTATGGGCACGTTCTGGTTATTGCAGGCTCTAGAGGCAAAGGTGGTGCTGCTGGATTAACTGCCTTAGCTGCACTTCGCATGGGTTGCGGCTTGGTAACATTGGCCTTGCCCGAAAGTTGTCAGAAGGCATTCGAGTTTCATCCACTGGAGGTTATGACGGTACCCGCTCCAGAAACCGCCGTCGGAACCTTTGCTCTCTCTGCAAAAAATATTCTCCTCAAGCATTCTAAAGGAATGTCAGCTATTGCCATAGGACCGGGCCTATCCACTGAGCCTGAAACGGTTCAACTGTTAAGAGAGCTCTTACCCGTCATAGATTGCCCCCTAATTATTGATGCAGATGCCGTGAACGCCCTTGCTCAAAGCCCTGAAACTATTTCCCAATTAAAAACAAATGCTATCCTTACACCACATCCAAAAGAAATGTCACGGGTTACGGGAATAGAAATCTCAAAAATAGTAGAAAAAAGAATAGCGGTAGCAAGAAAATTTGCCCGGGACCACTCGGTAACTATTGTCTTAAAAGGTGCCGCCACTATTATTTCTCAACCAAATGGTTTAACGACTATCAATCCAACCGGAAATCCGGGGATGGCCACCGCAGGTTCTGGTGATATCCTGTCAGGAATCATCGCATCACTAGTTGCCCAAGGTTTTTCATCACCAAAGGCCGCAATTGCTGGCACCTACCTTCATGGGTTATCGGGAGATATTTTCGCGCAAGGAGAAAGCCAAACAAGCTTAATTGCGGGTGACCTGCTTCGTACACTTCCAGAAACTATAAAACGGGTACTTCACTAAACACATGAAAATATCAACTGATAGCCATGAAAAGACTCTGACGTTTGGCGAGCAACTTGGACGATGCCTTAAATCTGGTGACATAATTTTGCTTTTTGGTGACCTTGGTGCAGGAAAAACTACCCTAACTCAAGGTGTTTGCCGAGGTCTCGGAGTAAATAAGGACGAATATATTCGAAGTCCAACGTTCACCTTGATAAATTTATATCAAGGACGCATTCCGGTTAATCATATAGATCTTTACCGTCTCGACTCAATTTCTGAAATTGAGACACTTGGTCTTGAAGAAAATATCTTTTCTAGCAGCGTAAGTATCATCGAGTGGGCTGAAAAGCTGATCCAAACAGCCGAACCTGATAGATCCCCAGGACTTGGAATTGACGAGCGAATAGAAATTCGAATATGCATTGAAGAGAAAAACCGTAGGACCTTTGACATTAAAATGATCAGCCAAGGTCAGCGCTCTTTGCCGCACATCTTCTAAGAAGTTAGCCTAGAAAGCTCTTACTATTCTCCTTTACAAAAATTGTGCCTTGTGGGAAAATTATAGACCTTGGAGCAATGAAAATTAAAGTATACCTTTATAAATCAATGACTAATGATTGAAAAAACAAGAACCCTCATGCTCTTGATTGCTATTTCTGTAGCAGGTTACGGAGGCTACATTTTTTTATCTCCGTTTCAGGTGACCTCGGAAAATATAGACATAAAACTTGATGAAGATGGCCTTGATGTAAAAATTGAAAATTTTAAGGTTAAACATGAAAGCTCCGGTCGTCAGGACTGGGAGTTAAAAGCTGACTTAGCTCAAATTAATCAAAAACAGGAAACCACGAAACTAAATAACGTCGAGTATATTTTTGTTAATAATGAGATGAGAGAGTTTAAAGTTTCTGCAGACTTTGGAACTTTAATGAACAAAACTAACGATTTAGACCTTGAGGGCAATGTTAAAATGTTGATTGAAACGGGAATCATAAAAGGGCAACTTGCAAATGATTCTATTTCTAAGCAAAATCCCAAGCCTGCGAACCGATGATGTTAAAGCATCAAAAACCAATTTTTTACATAGTTTTAATGCTTGCTCTATCCAGTCTGTCCATCCCAGTCGGTTTTTCTCAAACAACAAAAGACAAAGACCTTAAAAAAGACAGCGCCTCACTAGAAATAACTTCCGATAGAATGAGGTCAGAAAATGGTGGTCAGAAAATTATATTCTCCGGAAATGTTGCTATCACAAAAGAAGGGATGAGTATAACCTCCGATATTCTTGAGGTTTATAACACACCAGACAAAAAACAAACCCAGGAAATAGTGGCCATTGGTAATGTAAAAATATCTAGAGGTGACAAAAAAGCAAAAGGTGACCGTGCGGTTTACCTGGAACACCTCCAAAAAATCATACTGACAGGGAACCCAAAAGCTGTCGCCTGGGAAGCTGATAACATTATTGAAGGTCGGGAAATGATCTTCCTAATGGATAAAGATCGCTTTGTTGTGAATGAGCGTGTGCGAGCAAAATTATTTCCCCAAAAAAAATAGGACTAGATTACCCCCTAAAATAGATTTATCTGTTTTCAATTAGGCGAAAAAATTGACCCAAGTAAAGAGAACTTACAAAAAAATATTTAAGTGACTTGTTTAAGCGCATCAAACCTGCTTAAGTCGTATAAAAATCGATCTGTGGTAAAAGACTTGAGCATCAAAGTCGAGCAGGGAGAAATAGTTGGACTTTTGGGCCCAAATGGAGCTGGGAAAACCACAACTTTTTACATGGTAGTTGGTCTTATTCCTCCAGATCAGGGGAACATACTCTTAGGAGATGAGGATGTAACTAATCTTCCGATGCATTTGAGAGCTCAGAAGGGTATTAGCTATCTTCCACAAGAGCCATCAATATTTCGAAAATTAACAGTCGAAGAAAATGTATTGGCTGTAATGGAAGCAATGGGCCTTCCAAGCTTTGAAGGGAAGAAAAAAGCAAGAGCCCTATTAAGAGAACTAAATATCCTTCATATAAAAAATGCCCAAGCTTATGTGCTGTCAGGGGGTGAGCGGAGGAGAGTAGAAATCAGTAGAGCGCTGGCAACATCACCGCAATTTATTTTATTAGATGAGCCTTTTGCTGGTATTGATCCTCTTGCAATTGCTGATATCAAATCGATCATTTTACATCTGAAAAGAAAAAAAATAGGCGTACTGATAACAGATCACAACGCAAGAGAGATATTAAGCGTTGTAGATAGAACATACATTATCAACGACGGGAGTATCATCGCATCTGGATTACCCGATGAGATGATACAGAATGAAAAAGTAAAGCAAGTTTACCTTGGCGATCAATTCTCCCTTTAGAAAACAAGGATAGAGATACTTCATGGCAATGGATTTGAAGCTTAGCGCGAACCTAAAAATGAGCCAGAAGCTTGTCATGACCCCCATGCTTCAGCAGGCCATTAAGCTCTTGCCATTGGCACGCCTGGAACTTGCACAACAAGTACGTCAAGAAATAACAGAAAACCCAGTCCTAGAAGAGATTATCGAAGAGGACGAGTTGCAAGATGAAGTAGAAACCGATGAAAACGTAGAGGCTACTGAACCAAAAGAAAACTTTGAAGTAAACGATGAAAAAAATACAGACGAAGAACATACGTTAGAAAACCCAGATATGGATTGGGATACTTATTTTCAAGACAATATAGATCGAGGGAGTTCAGCAGAGAATTATACCGAACGACCAAGCATTGAAACAACACACCAAAAAGAACCGTCTCTCCACGAACACCTGCTTTGGCAGTTGAATCTTTCCATCGACAGCGAAAGGGAAAGTTTTATTGGTAATTGCATCATAGGAAATATCAACGCCGACGGTTATCTCCACGCAAATATCAGTGATATTCGAGAAATAAGCAATGCAAATGAATCTGCCGTTTTAAATGTACTTAAAGTCATCCAGGAGTTTGAGCCTCTGGGCGTTGGCGCACGGTCATTAAAAGAGTGTTTAATGATTCAAGCTCAAGCGGATGACAATTCCACTCCGTTGACCCTGAAATTAATTGAGAATTATTTAGATCGACTCGAGGAAAGGTATTTGACAAAAATATCATCAGAACTCAAAGTTCCTATCGAATCAATTATTGAAGCAGTAAAGAAAATAAAAGAATACAACCCTAAACCTGGTCAAGCATTTAGTTCCGAGCGCATTGATTACGTTATCCCTGATATCTTTGTGATTAAAACGGAAAATGGTTACGACGTAACTCTCAATGATGACGGTATACCACGGTTGCGTATCAGCCCTTACTATCAAAATCTACTAAAAAATAGTGCCAAGGGAGAAACCAAAGACTTTCTGGAGGAGAAACACAAGTCCGCCTTATGGTTTTTAAAAAGCATTGATCAACGACGCCAAACTATTCACAAAGTAGGGAAAAGCATTATAAAATTACAAAAAGAATTCCTCGATTTTGGACTTTCATACCTCAAGCCGATGGTTTTGAAAGACGTAGCCAGAGATATCGAGATGCACGAATCCACTGTGAGCAGAATAACCACTAATAAATACATAGATACACCCCAAGGAGTATTTGAGTTAAAGTTTTTTTTTCACAGCGGTATCAAGTCATACATGGGGGGCAACATGTCATCGATTCGCGTGAAAAATATAATCAAAGAAATCATCTCCTCTGAAGATGAAAAAAAACCATTAACAGACGATGAGATGGTTCAAGCATTGATGCGTAAAAGTATTAATATTGCCCGACGAACCATCACAAAGTACAGGAAGGAGTTAAATATTCCTCCTGCCAGCAAAAGAAAGAGAATATTTTAAAAATAATTTTCTATTAGCCAAGATAGAATTTATAAAAATTAAAGAAAAACTGAAATAAGGAATAAAAGATCCATACCAAAAAGTGAGTTGTGTTTTAGAAAAAATTGAGCGGAGTTAAGAGGATAAAAATAAAGTCTGAAACACAATGCTCAAGAAAAGCTTAAAGAAATATATCGAATAGAAAGTCGGACCAAAATTATTCCAACTAAAAATTAACATTATCTCGTTAAAACTAATGAAGATCTCTGACATCCTTAAAAAAGAACATGTTATTAAAGAGTTAAATAGCTGCGATAAAAAAAATGTTCTCGATGAATTATCAAGCTTTTTAGAAGACGAGGGGGAAATTACTAATAAAGAAAGCTTATTAGCTGCTTTAATAGAGCGTGAAAAGTTGGGCAGTACAGGAATTGGTGAAAATGTTGCAATACCACACGCAAAAATAAGTGAAATAGACAAAATCATCACCGTATTTGGGCGTTCTAAAAATGGCGTTGAATTTGAATCATTGGATCAAAAACCAGTAAACTTCATATTCTTGGTCATAGCGCCCGAAAACTCCACAAGTCAACATTTAAAAGCATTAGCTCGTATATCAAGATTATTTAAAAATCCTTCTTTACGCGAATCTGTATTACGCACAAATGAAGCAGATCAAATATATTCAATTCTTGTAGATGAAGATTCCAAGTTTATTTAATATTTATGGGTACCACTACAAAAAGAATTTAATAAACCCACGCTTAATATTCACAATAAGGTGTCAGTTTAATGCTAAAAGGAATTGCTGTATCAAAAGGTATATCTATTGGGGAAGCCCACATCTTAGATCGGTCAAAACTCTGCGCTCTAAAACAAACCATTGATTCCAGTAATATAGACAAAGAAACCACCAGGTTTCGTGCGGCAGTTGAACAAACAAAAAAACAAATGCAGGAAACAAAAAAACGAGCTTCGAAGATTGCAAACAAATACTCCATAATTCTAGACACCTATACTCTCTTACTAGAGGATGACATTCTGGTTAGAGATACCATAAATAAAATTCGAGAGGAAAAAGTAAATGCTGAATGGGCTATCACAGAAACACTGAATAAATCCCTACTTTTGTTTGACAATATTGATGATGAATACCTGAAAGGTAAAAAAGATGACTTGGAGCTAGTAGTCCATGGAGTAATGAGAAATCTTCTCGGCCATAACCAAAACTCACTTACAGATATCCAAAAACCGGTTATCTTAATCACACATACTTTAAGCCCATCCGACACAATATCAATCCCACGTCAATATGTATTGGGACTCGCTACTGAAGTAGGAGGCAAAACATCTCATATCGGAATTTTTGCATCTGCTCTTGGTATACCCACTGTAGTTGGGATCAAATCTCTTACCGAAAAAATTAATACCGGTGATCAAGTTATCATCGATGGTATAAATGGGCACGTCATAACTAATCCCACAAAAAAGGAACTTGAATATTACAAAACTAAGCAAGTAGAGCATGAAAAATATGAGGAAAAACTGCTGATAAATATTGGGAGACCGGCTATCACTAATGATAATTTTCGTGTCAAGCTCATGGCTAACATTGAATCGACTCATGAAATCAAAGCATTGCAAAAATTTGGTGCGGAGGGAGTTGGGCTATACCGAACAGAATTTTTTTACCTGAGCGCGCAGAACCCTCCATCCGAGAGCGATCTCTATGATAATTTTAAAAAGGCTGTTCAAGAAATAACACCTCATCCAATTATTATAAGAACATTAGATATCGGAATGGATAAACAACTAGCCTCCCACGGAACTAATGACGAAGACAATCCAGCCCTTGGGTTAAGAGGAATTCGCATGTCTCTAATCAATCCGGAACCGTTCTCTATCCAACTCAGGGCCATACTTAGGGCTAGTTTGCATGGGGAAGTAAAAATAATGTATCCGATGGTTTCCGATACTCAAGAAGTCATTCAGGCTAATTCCATTGTAGAGGAGGTGAAAGCAGAGATGCGGGTAAAACAGATCCCATTTGACGAAAATATTGAAATTGGAGCGATGATAGAAACACCATCTTCGGCAATTTGTTCCGACCAAATATTAGAGGAAGTAGATTTTATAAGCATAGGAACTAATGATTTAATTCAATATATGCTAGCTGTAGATCGAATGAATGAAGAAGTGGCGCATTTATACCAACCCTACAACCCAGCTATTTTAAAAACTTTAAAACATGTATTCGATAATGCTCGGGAGGCCGGAAAAAAAGTTTCTATTTGTGGAGAAATTGGCGGAGATCCTTTAGCCACCCTCTTCCTACTAGGATTAGGCAACTTAGATAGCCTGAGCATGGATCCTCATTCTATACCTCATGTCAAAAAAATCATCTGCCAGTCTAATATGAATGATGCCAAAGAGTTCTCAAAAGAACTATTAAATTTAAATTCAACCGCTAAAATTAATTGCTTTCTTAACGATGAAATGAGAAAAAGATATCCTTTAGATTTCCAGGAAAGCCCAGTTTGATAAATAAAGCTCCTTATTAACTATACTAAAACAAACAAAACGTTATTAACAAACGAGGAATTACATGAAGAATAAATCATTTCTATTCACATCTGAATCTGTTTCCGAAGGCCATCCAGATAAAATGGCCGACCAGATTTCCGATGCAGTACTTGATGCTATTTTAAAAAATGACTCTAAAGCACGGGTCGCGTGCGAAACTATGATCACAACTGGATATGCTGTTGTTGCGGGAGAAATCTCAACCAATTGCTATATAGAAATTCCACAAATTGTTAGGAATACAATTAAAAATATTGGGTATACTCACTCCGAAATGGGTTTTGACTTTGAAACATGTGGCGTTTTAGTTTCACTAGATGAACAATCCAAAGACATTGCACAAGGAGTTGATGAGGGATCTAAAAAAGAACAAGGCGCAGGAGACCAAGGAATGATGTTTGGTTATGCCACGAAGGAAACACCTGAACTAATGCCCATGCCAATTATGTACTCTCACAAACTCGTTAAAAAACTGGCTGAGGTAAGAAAAAAAGGGCATCTATCATACCTACGCCCTGACAGCAAATCTCAAGTATCAGTCCGTTATGAAAATGATAAGCCTATTTCTATCGAAACCGTGGTTATTTCAACACAGCATGATCCAGGAATTTCTAACAAAAAAATGCGTGCAGAGATAACGGAACAAGTAATAAACAAAGTTATTCCTGAAAAGTTTCGCGCCAAGAAAATGAAAATTCATATCAATCCTACAGGAAACTTTGTCGTAGGTGGACCACATGGTGACTGTGGTCTAACAGGGAGAAAAATTATAGTTGATACCTACGGTGGTTTTTCTAGACATGGAGGAGGCGCATTCTCCGGAAAAGATCCATCTAAAGTTGATCGATCAGCAGCATATATGGCGCGTTATATAGCTAAAAACTTGGTAGCAGCTGGCACCGCCGACCGTTTGGAAGTGCAACTGGCATATGCTATCGGCGTAGCAGACCCCGTTTCAGTATTTGTGGAAACTTTCGGCACGCACAAAATCAATCCAGGTAGTTTTGAAGGTCTAATTCGAGGAAACTTTAATTTAAAGCCAGCTGGAATTATTAAAACGCTTGATCTTTTAAAGCCTAGATATTCACCAACTGCCGCCTATGGACACTTTGGTAGAAAAGAAGCCAGCTTTACATGGGAAAAAACAGACAAGATCAAAGCTATAAAAAAATCTATTGGCCTTTAATCCAATTTCATTGCTTTACGCTATAATAATTATAAGATGTTCAATATAGAAACGGTAAATATAATCGAATTACAAATAAACGACCGTTTTTAACCCCGACCACAGAACAAGTCATACAAAAAAACTTTTCTATGGCAAAAAAACCCTTCATTAACAAGCACGGGTTTGTCGAATATCCATTCCTACACGATGCAAGAAAAGAATCAAACTGGTGGTTTTTCAATCTCCTTGAAGATTATCTAAAACGTCGTGCAAGGCAAAAACATGGCCGTACATACACCCGCGAGCATATGGATGAAGATATGCTGCAATTTCTCGCGGAGACAAACCTTAAATTTTTTGTTTTACTCCCAAGTGGCATGGGCATGGAATTTAAATTAATAGGGAAATATGAAACTTCTGAACTGATTCATTTAGAAGAACCTGTCGCATTCGTAACCGAAACCTTTGGCGGCGGGAAGTTTAAATGTAATATCTATCACAAGGGCACCTTTGCCGGAACCAATAACTACAAAGCTCATGGTGATCCAAAATGGGTGGAGATTAAAGACGACAATCCCACAGGCTAAATCGAATTATATAACTAAAACTATTTTGCTACGTAGAAACATCTACAAATAGGAGATTGTGCTAGAAAAAGAACTAAAACAAATTATTATAAACCACTAAAGTTCCTCGTCCGGATTACGAGGTTTTAAAATAGTAGGGATTTTAAATTTTATATCCGCTGGCAAACTCTTTGCCGCGCTGCCAGCAGCCCCCTCGATTTTTGGCTTTTCCAACCTTACATAAATTTTCCCATCATGAACTTTGATCGGGTAAATTTCAGTACTAAGCTCAGGATTCTGAGGACACCATCCACTTTTTAATTCAAACCGCCATTCATGGCCTGGGCAAATTAAAATACCCTCCTCAATTCTCCCCTCACCCAACGGCGAACCTCTATGTGGACAGGTATTTTCTATAGCATAAAAATCGCCTTTGTAATTAAATAGTGCTATCTCCTTATCACCAACCTCAATGATTGCAGACTTGCCAATCTCCAGGTCATCACATTTCATAACTTTTGTATATTTTACTTTTGCCACAGCTTATCAGGGTTAACGGGTATAAAAGAATTCGTGATGCTAGGAACTATTTGGAATTTTCCTCATTTCATTAAGTGATTTAACAAAGTTAAATTCACAATTGGAATAAAGAAAATCCATTACCTTGCGACCGAGAATTTTGGAACTTGTGTGCTTGATCACTTCCGGATTTGCCATCATACGATTTTTTACATCCTCTAGCTTTTGTTTACTTTGCTCAGCGAGAGTCTTAAACTCCTCTTCTAGATCAAATTGACTTACATGAATATTTTCTAATGACCCAATATTCTCCAATAATATATACCCTTTACAATTATTTTCGGCTTTACCTTGCCACTCTTCTTTTGCTTTCTCCTCATCGAACCCGGAGTCTTCGGTTTTCATGCCAGACTGCTCAATCTGAAATTTCATTCCCTCAAGCATAAA
>Ga0114993_10007366_pt1 | contig 10181 bp, 5 predicted proteins | sample ArcticOcean_MG_C_FD_87042 | JGI IMG/M metagenome (GOLD analysis project Ga0114993, IMG submission 87042) | Marine microbial communities from western Arctic Ocean - ArcticOcean_MG_CB2_150 | ecosystem: Environmental > Aquatic > Marine > Oceanic | place: Arctic Ocean: Canada Basin | collected...
AGGGTGCTAAGGAACCTTACGTATCACCAATAACTGGGTCTATGATGGTAGACACACCACCAGGACAAACCCCAATGTATCGTGATATGCCAGGAATTGCACCTGCATATCCAAATCAAGATAATATGATAGTTTGGACAAGTTCAGGACAGATAACACCAAATGTACATTTTAAAATGACACCTTCAGATAGATCTGCATTTGCTGACATTATGGCTAAAAGTAGTTTAGATGATAAATTGAAAGAGGGTGGAACATTAGATGTTAAACTAGAAATCCCAAGAACAGAGTATGAAGGAATTGATGCTTCATTGACCAGAAGAATGGTTAGTTTAGATGAACCTGATTCATGGAGTGGTATACTAGAAATGGTGTCATTGGATGATGTCGGAATAATGAAATATGGTAAAGGATGGAAGTTTGTTAAGGCACAACAAGAAAGACTTACAAACGCACCAGACTCTTCTGCAACAGGAAGTGGTGTTTGGAATTTTGTTCAAAAACAGAAGGACAATATAAATATTGATTTCACAAAGCGTATTGGTGGTACGTTAGAGAGTGTGACTGAAAAGAAAACAACAATATCTGAATTTTTTACTGGTGAAAGATTTCAAAAAATAGACATGAGAAATCTTAACCCATCTCAAGGGTTGGGTTCTATGGAAAAACTAGATTTTATTGAAGGTATGTTGGGTCTGGGTGATGGTGTAAGACATGCTGGATCTGATTACTTTGCACTTGCAAGACTTCAGGGAGTGTCTAAAGACATGGGTTCAATAAAACAGGGTGAGCCAGTAGGTGGATTCATATCACATCCAATGACTGAGATTCAAGATTTAGGCTATATCCAGAAAGAAAAAGTTATGAGTGACCCACCAAGAGATCCTACAAAAGCAGACAAGCGTAGTAATTATAAGATATTGGAAGATGCTGTTATACGAGATTCAGGTCTAGACATAGATGGTAATGTTAAACCTGAATCATTTATGCAGTTTAAAAGAAACATGGTTAAACTTGTGTATAAAAAAATTAAGAATCAAGAGATTAAAAGTGCAGAAGTAAACAGAATTGTATTAGATGATTCAAGATACAAGGCTACTGTATTGGATGTAATAGATACACCTGGAAATAAAAAATTACGTTATCCTAAACTTGGTGAAAAAACATACAATAAAAAGGAAAAGGGCTTCATACATCCAGGAGTTGATTTACCACCTAAATATAGAAATGTAATACCAAAATCAGAACGAAGAGGTACAAAAACAATTAGACAATTTAGGGAACAGATGACACCAGTAAGACCAGCATTTGGTAAATCCTTTGAAGCTACAAATAATATATTCTTACCAGGAAAGTTACCAAACATTCTTAATATGTTCTTAAGAAGTAAGTTGGAAAACCGTATAAAACCAGTAACAACAGAAGCCTCATCATCTCATTATAATACAGCATTGCGTTCTGTATTGAGTGAACTTGATAAAATGAAATTACTTAAAAAGAAACAAAAGAAACAGTTGGATGAATTACGATCACATCCAAATATAGCCTGGGATGAAAACATGAAAAAATTAGAAGGATGGCAAAGAACTGAAGTTGAAAAACTTAAAATAAAACGTGATGAGGCTCAGATTAAATTAGGTAGTGTTGATAGAAATATTAAAAATGAGAAATCGAGATTAGATGATCTAGTTAAATTAAAAGGTGAAAAAAGGATAACCATGAAAGAAGCTTCTACTCAGTTTAAACATTACAAAAAAGAACAAGAACAAAAGAGAATTAAATATACAGGAGATGTAGAAAAATATGATATGCAAGGAAGAGAGTTACGAGAAGGATATATAATGGTTGAGACACCAGATGTTACTGCTCATTTCACTCTTGTATCTACTACAGAAGGTGGTGTACCTGATTTCAAATGGCTTACAACAGGAGATGATCCTGATTTACTAATACAACCTGCTCCACACAGGGTAGGAAGTAAAGGCAAAGACATAAATCCACCACCACTAACGTATCCTGAGACAAGGGCTTTGGTAGAAGGAATGGTTTACAAGTCACTTGGAATCACTGAAGAAAAATTCAATAGAGCTGGAGGTTCAAGGATACGTGGAATTAATAGAAGTATCGATTGGAAATTACAAGAAGGATTTGCCAAATCACAGGCAAAAACAAACTTAAGATCACCCGATGACTTTGCTAACTGGTTGAAAAGTCTAGATACAATTGGTGATAAAAACACACCTAAATTGGGTGATACCTCAAGGGATGTGGTTGACTCGTTATCATTTAAAAGACTTACTGATGCAAAGTCAAGTGCAACCGAAAACTTGCAGAAAATGGAAAAAACAAAGAATATGGAAAAAGAAAAGTATAAACAAACAGCACCAACATTTTCAGCATCATTAATGGATGAGAGAATCACTAAATCATTAGGAAAAGGTAAGGAAGTTGGACTTATGTCTCAGTTAAAACTTGGTCTTAGATCATCCCCAGCTATAACAACAACACAAACTGAAGGCTTTGGTCTCCTACCAGGAGTAGATGCAGCACCAATGATGGTTGGTCCAGAGCCTAAAAACATAATGGAACAAACCATCAGTGATATGCAGAACACGATGAAAGGTATAGAAATAGGTAGTGGTAAGATAGGTGATACCGATGGTCAAACTGTAAAAACATATACAGCACCAACAAGTCTAACTGGAATATCTACAAGTACTGGTCTGGCTTCAATGGCTAATATTGATACATCAAGTGCACAGGTTCCAGGATTTATGATGGACATAAGTAGTGGGTTAAAATTAGATACAAAAACTGGTCAGGAAATTGTACCAGTATTTATGAAGTTCTTAAGAACACCACAGGAACAAGTACAAAGACAAGTACAATCATTTGTTACTCCTCAACTATACCCAGTTAAACCTTTACTTGTTCAAGCAACAACACAAGTACCACCAATAACAAAACCACCAATTACAAACATATTCCCTATTGTTCCAGTCATTCCAAAATTCCCAGCTCAAGGTAGACCTTTTAAATATACCAGGGTAAGAAAGAGAGTCAGACATAAAAAGACTTGGTGGCAAACACCAGCAAATTGGTATGAGCCATATTATTGGGGTGGAAAGAACCAAGAGGGTGCAGGCTATGTTACATTTAAGGGTAGGGAACCTGGAAAAGTAAGAAAGTATGAAAAGAAATACTTTGGAATAGGTGTGGGTGACACACCATTTGGTATAAAAGGAGACTGGTTTTAAATGATAAATACTAGTAATATGAGGTTAACTCATGGTTAGACGTACTTCACGTGGTTCTGTATTCAACAAACGTTCACAAGATCTTGTAGCCAGTACACAGACTAATCCAACTTCTGGAAATCTTTTACCAATTGCAACTGCTCAACTAGACAATACACATCCAGTTGTTAGTACTGGTGGTCAACAACAAGGTGGACAACCGCAAGATCCAGCATATGAACCTGAGAATACAGCAAATGTTGCTCTTGAAAGAGATGCTTCCGATTATTCAAGTGATCATTCCATTGAACGATTCTTTACAAACATAGGCAGAGGTGCAGTTGATGCAGGCGAATCATACACTACAGATATAGCTAGTAGTCTTACTGGTAATGCACCAATAAGACATATGAAAGACAGTTCACTTGTAGATACATTCATGACAGGTGCAATGGAGGGCAGGTTACATGATTCACTTGCAGAAGCAGGTAGAAGAATAACACAGGAGCCAGGAAGAGTAATTGGTGAGGTTGCAACAGAAGCAGCCTTCATGTTAGGTACAATGGGTGCTGGTGTAGCAATCAAAGGAATAAGAGCAGGTGCCATGGGAGCAAAGGTGGTACAAGGTATAAGTCCAACAACAGGTAAAGTAATTTATGGAACTCAACGTTCAAGTACTGGACTTGGAAAATATTTTGGTAGAACACTTAGAGGTAACAATCTTAAGCCAAAGACCACATATAATAATCCTTTAACCACAACTACAGGTAAACTAGGTAAAGACGGAGTAATGAAATTTACAACACAATCAAACAAACCAACAATACTTGATCCAGTTCGTCCTCTTGCAAGATATATAGAACGTTCTGCACAGCCAGTGGGTGAAAGTTTACGTACTGGAGTCTTTAAATTGACTCAAGGAAAATTTGGAAAACCGTTGCAAGCAGTATATGAAAAGACAGATCCATTTAATATGATAAGAGCTCAATCTAAAATACCATTCAATCCATTGGCTAACATTAACCTTCCAGGAAGACTTAAAGGTCTAGCACTTTTGGCACCAATGGTTGGTGGTCATCTTGCACATGCCACAACATCTGATTTACCAAAGGGTGTAGTTTCAAGTGCAGGCAAAGCAACACCACCACCACCATCAGGTTCTACACCACCACCATCAGCATCAGCATCATCACCTGGATTTAACACTGATGACATACCATCAAATGTCAATCAAGCAACTGGTAATACAGGTTCAAATATTATACCAACAGCATCAGCATCATCATCCTCAACATTTTCAACATTCGCAGATCTAAATGCTGAATTAGCAATACTTGGAAAAAAAAGAAACTATCAAGATATAAATTATCTTGCACCAGCAGAACGAAAACTTTGGGAATCTTTAACACCAGCAGGTGATTCATCCTTATCTCTTTCACCAAGAAAAAACATTATTGTTAATGAATATAATGTGGGAACAAATCAATTATATGAAGCTCCAAGTAGAACACCTGAGTTTAATGCATTAACTGGTATGTTTTCCAGACCAAGTACACTTTTAGGTGGTGAATCAGGATCAGATGCATTATTAAAACAGGCTGTAAAAAGGATAACAGTTGGAAAGGATGGAAAAAATATTGGTATTGAAAAAGTAATATCTGGTGGCGATCCAGGTGCAGATCAGATTGCATTATTGGCACTTGCTGGACGAGGTGTTCCTACAGGAGGTTCGGTTCCATTGGGCTATGGTTCAGAGTCTGGATCAATAAAAGAGTTTGCATTGAAAATGGGAATGGTACAAGCTACATCAGATAAATATCCAATTAGAACAGGATTAAATGTAAGGGATTCACATGGAACTATTGTAATGCATAATCCTATAAGTAGAACATGGACACCAGATAAAGTTACATATGTTGCTGAAAATGAAGTACTTGCGTTTGGTTCTAATATCCCAGGAATACATGGAAAGGATGCTGCCCTAGATGCAAAGTTATATCATGGTGCAGTACTTGGTAAAGGTGAAGGTCTTATGGGAGATTCTTATGCAATCCCAACCAAACTCACACCAAATGATACGATGAATGTAGAAGAGTTAAAACCTGGGTTTGCTAATTTTCTAAAATGGGCAAAAGCAACTCCAGAGAAAACAATAATGTTACCAGCAATAGGAACAAACAATGCTAACTTTACACCAAAACAAATTGTAGGAGCATTCGGTTCAGATTTGGTACAGCCAAACATAACAATACCAAAATCGTTTTGGTTAGAATTATCTTATGCTGACAAAGCAAAATACATGTCCTTACATAAAGATGATATGGGACCAGGAAGGGGTTCGGCATTGACAATGGCTATTGCAAAACAAGAGGGAAAACCATTTTTAGATAATCCAACAACATCACTTCAAGTCAATACTTGGATGAAGAATAAAAATATATCTATATTAAATGTTGCAGGTTCAAGAGGATCAAGAATGACAGATACTTTAAAGGAACAGATTGAATCTGTACTTGGTGGTATAAAAGTTGCACCAAAAGGAAAGCACAGAACAGTAAGAAAAACAATTGAAATGACAGCCACAACACAGGTTCAACTAGAAGCATTAGCAAAAATTAAAGGTGCTTTTGCCGAACCAAGTAAAGGTGATTGGATCAAAAAGAAAATAAAAGCAGATGAAGTAGAAGAATTAAAAAAAATGTATTCGGATAAAGCTTTTGCAAGTGAAGTACTACCACCAGGTTCAAGTATAGATGTAGTTGCAAGACAACATGCATCAGAACCAGGAATCATTAAAGTAGGGGATAAGGCATATAATATTGATACAGTGGCGTTTGATGCTAGGGGTGATCAGGCTTCTGTATTTGATATATCACAACAATTTGTGGGTACACGTATTGGTACATATTTATCACAATCAGTAAAGGAGGGTCAATCCAGGTTAGAAGCAGTAGCCATGGCAGATAAAATGTTTAACATTTTCGAAGCAGAAGCAGCAGAAGTAACCGCAAAAACATTGAAGCAGGCAGCAAAATTAGAAAAGAAAGGTAAACTTAAAAATTTGAAAAAGAAAAAAACAAAGGTAATTAAGGGTGTAACATTTACGTCTGGTGGAGACCTTCCATACACGGCAGCTGAATTGCCAGGGTCAGTAATGATTAATACTGGTAAAGAAGTACAAGACAGGATGGCACCTATTTTACTTGAAAATATTAAAACACCATTACACGCATGGGGCAGAATGGTTGAGGGTGGAGAGTTGGAAAGGATTTATCCAAAAGAAGGAAAATATTTGGGTGAAGGTTTCATTGATATCACTGTAAGACCAGGAGCCCCAGAGTTTTCATTGACTACAAAACCTGAAGGTGCTGGTGTAACACAAGCGTTTAATTCATTAGGAGAACAGAACGATTTTAACTTGAAAAACGAATTTTATAATTATCTTCCAGATCGTACTTGGGATAAGGATCTTTCAAAAATTACATATTCTGGTCAAAACCCACCAGCACAGTTTATTAATCCAACAACACAAAATCCACTTTTTTATGTTGGTGGAAAACAATTAGAAGGTGATGCAGCAATTGCATTCGAAAAAACAATTAAAGAAGTTGCTGAATTTAATCCTCCCATCACACCAGCATCTGCATACACAAGAACACTTATTAATAGGTTTGGTACTTCAACCAAAACAATAGATCCAGTAAAACGTCTTTCTCATTTACAAGGAACAAGAACAACAGGAACAAAATATGATGCCAGTGAAGTATCTGGTAATTATATGAAAGATAAATTAAGTGGTATGGCTGGTGCAGGGTTTGGTGATGAAGCCTTTGCAATGTGGAAGCAAGAAGTTAAGGGTATTGATCCTGATACAGCCATTGATGAAAGATATGCTAAATTAATGGATGCATCAGGATTAAAATATGACTTCGACAATACAATGGTAGCGAATCTAGGATTTGGTACATCACCAAAAGCAAAACAAGTGTTTACACAACTTATGGCACAGCCTAGGGCACAGGCTGAAATAAAAAGAATCACTGGTACAATTATGGAGGGTAGAGTAAGTAAACCTAAACATAATGTAAAACCTGATTTTTCAGGTGCAATTTCTGATGCCAGTGGTTTGACATATTATAAAGATGGATTGCCAATTCAGTCTAAAAAATCATTGGAACTTGCTAAAAATGAAGCAACAAAAGAAGTAGAAACCAAGATGGATAATCTTTTGAAACTTGCCAGATCTGAAACAGAACTACAGTGGAGAACAAGAATCAATGCTTCCAAGGAGGATGTTCTTAGAATGTTCCCATCAAATGACGGGTTTAATCAAAGATCAACTGGTGGTGACATTGAGGCTTTGGTATATGGTGTAACTGATAAATCTATAGACAGTGTAAAGGATAACAGAAGATTCCTTGTCCCAAATTTGATTAAAGAATATAAGGCACGGATGTCAGAAACAGTAGCTATGAAAGGTAAAGGTCTTTCCAAAACACAATTAGATGCTGGTGATGCATTTGGTAACACTGGTGTGGCTGATCTTTTAGGTATATTTAATAAAGCAAAATCAGGTACATTTAAAAACTTAATACCAAAACAGGTAGCAAAGAAAACAAAACGAAAAACATTCAAGACACCTAAATATGAGATGATTATACCAAAGCCTAGATCTGGTGCTGGAATGGGAAGGAGAACATTCAAAAAGGTAAAAGGTAAAAGTTCAGTTCAAGCAGAGAAAGAAAATCAAGCAGCATTCTTTAATACACCTGAATCACTAGCACAGTTAGCAAAAGACCAAAAGAAATGGGCAAAAATACAGGCATCACGTATAACAAACAAGAAAAAAATAAACAAAAAATCAAGCCATCTAGAAGGTGAAAGAATGGATTATGGTGGTAGTTGGGAAGATACTTATAACGCTAAAAACATGGGTAGTAGTTACACTGGTGGATATGAAAATTATTATAACCCTAACATATCCTAAAAATCCATTTCATATAATGGACTAAAAAAGATTCACCCCCCATCTTAGAAGAAAGTGTATATTAAAATGGGGGAACCCCCATACCCCGTTCCCCCATCGCCCCCTCCCCCAAACCAGGGGTTGTTGTGTAGTGTCAATATCGTATCAGTATTCAAGGTGTCAAATGAGCCCATATAAATCATGTATTTGATTGAACCTATAGTATCAATTGGTCCCTTATTGGTCCCTTTGGTCCAGTGGTCCATAGTGGTCCATGGTCCAAAAGAAGAGAAAGAAGCAATCGAAAGAAGAGAAAGAAGCAATTGGGGTTCTATGGTGGCATATGGTGTCAAGGTGTCAAATGGGCACATTTATAGTAATAACATGAACAACACATTCATTCCTTGTACAACTCCTATGGTGGAATTGTACAGTCACAAAATAGACAATACCGACAAAAGAGTTGGTAGTGTTGGAATCAGAATACAAGACGGTCTATCAAGACTAGACGGTGCTGAATTTCAAAAACTATCAGAATCTGACCAAATAAAATTGGTTAACAAAGTCGTAAAAGTCTCAATCAAAGGTAACAATGCTTACCTTTCTCATCTCAAAAAGGCTGAATAGCCCTTTTTTTTTCTAAACAAATTTAATATAATTTATAGACCTTACAGTTATGAGTGTAACAAATAAAGAATTACAGGCTGAAATAGATGCTGAACTTGAAATGGAGTTAAAACAATCACTAAAATGTGTTGTACCTAACTGTCATTTCTGTTCTCCACAATTCATTTCAGTCCGACCAAGAAGAAATTTAGCATTACTGAGTTTCTTTGAATATATAAAAATACACGGTTCACCGTGATAAATTTTTTTTCTAAACAAATTTAATAGATTTTATAGACCTTACAGTTATGAGTGTAACAAATAAAGAATATCAGGAAATGTGTCAGAATGTAGAATTTTGCAAAATACATTCAGATACACGTATAGCCGTAGAAGACGGAGAATGGAAAGAAGATGAAAACGGGAATGAAGTAGGAACCGTTGTACAGTATTGTCCAGAATGCTGGAACCAAAAAATAGAAGCACAATATCAGCAGTATGTCTTTAGAAATCCAAAAGATATATATGAAATGGAAAAAGAAAATGAAAGAGATTTCTATACAGTATATAATGAACCAACATTTAAAAAAGAGTTTGGAAATGAAAATCCGTTAAGCATGCCAAATAGAGAAAAATTGGACTTACAGGAATACCTAAGAGACGTATGTATAGAACACAAATCATCATACAAAAAACCTACAATGTATCCTGTCATAAAAAGAGAATTTGAAGAAAAGGATGACATGTGGTATGACTAATCGTCTCTTTCGGTCCCCTATTTCCAAGGTGTCTAATGTGCCCATTTAAATCATGTTGTATAAAGTACTTCCTGTTCAGTATAAAGAGTATACAGAACCAGATATAACCTTTGATTGTATCAATGAGGGTTTAGACCCATGTGTTGGAACAGCAGGTTCAATAGAATTTGGAACCAACGCATCAGAACACAGTTCATTCCAAAGAGCATCATATGAAACACATAAGATATGGAATAGAGAATTTTATGGAATCTCTTACACAAGTGATGGAGAAATTGCATATGTGAAAACAGAAAAGAATTGGAATGAATGGAATCCAACAGGAACTCAAACATGGAAAATAGAGTTCTAATTTTTTCTAAACAAAATTTAATAGAATTTATAGACCTTACAATTATGGAAGAACTAACACATAATAAAACAAAGAACGAAAATTCTCGTATATTTTCAACAACCGAGAATAAAAATTCTATACCAAACGCAGAAGCAGATATACAATTTTGGACATGTAAAAAATGTGGAATGGCAGAAAGAGAAGAAGATGATATGTGGTGTGAACATTGTATCAAAGCTGATTACAAAGAAAAAGATAAAATAATTGATGGCTTGGTAGAC
>Ga0114993_10007372_pt1 | contig 10174 bp, 10 predicted proteins | sample ArcticOcean_MG_C_FD_87042 | JGI IMG/M metagenome (GOLD analysis project Ga0114993, IMG submission 87042) | Marine microbial communities from western Arctic Ocean - ArcticOcean_MG_CB2_150 | ecosystem: Environmental > Aquatic > Marine > Oceanic | place: Arctic Ocean: Canada Basin | collected...
CATAAACAGAGCAATGGGCGAGCTGTACTCAGTCTTACCCCTGTTAATGTAGGAAACATAATCTGCAAGACCATTCTCGCTCTGAAATGTATCCTTGCGAATTTTCCCATCAGAATCGACTCGCTCATCTATGAGGTGAATCATGACACCAGGATTGAGAAACGAAAGTTCTCGCAGGCGGTTTTGCAATAGGTCGTATTGAAAAACTGTATCAGGAAAAATTTCATGGTCGGGCAAAAATGAAATCCGTGTGCCAGTTCGACGTGGCTTGCCCTTGTACTCTTCAACAACGTGGAGCTCTTTGTTGAGTTCGCCGCGTGAAAAACTAATCATCCATGTTTTGTCTTCTTTGATGACTTCAACATCTGTCCAAACGGAAAGGGCGTTGACACATTTCACGCCAACACCATGCAGACCACCAGAAACTTTGTACGCGTTGTCATCGAACTTACCACCAGCGTGGAGTTGGGTCATGATGACTTCAACAGCGGGTCGACCATCGATGGTTGGGTTGTCGCTTTTCATTTCGTCGACAGGCATACCTCGTCCATCGTCAATGACAGTACAAGAGCCATCCACGCCAATGCGGACGGTGATCGACGTGGCGAATTTTGCCATGACTTCGTCGATCGCGTTGTCAACGCACTCATAGACAAGGTGATGGAGGGCGTAGAGGCCGGTGCCACCAACGTACATTCCGGGCCTTTTTCGTATTGCTTCTAGACCTTCAAGAACCTGAATCTGTTCTGAGGTGTATGTGTCTTGTGTTTTTGCCATGGAGCCTCTTAAATGCGTGTTAATACCCAGAATAATGGACATTTTCAACCCTTGATTGGGTCTTCTAATTATACCTCCTTGAAGTGTAAATCTGCTTTAATTTGCCCCCTTTTTCACGCTGTTTTTACCTACTTTTGGAGGCACATATCATGCAGCGACGATAGACTCTTAGTGTAGTCATTCCATGCCTCAATCACCTGAAAAAAATACTCTTCCGCTGTTGAATCGCCGCGGTTTTCTCATGGCGAGCACGCTGATGCTTGCAGGTTGTGGTACACATAAAGTAAGTTCAATTCTTCCTAGTCCAATTTGGGATCAGAATCCGCTGCTCGATGCGGCAGAACAACTGCCAGTTGTATTACCACACGCCACGCTTTCGATGGGCGCAATTTCGCGTGCAAGTTGGGCCAAGGGCAATCCAATCCCAAGGAACATGAACAGAATGTTACCAGTGAAATACATCACAGTACACCATGATGGTATGTCACCCTTTACGAATACTTCGAAGTTGGCAGCTGCCTCTAGGCTAGAGACAATTCGCAGGTCACATCTTCGCCGTGATGGTGGGAGGTGGGGAGATATTGGGTACCACTTTGCGATCGATCCTTCGGGACGTCTATGGCAGGGTCGCCCATTGACTTGGCAGGGTGCCCATGTTCGGGCGCAAAACGAGGGCAACATTGGCGTTGTTGTGCTTGGCAATTACGAACGACAATCGGTAAACCCAACGCAGCAAGCAGCAGTATTGAGCACCTTGCAATCTCTGATGTCTCGCTTCAAAGTGCCAGTTCGCCGCGTGTTGACCCACCAAGAGTGGGCAGCTACGGCTTGTCCTGGACGCAGTTTACAAAAGGTGACTTCAAACCTCCGCAACAACGCTCTTCGCCAATCCTAATTCCGCGGTGCTGTGAACTCTCAGGATGTTGTTTTTAAGAAAAAAAGAGATTTTTTTGGGAATATAGAGATTTGTGTCGTATCATCAAGTGATATGCGAGAATCTGTATCTATCAATTTCAAGCGACCGTTTCCGTTGTTTCCGCTTCCGGAAACTCCGCTGTTGCCCCACACAATCGTTCCACTTGCGGTGAGCGAACCGCGATTCTGTCAACTCGTTGACCATGCGCTAGACGGTAAAGGTCAAGTTGCAATTGCAACTCTTGAAGCGACTGATGACTCAGAACCGCTGAGTCAAACCCCAAATGTCAGGCCAGCAATTTGTCTAGGTCAAATTGTGCAACATGATACGAGTTCTTACGGGTATAACATTTTGGTTTACGGGTTATGTCGGGCAACCTTAAAGAGTGTCAATGACCCAAGTGCAGAATGTGAATATAGTCGTGTAATCATTAAACCAACCGAGTCTTCTAGAAAAGCAAACGTAGAGCATCGCCGAGATGAACTTCAAAAAATATTACAACGACCAAACCTTCAACGACTAGAAAGGCTTGAAGCGCTTGAATATTGGATGGCACAAGACGAAATAACAACCCCAGCACTGTTTGAACTCATTGGTGGCTCACTTCTTGATGACGCAGAATTTCGTTATGAGTTGCTTGCTGAACCATCGTGTGATCGACGTACGATTCGTATTCTTTCTGAATTACGTCACATCGATTGGCTCTTGTCCATGAGTAATGGACAGTCACAAAATCTCTGGGAAAAAGGTGTATCTTGGAATTAGTCTGTGCGTTTTGTCATTGAACACCCATGGGCTTCAGGATGTATTCTTGGTTCAATTTCCTTTGCACTCATTTGGACAGGACTTCGCGACGGAAAACTGCGACGTATCAAATTCGGTTTGGTAACAGTTGTTCTTGCCGTTGCTGCAATGATCATTGGAAACCTGTTTTCTACACCGCGTGAAAATGCTACTCGCGTTGTTCGAGGTTTTATTCATGCAGTCATACAAAACAATATTTCTGAAGTTTCAAATCTGGTGTCGCCTGATGTCATAGTCGTAGATAACCTGCACGGAAAACTTGATGGAACACGAGCAGGTGTTGTAGAAGGCGTTCAATACTTACACAAAGAATTTTCGCCAACAAGTAATACAATCATGCGATTCGAGGTGTTTGAACGAGAACATGACGCACTTGTTGAAGTCAGCATGATGACACGCATCACATGCATTGGAAGCGTCCCCCATCGGTGGCGTTTGATTGTGACACCGAATTCGCAGAAAGTGTGGCGGATCACAACGATTGACGTTGTTGAAGTCGCTTTTCGTTCGTATCGTTGATGCTACAATACCCAAATGCCACAAGTTGCTGCACAAACAAAAATTTGGATGGACGGTGAGTTTGTTGACACAAACAAAGCCTCGATCAGTGTGTTCGATCATGGCTTACTGTATGGAGATGGTTGTTTCGAAGGAATTCGCGTCTACAACGGCCGAATTCTTAAACTTCACTCACATATCGTACGGATGTTTGAATCAGCAGCAGCCTTGCGATTGGAACCAGGGTATACCATTGATGAGATCAAAGAAGCAATTCGAGAAACCGTTGCAATAAATGATCGTCATGACGGCTACATTCGAGTTGTTTTTACTCGTGGAAAAGGAAGTCTCGGGCTCAATCCATTCCTATGTCCCAAACCCTCAGTTTTTATCATCGCCGAAAAAATTAAACTTTACACCGATGAAATGTACGAAGAGGGCATGTCGATCGTTGTTGCAAAACGTCCACGGCTTCCAATTGAATGTCTTGATCCTCAAATTAAAAGTTTAAACTACCTCAATAATATTCTTGCAAAGATCGAAGCGATCGATGCTGGTGTGCTTGAAGCACTCATGCTCAACATTGATGGTGAAGTTGCTGAATGCACCGGTGACAACATCTTTATCATCAAAGATGGAAAAATTTCAACTCCGTACACCGAAGCTGGCATTCTGAAAGGAATCACACGTCAATTTGTGATCAACACCATTGCTCCAACACTTGGATATACCGTCGAGGAGCGATCAATATCTCTCGACGAAGTAAAAGATGCAGATGAAATCTTTTTAACAGGAACAGCAGCCGAAATCATCGGCGTAAGTCACATCGGTCAAGGTGCTATTGGATCTGGAAAGGTTGGTTCAATTACCAAATTACTTATTCAAGAGTTTCGGCAACGAGTTTCAACCCACGCTCCTGAAGATTAATTAATCTTCAATGCGATGTCGATCATGTGATTATGAACTCTGGCACTGCACAGGTCGAGTTTGCCCCGAATGTGGCGACCCGTTTTCGCTGAAAGATTTTGAATTTGAAGAAGATTCAGTACTTTTTCACTGCCCGCACTGCAACCATGGCGTCGAGGGGCATGGAACAAACTGGTGGCCAAACCTCAACATTGAACAGTGTGAAGGGTGTGGGCTTGCAGTCGGTCTTGATTACTACATCGTACGTCCCGTTGGCGGAGTTGATACTGACTTGCTTGGAGGGGTACTTCCCATTTGCACCCAAGAAGGCAATTGGTTTAGTAGGTATTTTCGTACTGTTTGGCTTGTGATGACAAAACCAAGTAGAACAATGGGGCGCGTTCCTATTCACGAACCACTGAGTAGGGCGTGTTTTTTTTTATTCGCGACTGTAGTTTTGACGTTCGTTGCATCAGTCGTTCCATCGTTTTTTCTATTCCTTCTGCCCCTTGTTGGCGTTGGTGGCACGCAAGGTGGTATTAATGCTGGTGACATACTATTACTTGTTGGAATGCAAGTTGTTTTAGTTTTCATCGGTATTTTTATCTTCGTTCTTGTGTGGGGATTCACCACCCACGCCATTCTGTTGATGAGCGGTGGATGTTCGTTCTCACTAAAAAGAACAATGCAAGCAATACTCTACTCGGGAGGTGCTTCGATTGTGAACATCGTTCCATGTGTCGGTGGTATCGCTGGAACTGTTTGGTGGATTGGTTCTGCAATTAACATGGTTGCAAGAGGTCAACGAGTCAGTGGCAAACAGGCTTCACTTGCAGTGCTCGGTGCGCCAGTTCTACTTACTTTGTGTTGTTGTGGCGGGTTTATCTACTCAGCAGTTTCAGCGGCAAATGTGGTGCTACCCAACGTGCAACAACAAAATCAAGGGCAAGTTGTTCCTGTAGTTGAAAAAGAATCTACAGTTGACCAACAGTCAGAGTAACCGCTTCTGCTTCGTCGGTATGCGCAACTAGGCGATCCTTGTTTAGGAGAGACCAATCCTTTACACAGCGATCTGGTGCTTCATCTCCACTGTGAATTGTAAGAATGTTATATGCATTGTCGCGTTTTGCAGGCATGAATCCAGCATCGCGAATCATATGGCAGAGTTTTGCTTCATCGAGACACCATGTTGTTCCAGCAGCGCTGACAACATTTTCTTCTAGCATCACCGAACCAAGATCGTTTGCACCGTACATTAATGCAGTTTGACCAATCGCTGGTCCCATCGTGACCCAACTTGAACCAATCGAGTAGATATTATCAAGGAAAAGTCTGCTTAAAGCTTGTGTTCTTAAATATGAACTTGAACCAGCAAGACGCATCCTTCTGCCAAAATCTTGATGCATTGATTTATGACCGCTCCCATCGAGTTGTGCAACGACATCTCCTGGAAAAGTCTCATCGTTGGACATTTCAGGTAGACGTCCAAGGGGCGTGTTGTCTGGTTGGAAGGGCCAAGAGATAAATGAAACGTAGCGACCACCACCATCCAAACCAAAATCTTGAATACTTCGATCTTGCCAAGTGCGAACTTGATCAAGATGATGAATGCGATCAGCAATCCCTTCGATATGTCCAAACATCATTGTTGCACTCGTATTCATGCCAAGTTCATGCGCAACCCGCATGACGGTAAGCCAAACGTCTCCAGTACACTTTCCAAGGCCAATTTTTTCTCGCACAGCAGGTGCGAAAATTTCACCGCCGCCACCAGGAATAGATTGAAGACCAGCATTTTGAAGTTCCTTGAGTACAAACCGAATTTGTTCTTCTATGTTACTTCCAGGAGTCTTAAAGAAGTTGATAAATTCAATGATCTCTGGTGGACTAAAGGCATGGATATGCACCATTGGAAATTCACTACGCAGTTGTTCTAACAGTTCGATATACCAAGAGAGGGGAAGTTCAGGATTCATCCCACCCTGCATGAGAATCTGCGTACCACCGATTTCAACAATCCCTCTTACTTTTTGCTTGAGTTCTTCGTATGAAAGTGTGTACGCATCGTCTTCATGTCCATCGCGTCGAAATGCGCAAAACGTACATTTCGCAGTACATATATTTGTGTAATTAATATTTCGGTCAACGATATAGGTTCGAAGATGATCGCCATGGAGTGTTCTACATCTTGCATCAGCCCAGCGTCCAAGTTCAGGAAGCGGCATTTCGTGGTACAAGCATTCCGCTTGTTCTGGAGTTATTCGAAGATTTCCATTAGCGACATCTTGCAACACTGCTGTATCAAGAATATTGGCATTTGGATTTGAAGCGATCTGCATCGGGGGGATTATACAGCCCTGCACGCTTTATCGATGTTTTGGGCGATCGAATCACTGGACGCTAATAATGCTTGGATTTTTTCAGTGAGTTCAGATTGCAGATCCGAATCACCAAGCAATGGTAGATTGATCCGTGCAGTCCATGCTGAGATTTCAGTTGAAGCCTTTGCAATAATTGAAGCAGTTGCAAGGTCACTCACAAGCATCTTGTTGGACTTACCGATCATCGTTTCAAGCGTTGTGAGAATACTGTTGCAAAGTTCCATTGTGCGAATTGGTACGCTCGTAGCTCGTTGAACTGCATCTTCCCATTCATCTTTTCGCCGAGGGTCATCCCTGTCAAGTTTCCACAACGCACTGAGTGCTCTGTACGCATCGGCATCAGCGGTGGAAAGTTCTATGGATTCAATACGCGCTGCTTGTAAAAATTTTCCACAATCGTCATGAAGCGATTGATGATCTGCATACTTCTTTTTACCCTCTGTGTACGCAAGCACCATGTTGCCAAGTGAAGCTGAGAGTGCAGTTAATAGACCAGACACCGCGCCTCCTCCGGGTGTGGGTTCTTTGGATGCGAGCGCATCTAAAAATTCGTTTATTTTTTGATCACCAATATTCACGAACGAATCTCCGCTCCACATGAAGTGCAAAGGATGTCAATGACTTTTGCAAAGGGTGCATCAACCTTTTCGTGGGTGAGTGTTTTCTCTTCATCTCGGAACCGTAACCTCAAGGTCAGTGATTTATGACCACCATCTATTCCCTTGCCCCTGAAGACTGTAACGAATTCAATTGCTTCAAGCCACGGTAAGTCGAGTGCCGCAATTGCACCATGGACTTGTTCCCATGACACATCTTCAGAAAGAATGGCAGAAACATCCCGTTCGATTGCTGGTTGCGTTGGCAGTGGTGTTGAGACGACTTCTGGCGGATACGCTGCAAAGAGATCGCCAAGTTGCAACTGTGCAAGATGCATGGTGTTTGGAACATCCCATTGTTTTTGAATCGCAGATGTCAATCGCCCAACAGTTCCAACAACCTCACCATTGAATAAAACTTTGCCTGCAGGATCAAGCCACGAAGAATTGTCATCTGCGGTGACTTCAACACTGTTCGTTGCGGTAAGCACTTGGCAGATGCGGTCAAGAATGCTACGCATCACACCGATGCCATCATCCTCTTTTGCATTTATGAGCAATGCAAGTTCAACATGTTCTTCATGTTCGTTGTCAACAAGTTTAAAGACAGAACCAAGTTCTGCTAAGCGTACATCTTTAACACCGTTGTCGTCATTGTGTTTGCGAACTCTGAGTAAACTTGGAATAATCGAAGGTCGTAAGACAGGTTCTGCTGCATCGAGGCTGTCTTGTAAAAGTAGCGGTGCTTCACCTTTAAGTAAAAACGGTGTTGCCCCATCAACGCTGATGAGAGAGTGCGTGACACACTCTACAAATTCCATCCCCGCAAGTGCGTTGAGTACCGCTTGTCGACCATCGGCTTCACCACCAGATCGTGGAACGCAGATTTCTACAGAATCTGCAATCGAAATGTTTTCATACCCGTGGACGCGTCCGACTTCTTCAACGAGATCAATTTCTCTCGTAATATCTCCACGGAAGTAGGGGACGATGCAGGAAAGTACGCCATCTTTGCAATGGGTATCAAAACCAAGTCGTTCCAAGCCCGAAATCATTTCATCTTCCGATACATCCATACCTAGTTTTTGCGTGCAGAAATCAGTCCGCATTGAAACTGTGATTGGGTCAGGCAATTTCCTTCCAGCCGAAAGAGTTCCAGCACATAATGTACCGCCGCTTACTTCGAGCAGGATGTTCACGAGTCTGTTTGATGCAGGTTCAATTTGTCGTGGACTGACGCCACGTTCAAAGCGGAAACTTGAATCGCTTGCGATGTTGTGTCGCCTGCTTGTTTCGCGAACGGTGACAGGGTCAAACGTAGCACTCTCAATAAGTAAGTTTTTTGTTTCAGGAGTGACAGCAGAGGCTGCGCCGCCTTTCACGCCTGCAAGTGCGATTGGTTTTTCAGCATCAGCGATCACCAAATCTTTTGAACAAAGTTTGATTTCTTTTGCATCTTCACCAAGTGGTAAAAACAGTTCACCTTCTTTTGCCGTGCGTATTATAATTTTTCCACCCGAAACTTTATCTAAGTCAAAGACATGGGTTGGCTGACCAAGTTCAAAGAGCACGAAGTTCGTTGCGTCAACGATCGCGTTTCTTGGTGTATCTCCACGATCTTCGATTCGAGTTTTCAGCCAACTTGGGGAATCTGCGACAGTTGTATTTTGTATGACTCTTGCACTGTAAAGGGGGCAGCGTTCAGGCTCATCATTTTGTACTTCGATGAGTTCAGAAACATCACACCCCTTTGTTTCGGGGGGTTCGCAAGAGGGGGGAACCATTTCATTTCCAGTTCTTGCAGAAATTTCTCTCGCCAAACCAACATGGCAGGTGCAATCACCTCGATTTGAAGTCATTTCAAAATCTTGCCGTACGTCCCCAGAAGCGAGTTCTTCGCTGTCTTCCAAGGGAAAACCAGCAGCGGTGAGCAACTTCGCTTGCTCATGTGCGGTGAGATTGTCAGAGAGATAGTCATTGATCCAATTGTGCGTTACCAACATGCGTGCAGAATAGCTATTCTGCGTGAAATGAGATGGATTATTTCAATGATTGTGCTCGCTCTTTTTACGGCGTGCAAAACCCCTCCTCCTGTCACGGACCCCTTGGCGATTGCGCCGGGCGATTTTTCACTTGATGTGACGGTAGTGACCAACGAATCCCACACCCTTGCCCACATGAGATCGTCTCGTTATGTGGTATTTCCTGATGGTTCCCTCCATCACGGTGACGAGGAAGGGTGGGGTCCCAACACCCTGCCTGCGAAGACTCGGCACCTTACGAGAGAACAAATTGCCATGATCTGGAATCGGCTTGATCAAATGGGCATGACCAGTGCATCGCGTGCTGACGAGACAGTGAACTTTCAACTATTACCTCAACTTGATTTTGGTTCAGTTTACATGATTGCCGTGACAGCAAAAGGAAAGTATTGGAATTTTGTTCGCTATATTGGAGTGGACGATCCAGCCGACCCAGCGTTTAAATCGATCATTCGTTTGTTGGCGGGGTACGCGTGGGCAACAGATCTTCCAGACGTAAACGTGCAACAAGAACCAGACCGGTATGACCTTGGACCTGACCCGTATGCTCGATACCAAGGTGATGCAACCCAATGAAAGTAATCGCGTTTGTTTGTTTCGTCATTGCATTTGGTTGTCAACCATCAATACAAGGTACTCGCCTTCGACTTGAAATGACTGCCTCCCAGCAAGCAGTGTTGTTTGTTGTCCATGATGAAGAAGTTTCGTACGGTGGAGGCTTGAACGCAGTTAAAAATAAAACCACGTGGCATGGTTCAATGACCTTAGAACAACGCGAAGAATTTTCTTCACTTCTAACCAAATGGAAATTAAAGAGAACGAACAATTCTCTTGGAGAAGGTGTTGGAAAATACAACATTCGTCTGCGCGAAGGGTCAAGTGATGAGACTTTTGAACTCCCTCTTACAGACACAAATGCAACTAAAGTCTATGACTTACTTATGAAGGTTGCTGATTCACGATTCAACGAAACGCTTGATGCGTTAGCAAAGCCAAGTGTTGATGCGATGTTACAAAACCGTGGATTGGGTGAAAAAGATGACTGAAACTACCTTGCCTCTAGATCAATTACTTGCGGGCAACATGCGATATGTTGAAGGAACAACTACCTCCTCAAACAAACCCGAGCACCGCCATGAACTTTCAGAAGTGCACTCGCCATTGGCAGCTATTCTCTGCTGTGCGGATTCTCGGGTCGCGCCAGAAATCGTTTTTGATCAACAACTCGGGAATCTCTTTGTCTGTCGCATCGCG
>Ga0114993_10007380_pt1 | contig 10166 bp, 9 predicted proteins | sample ArcticOcean_MG_C_FD_87042 | JGI IMG/M metagenome (GOLD analysis project Ga0114993, IMG submission 87042) | Marine microbial communities from western Arctic Ocean - ArcticOcean_MG_CB2_150 | ecosystem: Environmental > Aquatic > Marine > Oceanic | place: Arctic Ocean: Canada Basin | collected...
ACACGTGCCAGGTGCCTTTGACCATGACATCGGCAAAGTCGGACACGGGCTTTTCGGCGCGGGCACGGACCAGGGCGACGGTGTGCACAATAGCGTCCTGTCCCTGGCAAGCTTGCGCGACCGTGTCGAGGTCGCAGATGTCGCCCTGGATAAAGGGGAGGTCGGTATCCAACGGCGCGCGGTCGAAGAGCGTCAGCCGGTAATCGTCTTTAAGCGCGGCGATGATAAAGCCAGAAAGATAACCAGCGGCACCGGTTAATAGAACATTTTTGATAGCCATTTTACGCCTGTTTTAAGTGGACGGTGAGAATAATCGCCTAACAGAGATCGCGTAAAGAAATTATACAGCGCCTTTTTGTCTCCGCAGTCAAGTAGTGGCGCGCCAAGTGACAGCCTGTCTCGCTTGATACAGTCACGGATACATAGTAATGTATTGATTATTCGTCCAGTCACCCAAACAGATCTCGACCGCTGCCATGCCATCGAATCCGCCTGTTATGGACCCGAGGGTGCAACCCGCAAGCGAATTGAGCGCAGGATTGCGGTCTACCCGCAGGGTTTTCTGGTGGCGCAGATGGATAGGAAAGTCGTAGGTTTTATCAACAGTGGAGCAACGCCTAGGGACGACATCAGCGACGAAGTATTTAAGAACATGGTAGGCCATGAAGAAGACGGAAAGAACATGGTGGTATTTTCTCTGGCCGTGCAGCCCGAATTTCAGGGCCGGGGAATCTCGCGCCAATTGATGGAACAATTTATCGAAGTATCAAGACGGCTGGAACGGCAATGCGCTGATGAGAGGGATCTTCAGTATCGAGGATGATGTAGCTTCCGCTTAATGTAACTCGGGCGAGAATCTCAGGCAATTTGCCTTCGCATTTTCTCCTCCCTATCTTGGGCCCAATATATCGTATTTCCCTCACGCGTCGAAATAGCTCAACCGCTCTCCCTCCGCCGCCCACAACTCCTCAAACATCTTGCGAATGTCCGGCAGCGACACCATCGCGGCGGTCAAAGGATCGAGGGCGCAGGCGTGGAAGGCCGCCTCCTTGTCGCGCTCCAGCGCCGCGCGCACCGCCAATTCCTGCACCGCAATATTACTCATATTCAGCGCCGCGCACTGCGGCGGCAGCTCGCCCACAAAGGTCGGATGCACACCTTCGCGATCGGCCGGACACGGTACTTCGACGCAAGAGCGCGCCGGCAAATTGGTAATCGAGCCGTGGTTCATCACATTGCCGTTGAAAGCAAAAGGCGTCCCCATCATCCGCGCCTCGATAATCATTGAAGCGTATTCGTGCGACGCCGTCATCGGCGGGATCTCTGCGGCGCCGTCGTCGTCTACCCCCGAATCCTTCATCCAATCCCGCACCCGCGTATTCTCCATCGACACCGGCTCGCGGTCCGGCACGCCGTAGTACGCCCGCAATTCTTTGGTGCGTCTGAAATACGGCAGATACTCTGAGTTGTGGCGCGTGCTCTCGGTGACGAAATACCCAAACTGCCGCATCATCTCGACGCGGACGCGGTCTTCGGCAAAATCCTCGTGGTTATCGATCACGGCGCGCAACGGCTCATACAAGTCTTCGCCGCCGCGGCGCAAGCGCAAAACCCAGGCCTGGTGGTTAATCCCGGCGACCAGATAGCTGACGTCCTCATAGTCGGCGCCGACTGCATTGGCCAGCTTCTTGGTGGTGCCCTGGACGCTATGGCACAAGCCCACATTCTGGATCGACGATCCCACCGAGTGCAGCCAGGTCAGCATACACATCGGCTCCAATGATTACGATCTTTGCCATGTTTCCTCCTGGTGATGTCCCCGCCAGACAATTGTCGTTTGTCTCATAAACGAATCCTATCTTGCTCCTCAATTCTTCTCGTTCTATCTTGAGTCCCACCTAATTATATCACGTCGGAAAGCCACAAAGCAAGAACGGCAACAATAGAAGAGAGCAGCAAAATGATAGATATCAAATCGACAGCACGCCAGGTCTCCGACCAGGGCTACTGCTTATCGAGTCGATCTATATAGAATGACGATTAAACGCTGTCTGCTACTCTTTAGCGGCTTCCTCAGTCTGACCCTATCTCCTTTATACGCACATAATGGCGCGCTGGCCGTCGCCGTGCCCATAGACAACATCGCCATCGACGGCGACCTGTCGGACTGGCCGCAAGACCTGGAGCACTATCCCATCGGCTTGCCGGAATTCGGGACGCGGCCCCGCGACAAAGAGGACCTGCGAGCTACGTTTCGCCTTGGCTACAACCTTGAGGACAAGGCTCTCTACATCGCGGTAGAAGTGCAGGACGAGTCCATCGTCGTCCTCGGGGACGACGGCCGGTGGAACAACCAGGACGGGTGCGATATCTATGTCGATCTGGCGCACCGCGACGGAAAATCTGCGGTGCGGCAATACGCCCTATGGGGCACTACACGCGACGTGTTCGCCACCAAGGGCACGGTAGCTCATCGCCAAGAGGTCCGGTGGAAATGAGACATTTCCCCAATGGACGCCACTACGAGTGGAGGGTGGACCTGGAAGAGATGGGCCGAGGACTTGAGGAATCAAACCCAGGCACCGTACTGGGCCTAGATGTCGTAGTGTTGGACCAAGACGCGGATGGCCTCTTTTCTTGGGTCGCCTGGGGAGCAGGCGCCGACAAAGTCCGCCATCCCACCCGGCTGGGGGATGCCATCTTGGGAGCCGAGGCAGCGACACTGGGACGGGTGCGGGGCCGGATTCTGTGGCGTGGAGAAGGCGTCAAGCGCGGCAAAGCCCTCCTCCACTCCGCTGCTCCGGCCGAGCTCAGGACCGTGGTTGGCGCCGATGCCCAAGGGTTCTTCTCCGCTGCGCTACCAGCCGGCCGCTACAGTGTGCGGGCCTTGGGCCGCGAGCAGGAAACCCCACCGCTCGATGTGCAGGTGCAGCCGCACGCAGAGCAGAAGGTGGAATTGCTCCTGCCGCCGCCCCAGGGGCGCATCGTCGCCGCTGGCCCGGGTCGGACAGCGACAGTCGGCCCCGGACTACGGCAGGATCTGTGGCAGACCTTCGGGGTGCCGGATGGGCTGCCCTCCTCCACCGTCCAGAAGATCATCCAGGACCGTCGGGGTTACCTCTGGATCGGCACCAACGATGGATTGAGCCGCTACGACGGCAAAACCTTCACCACCTTCACCACAACAGATGGGCTGCCCCATAACGGTGTGCGCGCCTTATTGCAAGACCAGGAAGGCCAGTTGTGGATCGGCACCCGCGCCGGGGTGTGCCGCTACGATGGCAAAACCTTCACCACCTTCACCCGCCAGGACGGACTGGTCGGCAACGAAGTAAGCTCCTTATTGGAGGATCGTCAGGGCCAGCTGTGGATCGGCACCGGCGCTAGATTGGCACGGGACGGCAACGGGGTAAGCCGCTACGACGGGGCCTCCTTCAAAACCTTTACTACTAAAGACGGGCTTGGACGCGGCGCCATAAATGTGCTGCTGGAGGACAGCCAGGGGCACATCTGGATCGGCACCGGCCAAGGTGCTTTGAGCCATTTTGACGGGGTCGCTTTCACCACCTTTGCTGCCAAAGACTGGCTGAAGAGCGGCAACATTTTTGCGCTGCTGGAAGACGACCAGGGCAGCATTTGGATCGGCACCAACAGAGCACTGGTCCGCTACGATGGGACACACTTCACCCACTTCACAACCGAGGATGGGCGGCCGGGCAACAACGTACGCGCTCTTGCAAAGGATGATCAGGGGCACCTCTGGATCGGCACCAACGGCGGCGTCAGCCGCTACGACGGCCTGGTCTTCCAGAATATCTATCGACACGACGGCCTGGTCCACCCCGAAGTGCGCGCCTTGCTGCAGGATCGCCGCGGCGATATCTGGATTGCCACGGCCGGTGGCGTCACCCGCTACACGCCACACCACGCCCCCTTCTCAGTGCGCCTCACCAAGGTGACGGCCGATCGCGAGTACGGTCCCGTCGAGCGCCTGTCGCTGCCCGCCTCCCAACACTATCTGGCTTTCCAATTTGCCGGCGACCGTCTATCCCACCGGACCGAAGAGATGCTCTACCGCTACCGCCTGGAGGGGTATGAGACCGACTGGCAACAGAGCCGCAGCGGACACGCCGAATACCTGGACCTGTCCCCGGGCAACTACACCTTTGCGGTACAAGCAATCGACCTCGATCTAAACTATTCGGCACCGGTTCAGGTGGCTTTGACCGTCTTGCCACCCTGGTATAAAAGCGGCTGGAAGGTCGCCCTGCTGAGCCTGGCGGTCGTGGTCTTTGGCGGCGGTTCGCTGGGATCGAGCTGGCGCTATTACCGGCAGCGGCAGGAGGCAGCTCGTTTGCGCCAGCAGATGCACGAGCAGGAGCACCAGGCGCGCCTCCAACTCGAGGCGCAGAACACTCGACTCGCCCAGGCCAACGAAGAAGCCGAGAACGCCAATCGGGCCAAGAGCGTCTTCCTGGCCAATATGAGCCACGAGATCCGCACCCCCATGAACGCCATCCTCGGTTACGCCCAGATCCTGGGCGGCGATGCCCAGCTGGATGGCCGCCAACGCAAAGCCGTCGAAACCATCGGTCGCAGCGGCGAACATCTGCTGGGCCTAATCGACAACGTACTCGATCTGTCCAAGATAGAAGCCGGGCGCGATGAGCTCAACCCGGCCCCCTTCGATCTGCAAGGCCTGATCGAAGGGCTGGCAGCCATGTTCGAGCTGCGCTGTCAACAGCAGGGGCTGGCCTGGCGGCTGCAGGCGGACCTGCCCGCCGGAGCCGTGCACGGCGACCAGGGCAAACTGCGCCAGGTGCTGATCAACCTGTTGGGCAATGCCGCCAAGTTCACCCCCGCCGGCCAAGTCCGCCTAAAGGTCGAGGCGCAAGGCCAGGACCGCTATTATTTTGAAGTGTCCGACACCGGCCGAGGCATTGCCGCCGATAAACAGGCGGCCATCTTCGAGCCGTTCCAGCAGGAAGAAGAGGGCCTGCGCCAGGGCGGCACCGGCCTGGGGCTGGCCATTTCTCGGCAACACGTGGAGCTGATGGGCGGCCAGATGGGCCTGGAATCCACCCCGGAGGAAGGCGCCCGCTTCTTCTTCACTCTGACCCTGCCCGCCACCCAGGAGCAAGCGCAAGCCGCGGCAACCGCGGCCTGGGCCCAGGTCGAGCATTTGGCCGCCGGCGTTTCCGTACACGCCCTAGTCGTCGACGACCAGGAAGCCAATCGAGACGTCCTAGCGCAGATGCTGCTCAAAATCGGCGTCGAGGTCGAAACGGCCGAAAACGGCGTTCAGGCCCTAGAGCGGGTGCAGGAGCGCATGCCCGATATCGTATTGACGGACATCCGCATGCCGGTCATGGACGGCCCCCAAACCCTGCGCCACCTCTTCGAAAATTACGGCCAGGGAGCAACCAAAGTGGTGGCGGTGACGGCCTCGGTGTTTGAGCATCAGCGCCAGGAATATCTGGAAATGGGCTTTGACGAATTTATCAATAAACCCTTGCGCGCCGAGCAGATCTACGCCTGTCTGGCCGCCCAGCTGGGGGTGCAATACAACTACGCCGAAGCGTTGGAAACTCCGGTGCCAGAGGTCGTGGATTGGAGCGGCATAGTCTTGGCCCCGGAGTTGTATGCGGCCCTAGTCACCGCGGCGGAGGAACACAGCATCACGCAATTGCAGGAGCACCTCACAGCGCTGGAACAGTTGGGCGCCAAAGAGCAAAGCCTGGCAACGCAGTTGCGCCTCTTGGATCAGCAGTACGACATGGATGACATTAAAGCGGTCTTGCAGGAAATTAACCGGTCGTGAGATATTCAAACGAGAACGGATGGCAATGAAAAAAAAAACAGTCTACATCGAGACCTCGATTGCGTCGTACCTAATGGCCCGACCTACCAGCGACCTGCTGGCGGCGGCCTGGCAGAAGGCAACTGTTGACTGGTGGGATACTCAGAGAAACCGATTCGATCTATATACGTCCGATGTTGTGACTGAAGAGGCCGGAAAGGGCAACCCTGAGGCAGCGATGCGGCGTCTTGAAGCGCTATCTGGTATTCCCATTCTTGTACTCACAGAGGACGTAGTCGCTTTGTCCAAAGCGCTTATAGAGGAAAAAGCACTTCCTGCCAAGGCATTGGATGATTCCCTTCACATTGCCGTGTCCGCCGTACATAATATTAACTACCTTCTAACCTGGAATTGTCGGCATATTGATAATGCCGAAACCAAACCTATCATTCGGAGCGTCTGTACCATACACGGGCACACTAGCCCTGAAATATGTACCCCTCAAGAGCTTATGGGAGTATTCGACGATGCCTGATGAAATCATAGAGGAACTCTGGCAGATCAAAGACAGCATTGCCCGAGAACATGGATACGATATCGAAGCGCTTGTTGCCCATCTCCACACTAAGAAGAGATCGGAAGATCAGCGAGTTGTAGATCTACATGCAATAAAAACAACCGCCGAACAAAGCGCTTCGAAGGAGATAGACAAGCCGGGTAGCTGAGCTTTGCCTAAGGATCAATAAGATTGTGGATACGAGCGCAATAGATTTGACCGGTGCCAAGGTTTTGCTGGTGGACGACCAGCGCGAAAACCTCGACGTGCTGGTCAGCATACTTAAACCGCAAGGCTACGACATTCGGGTGGCGCTAAACGGCGCCGCGGCGCTGGATCTAGTCCGCCGCTTTGTGCCCGATCTAATCTTGCTCGACGTGATGATGCCCGAAATGGACGGCTTTGAGACGTGTCGGCAGCTGCAGGCCGATCCGACCATGCGCGCCACGCCCGTGGTATTTCTCACGGCGCGGACCGAGTTGGCCGATGTAGTCGCCGGCTTTGAGGCCGGTGGGGTCGACTACATCCCCAAACCGTTTCGCGAGCAAGAACTGCGCATGCGGGTAGCCACGCAATTGCGGCTGCGCCGGCTGGTGCAAGAACTGACGCAAAAAAATCAGGTCCTCGAAACCGAAATCGCCCGCAGAAAAGCCCTGGCCGAAGAGCGCGATCAACTGGCCGGACGGATCTCGCTAATTTCAGATGAGGAGGCCAAGCACTGGGGCATCGCCGGTTTTGTCGGGCAGAGCAAAACCCTTGCAAAAATCCTCGGCGACATCGAACGACTGCAACAGGTCGGCACTACCTCGGTGCTGATTATGGGCGAGAGCGGCACCGGCAAAGAGTTGGTGGCCCGAGCCCTGCATTTTGGCTCCGCCCGGGCCGCGGGGCCGTTCATGCCGGTGAATTGCTCAGCGATTGCCGGCGAGCTGGCCGATTCCCTCTTTTTCGGGCACGTCAAGGGATCATTTACCGGGGCGTAAATGATTTGTCGAAGAGCGCAACCACGGCAGAATCTTCGAGCCCGCCAAAAACCTTGGTCCATATATCAAAACGCTTGCAATACTCTTCTCCGGCAGCCCAGGGACGCTCGTCGACTCCTTCCAGCAGGCGCTCAGCAACAGAGTCGGCGCGGTCAATCGCGGCACCGGGCAGCATGCCTTGCACGGCAACGACTCCATCCCGTTCGAATACAGCGGCAATTTCATCCAAGTCGGTCTCTTGCCAAACTAGTGGCGTCAGAGACGTCGTGGTCTTATCCATTCAACAGGTTCCTCCCAGCTCCAATCCCTGCAACTCACCGTATTTTGTGTCCCAGTCCAAAGCTTCATAAATAGCTTCTAGAGAAGTGTAGCGAGGACGATATTCCAGCAACCTCTTTGCCTTTTCAATACTGTGACTGGGGCTATGGGAAATGTGATCGTCAGTCAAACGGATATCCTCAGCAGATTTCCCTTCTTGCCATTGCTGCCAATCCACAAACTTGAGGTTTGCTTCTTTGCCAAACCAACGAGCAACCGCATCGGCATAACCGCGCAAGGTAATAGCCCGCTCCGACACGGCATTAAAACTTTCTCCTACCGCCTGCCCCCAATGCGTCATCATGCCATGACACAATTGCGCCACATCCGCAGCATGGATATGATGTAGAGTAGCCAGGCCGAAGTGAGGCAAATCCAATTCGGCGCCGCTGGCCAGTTTGCGGATCACTTCGGGATCGCGATTGGCGGCAGGATTAATAAATCCCCACCCGGGGCCGACAATATGTCCCGGATGGAAAACCGCAGCGGGAAAATTTCCGCGCCTCGCTTTGTCCATCAGATAATCTTCGATCTCTTTTTTTTGCACGCCGTAATCGCCCCATGGCCGTTTGCCATCGGCCTCTGTAGTGGGGACCGCTTCGCTGTAGCCGTAAGTCCATATAGTCCCGCAGTGGATAAACTGCTGTACTCGACCCTCCAGCGCTTCTACCAATTGCGCCGTACTGTCTTTGGCATAAGAGATAAGATCGATCACTACATCCGGTTCTAAACGAGCAATTTGGGTCCCGAAGCTGCCCTCCTCTTCCGCCGCTTCCCGGTCGATCTCCACCCGCTCCACCCACTGCCAGGCACCGTGTGCATGGTAGGGTGCACGGTGGCCGCGGCTCACGGCAATCACCTCTATACCGGCCTCTACCAGCCGCGGCACCAAATACGTGCCGATGTGCCCAGTGGCACCAATAATTACTGTTTTCATTGGCAATATCTCCAGACCTTGCGTGTAGAGCAGCGCCTTTATGCTGCGTCGATCACTTTTTTTAGGTATGCAACGGCGTCGGGTTGGCTTTGCGGTCCGAGGTGTTCCGGGATGATCACCCCTGCGTATTCAGCCTCCACCAAGGCGCGCACGCAGCGGGCCATATCCACATCGCCACTATCCAGCGGCACCTCCTTGTGATCCATGAGATTTGGACCGTGCTGGACCTGGTTGCGGGCATGCGCAAAAAAAATCTTCTCCATACCCCACGTTGCAGCCGGAGAATGGGGATCCTCATTAATAAGGGACATACCCTGGCAGTAGGTGACGCCGTTGTTGGGGCTCGGCACCGCATCCCAAATGGCGTGCACGACATCGACCGCCCATAGATGACTGCCCAACTTCACATTCACCTCATCGGCCACAGCCACTACTTCTCTGAAGAACGCGATGACCGCATCCCAGCCCTCCTCACCCGGCATCACCATCAGCGGCCTGCCCGGGTGGTATTCGTGAAAATAAAGAAACCTGTCGAGTGGATAGAATAGGGTAGTGTCGACACCAGATTGCCCCACGGCCCGCACGGTCTGGCAAAAATTCGCCCGCTCTGTTTCGTCTTGACCGAGCACGGCTTCCTGGGAAGGAACCGGCAGAATCATTCCGGATACTAAAATACCGCGTGCGGCTAGTTCCTCCCCAATCGGTTTGAAGTCTTCCTGGGTCAAATGGCCGCGCTCGGCAAAACCCGGAACAGAAGCCGCACTGAGGAAAATCTCATTTACCCCAGACACGCGGCACTGCTCGGCGACCTCATCTGCACTGCTATAACCCATATGTATGCCTATTCTCATTGTTTCTTCTCCTATCGCACCATGGCCGGTTTTTTATTGTCGAATGCCCACCCCGAAATTAAATACTGCATCGCCACCGCATCATCCCTGCTGCCAAGTCCGTGCTGCAGGTAGAGCTCGTGAGCGCGTTCGAGGGCATCTGCATCCAACTCTATGCCCAACCCGGGACCATCTGGAACGCGAATCTGACCGTTCTCTATTTTGAGCGGCGATTTAGTCAAATGTTGTCCGTCCTGCCAGATCCAGTGAGTATCGATCGCGGTGATCTGGCCAGGTGCCGCCGCCGCTGCATGGGTAAACATCGCCAGCGAAATATCAAAGTGATTGTTGGAGTGCGAGCCCCAAGTCAACCCCCACTCATGGCACATCTGGGCCACCCGCACCGCCCCTTGCATAGTCCAGAAGTGCGGGTCGGCCAGCGGAATATCCACCGACTGCAGCAAGATGGCATGCCCCATCTCCCGCCAATCCGTGGCGATCATATTGGTGGCGGTGCGCAACCCGGTGGCGCGGCGAAACTCCGAGAGCACCTCCCGCCCCGAGTAGCCGCCCTCAGCACCGCACGGATCTTCGGCATAGGCCAGCACATCGTGTTTATTGCTACACAGCCTTATCGCCTCCTCCAACGACCAGGCGCCGTTGGGATCGAGCGTTATACGCGCCTGCGGAAATCTTGCCGACAACGCAGTAACCACCTCGATCTCTGCATCGCCACTCAGCG
>Ga0114993_10007383_pt1 | contig 10164 bp, 10 predicted proteins | sample ArcticOcean_MG_C_FD_87042 | JGI IMG/M metagenome (GOLD analysis project Ga0114993, IMG submission 87042) | Marine microbial communities from western Arctic Ocean - ArcticOcean_MG_CB2_150 | ecosystem: Environmental > Aquatic > Marine > Oceanic | place: Arctic Ocean: Canada Basin | collected...
ACCCTTTGCCGCTTCTTCATGGTGCTAGTTTTTTTAATATAGATCCAAAAGAATGTCTTATGTTGGGAGACTCTGTAAGTGATGTCAAGGCTGCTAGAGCAGCTGGATTTGATATAATTTGTATGTCATATGGCTACAATCATGGTAATAACATATTGGATGAAAACCCTGATCTTGTAATCGACTCTATGACGCAGTTACGAGAATACCTTTAATGAGTATTGATGATAATCATATTTGGCATCCTTATGCTACGATACCAAATAAGGTGCCTACTTACCTAGTTGATACTGCAGATGGGGTTTATCTAAACTTTAAAAATGGAGCTCGTGTTATTGATGGTATGAGTTCTTGGTGGTCAATGATTCATGGCTACAATAATCCTTTTATAAATAGGGCAATGAAGGCTCAGATAGATGCTGTATCACATGTAATGTTTGGTGGACTTACTCACCAACCTGCGATTGACTTATGCGAAAAACTGATAAAGATTACCCCTCAAGGGCTTGATAAAGTTTTTTTTGCTGACTCTGGCTCTGTCTCTGTAGAAGTTTCCCTTAAAATGGCTTTGCAATATTGGCAAAATAAAGGCAAAAAAGAAAAGTCACATTTTGTTACCCCGAGAGGTGGTTACCACGGAGATACTTTTGGAGCGATGAGTGTTTGCGATCCAAATAATGGTATGCACCATTTATTTAGTGGCGTACTTCCAAAACATTACTTTGTCACTCAGCCCAAATCAGGTAGAAGCGATGAAGCTCTTTTAGATTTAGAGTCAAGGCTTAAAAAAAGTCATAATAATATTGCAGCAATTATTCTTGAGCCTATTGTTCAAGGGGCTGGTGGTATGAATATTTATGATGCTGATTATCTCAAAGGCGTTAGATCCTTATGTGATGTTTATGATGTCTTATTGATTGTAGATGAAATAGCGACAGGTTTTGGCCGAACAGGCGAACTTTTTGGTTGCAATCATGCAAATATTTCTCCTGATATCCTTTGTATAGGCAAGGCTTTAACGGGTGGCTATATGACTATGGCGGCCGCAATAACTACCGAAAAAGTCTCAAGTACAGTGGGAGTGTTGATGCATGGCCCTACTTTTATGGCAAATCCTTTATCTTGCTCAGCGGCGAACGCTAGTATTGATTTACTTCTCAGTAGTAACTGGAAAAAACGAATCTCAGAGATTCAAAACGTTCTTTCAGCTCAATTACTTGCTTTAAAGGAAAATAAGTTTGTATTTGACGTTAGAGTCATTGGCGCGATAGGTGTTGTAGAGTTTAAAGAACCTCTTGATATGAAAAGAACACAAGAGCAACTAATTGACTGTGGAATTTGGCTTAGACCTTATGGAAAATTACTCTATACGATGCCGCCTTTTATAATAACTGATCAAGAGTTACTAAAAATTACTGATGCAATGAAAGGGGTAGCTGAAACCCTTTAGGAGTTTTTTTATTGGCTATTCAATTGGATCAATATCAATAAACCAGCGAACTGATGAGCTGACTTTGATTGTTTCAATATGCTTATAAAAGGTTTTAATTAATCTATGTAACTGACTTCTGTCTTTAGATTGTAAATATAAATTGAAGTAGTAATAGTTTGACTTCTTCTCAATTACCCCAGGAACCGGTCCCCAAATTTCAATTGATTCTATATCAATACTATTAATTAATTGATCCACTTCAGTTAAAAATTTTTCAGCTTCATTTTTGTTTTTAGCGTTAGCGCAAATTAATGCTTGATGAGCATATGGTGGAAGCTGCGCTTCCTCTCGTTCCAATAACAAGGTTTTTGCATACTCAATATATTGTGAATCTCTTACAAACTTAAAAATAGGATGATGGGGATAACGAGTTTGGATGTTAACTTCACCTCTATACTCTCCTCTTCCACACCTGCCTGAAACTTGAATAAGTAATTGTGCTAATTGCTCTGTCGCCCGATAGTCTAGAGACATGAGCCCAACATCTACATCTAAAATACCAACAAATGCTAAATTAGAGAAGTCATGACCTTTTGCTAACATTTGAGTACCAACGATAATGCAAGGCGCTCCAGAGTTTATTTTTTCTAAGTGCGTTGTAAATGCTTTTTTCTTTCGTGTTGTATCTCTATCAATTCTAATTACATCAGAGTTAGGAAAATACGACTCAAGATTTTCTTCTAACCTTTCTGTTCCGTAACCTAGTATCTTAAGTTTTTGACTATTGCAAGACGGACAAGAGGATTCTGGTGATTTTTCGAGACCACAATGATGACACTTGAGTCGATTAATGTTGCGATGGTAAACAAGCTTTGAATCACAACTGGTGCACTCAGATTGCCAGTCACATTCAGTGCAATAATAAATTGGCGCATAGCCCCGACGATTAATAAAAAGCATGACCTGTTTATCTTCTTCTAAGTATTTCTTTATTTTAGAAACTAGAGGTATTGATAGAGCTTCTGAAGGCTGACTTCTCATATCAATTAAGTTAACAATTGGCATAATCGCCTCACCAGGTCGTGTGTTTAAAGTAAGGCGTGTCAATTTTTTGTCAGCAACATTTTTTAAGGTCTCAAGTGAGGGTGTTGCAGTGCCTAAAATCAAAGGAATATTTGCAAATTTGGCGCGCATAAAGCTAAGATCTCGAGCAGAATAGCGGAAGCTTGATTGCTGTTTAAAGGAGCCATCATGCTCCTCATCGACTATGACTAATCCGAGTTTAGGAATTGGGGTAAATATAGCAGATCGAGTTCCTAAAATGACTTTTGCTTCTCCACTTCTAGCCATTAGATAGGCATCTTGTTTTTGAGTTTCGTTTAGTTGGGAGTGAACAGCAACAACTCTTTCTTTTATTCTTTCTTCAAAGCGAGCGATCATTTGAGGTGTTAATCCAATCTCAGGAACAAGAACAAGAACCTGCTTTCCATCTTTTAGTAGTTTTTCAGTGAGATTGAGGTAAACTTCAGTTTTTCCACTTCCTGTGACTCCTTGAAGTAGAAATCCATGAAAGCTATCTTGATATTTAAGAACTTCATGAACTGCATTTTGTTGTTCAGATGTTGGCTTAAAAATACTTGGTGAAGCTGCATTATTTATTTCAGTTGGTTTCTTAATAATTGCAGGCTTACCTATTCTCAAATTTTTTGGAAGTGCATTAGTAAGAACTTCACCAATTGGATGATGGTAATAGTTAGCTGACCAGAATAAAAAATCAAGAATTTCTTTGGATAATAATACTTCAGTATCAATTACTTCTTCGACCGCTCGAAGCTTATCAAATTCGCTTTTATCTTTTAGAGAAAGGACAATGCCGATAACTTTTTTTGGGCCAAATGGAACTTTGACCCTGGCTCCTATATTCACCTTTTGATTACAAATGTAATCAAATGTGTTGTTTAAGGGTACTGGAATGGCAACTTCTATGATTTGACTCAAAGTAAAATGTTTTAGGGATAAAATAAGTATTTTATCAATATAAATTAGCCATGGTAGTTATTCAAAACATCATTAACGATATAAATATAGATGAAGACAAGCTTGGGCTGGTTTGCCAAAAATTTATGAGTGAAACGGGGATTAAAGAAAGTGAGTTACTAATTCGCATAGTTTCTCCTGTTGAAATTCAAGTTCTCAATAAAGAGTACCGAGATAAAAACCAGGTTACTAATGTGCTATCTTTTCAAAATGATATTCCTAAAGAGATTGGAGAACCAATACTAGGGGATGTTGTTATCTGTGCTGACGTGGTAAGAGAGGAGGCGCTAGTTGGAAATAAAACATTTTCTGATCATTTGACTCATATGGCGATACATGGAATTCTGCACTTGGTAGGCCATGATCATACAGATCTTGACTCTGCTAATAAAATGGAGTCAATTGAAATTGATTTTCTAAAGACTCTGGGAATTAGCAATCCATACCATTAGGAAAAACTAACTATTAATTAGTAGTTTTGCGAGCTTTTTGATACTTTCTTCTTGCTGATTATTTTTTCTATAGATGACCCCAATGTCTCGTTTTGCCTTGGTTGAATTCATATCAATGGATATATTAGGATAATGCTTAAGTATGCCAAAATCGATTGCCATTTTGGGTAGATAGCTCACGCCGATATCTGTATCTACCATAGCAACAAGTGTTGAAATACTGGTACAAGAAAAGTCAGAAATATGTTGATTTGAAATTTTATTATTTTGTAATATATGTGACCTCAAGCAGTGACCTTGCTCGAGCATTAGCAGTGAGCCATTATCAATTACTTTAGATTTGCGTTTTTTATGTTGAATAAAATAAATTGGATCAGGAAAGACTTGAAAGCTTTCAATAAAGTTGGGCAACTCATATGGAAAAGCAAATATGGCAAAGTCAATCTTAGCTTGTTCTAGTTGTTTAAGTAAATTTTCACTTGTATCTTCCTTAAAAGAAACTTTAAGTTTTGGATAAAGCTTGCTTAAGTTTGATAAGAAATTTGGCAGAATATAGGTAGAAATAGTCGGAATTACGCCTATGGTAACCTCAGAATCAAAAAAATCTAACTTTGAAGTACTTAGTAAAACATTAATCTCAGCCATCACTAATAAAGCCTGTTTTACAACTCTATTTCCAGTGGCGGTAAAGTGAACATTTTTGTTATCTCTCTCAACAAGCAGAACTCCTAAGTCACTTTCAAGTTTTGATATTCCTGCGCTGAATGTGGAGGCGCTAACAAAGCAATCTTTTGCAGCATTAGAAAAGTGATTAGTATTTTTTAGTGCAACTAAATACTGTAAGTTTTTTAGTGAAGGGGTCATTTTTATATTCGTTTTTTACGGATATTATATACAGTTTTATTCAATTTATTTATATATAAATGACTGGTATGATGGTGGCTCGTTTAACCAATCGGAGAAAATTATGTCATTAAGCGGAAGTAAAACAGAACAAAGTTTAAAGGATGCATTTGCTGGCGAGTCTCAAGCAAATAGACGTTATTTATATTTTGCAAACCAATGTGATATTCTTGGTGAGCCAGATATGGCTTCGTTATTTAGATCCACTGCTGAAGGTGAAACTGGCCATGCTCATGGTCATATGGAACATCTTATTGAAGGCGGTGTTGGTGATCCAGGTACAGATATGCCTGCTAAAGAAGTAAAAGAGATGCTCGAAAGTGCTGTCCATGGAGAAACTCATGAATACACTGATATGTATCCAGGTATGGCGAAAACAGCAAGAGAAGAAGGTTTTGATGAAATTGCTGAATGGTTCGAGACTTTAGCTAAAGCTGAGCGTTCTCATGCAAACCGTTACCAAAAAGCACTAGATAGTTTATAAAAACTTCGTTGCCATAGGCCTAGCTTATGGCAACAAATCCTAGGTATATATGTCTAAATTTAAAGAAGGCAATTTAGAGGCGCCAACTCGCCATCCTCTAAATTGGAAAGATGAAGATTTTTATAATGAAGAGTCTCTCAATACAGAATTAGAAAGAGTATTTGATATCTGCCATGGTTGTAGACGATGCGTGAGCCTTTGCAAGTCTTTTCCAACACTCTTTGATTTGATTGATGAATCTCAAACATTTGAAGTTGATGGTGTTGATAAAGCAGACTATAAGAAAGTGGTAGACCAATGCTATTTATGTGATTTATGTTTCGTAGCAAAATGTCCTTATGTCCCGCCGCATGATTTCAATGTTGATTTTCCACATCTAATGCTTCGTGCAAAAGCAATTCAATTTAAAAAGGGTGAAACAAAACTATCTCATAAAATCTTAACGTCACCACAAAAAGTTGGCTCTATTGCATCTTTGCCAGTAATCTCGCCAATTGTTAATTGGTCTAATAGCAATAAAGTAATGAGAAAAGTGACTGAAAAAGTTTTAGGTGTTCATGTTGATGCTGTTGTTCCAAAATACCATACCAAAAAACTTTCTAAAATTTTCGTAGAAGATAATTCTACAAGTAAATTCAAGGTAGCAATATTTGGAACTTGTTATGGTGAATATAACGATCCTCAAACTGTTATTGATTTAGTAGATGTTCTCAGGCATAACAATGTAGAGGTTAAGTTAATTAAAAAAACTCAGTGTTGTGGTATGCCCAAATTAGAACTTGGAGATCTTGAAGCTGTTGTTAAGTATGCGAGTGAAAATATAACTCCACTTATGAAGTTAGTTAATGATGGTTATAAATTAATTGCACCAATACCTTCGTGTGTCTTAATGTTTAAAAATGAATTGCCAATGATAATTTCTGAAAATGAAGATATTATGGCAATATCTAAAGCGTTTTATGATCCCTTTGAATATCTATCATTTTTAAAAGAAAGTAACCAGTTTAATATAAATTTCAAACCAATTAATAAAGAAGTGCTTTATCAAATTGCTTGCCATCAAAGAGTCCAAAATATTGGCACTCATACTAAAAGAATTTTGGGCTTAATTCCAGATCTAGATGTAAACATCGCAGAAAGATGTTCTGGGCATGATGGTACATATGGAGTCAGAAAAGAAACGCATACTTACTCCGTTCAAATTGGAATGCCAGTTGCAAAAAAAATAACTGACACAACTGATTTGGTCGTTAGTGATTGCGTTATGGCTGGAAACCATGTTGCACATATTGCTACACAAGATATTGAATCCATTCATCCAATTAGCTTGGTGAAAATGGCTTATGATTTATAACAAAAATGAGGTTAATTAAATGCTAACAAGGCAAGACTTATTGTCTCTTGAAGAATACGCAGAAAAACGGTCAGCTATTCGTTCAGATACTATTCAAATAAAAAAGCTCAGAGAAGTTAATCTTGGAGAGCATCTAAGGATGTTGTTTGAAAATAAGAAAACAGTTCAGTTTCAGATCCAAGAGATGCTTCGTATAGAGAAAATTTTTGAAGCTGATGGCATCCAAGAAGAGTTAGATGTATATAACTCACTTGTGCCTGAGGGATCAAACTTGAAGGCCACTATGATGATTGAGTATACTAATGTTGAAGAGCGAACGGTTGCATTATCTAAATTAATAGGTGTTGAAAGAAGTGTCTATTTTCAAGTTGGCAATCATGACAAAGTGTTTGCTATTTGTAATGAAGACATGGATAGAGAGACAGATGTCAAAACCTCAGCTGTTCACTTCATGCGTTTTGAATTTGATCAAGGCATGGTTGTTGAGTTTGGCTCTGGAACACCAGTCAAGGTTGGTGTTTCCCACCCACATTATAATTATGAAATTACTTTGACTTCAGAAGTGCAAGATGCCCTAAACAAGGACTTTAATAGTAACTAATTTAGGCAATTTTATTTAAACTTCAGTAATTTCACCGAGAGTTTCCATGGCTCGTAAAGAGCCATCCACATAGTACATTCTTAATTTATCTCTTTCCCATGGGGGAATATTTGACTCCTGCAGTACTTTTTTAAGAGATTGGGAGTGGTTTTTCCCTTTAAGTTTTATTCGTTGTCCTTCTAGACGAAACCGTATTTCAAAATTAGGAATATTTTTTAAAGATTCATAATAAGGGCATGGTAAGTTTGATAATTCAAAAGACTCGTCAAAAAAATACAACTCACCATTGTATCGCCTAACTTCATAGTGATGCCATCTCAAGATTACATTTGCATCAGTTTTTGCACTCAATGAAGAGATCAGCTCATTTAGAACTTTATTAGAAGGCAATAGAAAGCCTAGATTGGTAATATAATAACGAAGTACATTAGCTACTCTTCTTTTTGGCAGTTGAATTAATGAGCTAACTTGAATCTTATTATTTATGAGTAATTCAAAATTTATAATATCAAGTTCAGCCAAGTCTTGCATAAGTTTCAATGCTTCTGCCTGATGCGATGCACTCCTTGATATATTTTTAATAAGTCCATTAAATGCGCTTGAAAGCTTTGGCAGAAATTCAATTCTTAATAGGTTTCTTTTAAAATTAGTATCTAGGTTACTATCGTCTTCTATCCATTCCAGGTGATTTTTTGAAGCGTAGTCTATAATTTTTTGTTTTGAAATATTCAGAAATGGACGATAAAGCTCTGAGTCATCAATATTTTTTATTTTTGGCATTGAGGAAAGCCCTGCAACTCCACTTCCCCTAAATAATTGAAGTAAAAATGTTTCAGCTTGGTCTTCTTGGTGATGTGCAGTACAAAGAGTCTCATTCACTCTTAATTCAGATGTTAATGAAAGATAACGTTTTTTACGAGCATTTTCTTCGATATTAGAAGAACTTTCAAGATTTATATGTATATCTTTATACTCAATTTTGTTTGCGTTACATAAGCCTGCACAGAAAGCACCCCATTCTTGACTAAATTTAGAAAGGTTGTGATTTATATGGACAGCTCGAACATTGCCAGGATAATATTTATTTAAAAAGTGCAGAAGCACAACAGAGTCAATGCCACCACTTAAGGCAACGACAATTTTCTTGCCAACTAAGTATTCGTCTTTATTCGCTAAATCTTCCAAAGCCTAGTAGTTTTTCATGTCTATTCTCAATAAGTTTATCAATAGGCAAGTCAATTAGATTAGTTAGCTCTTTAACCAGCGCTTTTTTAAGAAATACAGAAGCTTTTTCAGGGTCTCTATGAATTCCACCAAGGGGCTCAGGTATTACTTTTTCAATTAGCTTATGTTTTTTTAAATGTTTACTCGTTAATTTCAGTGACTCTGCAGCAATTGGCGCTTTAGAGGCATCCTTGTAAAGTATTGAGGCGCAACCTTCTGGAGAAATAACAGAATAAATACTGTATTCAAACATCATCATCGTGTCACAAAGCCCTATTGCAAGCGCCCCTCCTGAGCCGCCTTCACCGATGACTACAGATAAGATGGGTGTCTTTAAGGTAGACATTTCGAATAAGTTTCTCGCAATCGCTTCACTTTGACCCCGCTCTTCAGCTCCAATTCCAGGATAGGCTCCAGGAGTATCTATAAAAGTAATTATTGGAAGTGAGAATTTTTCAGCCATCTTCATTAGCCTAAGGGCTTTGCGATATCCTTCAGGCCTTGTCATGCCGAAGTTATGAAAAATCTTTTCTTTTGTTGAACGGCCTTTTTGCTGGCCAATAAACATAAATGTGAGGCCGTCAATTTTCGCAATTCCACCAATCAATGAATGATCATTTGCATAGGCTCGATCACCACAAAGCTCTGTAAACTCATCAAAGATTTTATCAATATAGTCCAAAGTGTAAAGTCTTTGAGGGTGTCTTGCTAGCTGCGAAACCTGCCAATCAGTTAGGGAGGAAAAAATTTTCTTTGTTAACAGTTCACTTTTTGCTTTAAGCGACTCCATCTCTTTAGCAATATCAGCATCATCTTTAATACTTTCTAGGGCATCAATTTTTTCTTCAAGTTCAGCTATTGGCTGTTCAAAGTCAAGATAGTTTAAGTTCATTTAATACGCTTAATGGTAGTGCAAAATTTAATGATAATTATAGCAGATGCAATGTTTATAATCTTGCAATGGATTTACTTACCCTGCTTTCTTTAATGTTTGCTACATTTGTTTATGCAATTTCGCCAGGACCTGGCCTATTTGCAGTGCTGGCAATTTCTACAAGATATGGCCCTATTCCTGCCATGTGGCTTTCAATTGGTCATACTATTGGTGATATCATTTATGTCGCCCTTGCAATGCTAGCACTCAACGCTATAGCAGGCCTAATAAGTGATAGTATGCTATACGTTAAAATTTTAGGTGCTTCGTATTTGATCTATATTGGCTATCAGCAATACAGGTCAAGAGGAATTAGCTTCGAGCAAACAAGTAAAAAAAGTTCACAGCTAAAGCTTTTATTAGCAGGGTTTGTTGTTGGGGTTACTAATCCTAAAACTATTATTTTTTATTTATCTTTTCTACCAATCTTTATAGATCTAAATAATTTGACCATTGCAACTGAAATTAAAGTGATAACAGTGATTGGTATTACAGTATTCTTCGTACTCACTCTAGCAAACATTTTAGGGCTTCGACTAAGAAAGCATATTGAAAATCCAGTATTCATAAAACGTATTAATGAAGTTACTGGTGTAACTATGATTTTAGTTGGCATTTTTGTCGGGCTTTACTAATCTAACTGAGGAGGTATAGTGTTTCAATCTGAAAAAAATATGACATTTTTCATGCTCCTTATTCCATTAGTTTGGGCCTTATCTGGGGTTTCTGCAAAATACCTTTCT
>Ga0114993_10007395_pt1 | contig 10159 bp, 8 predicted proteins | sample ArcticOcean_MG_C_FD_87042 | JGI IMG/M metagenome (GOLD analysis project Ga0114993, IMG submission 87042) | Marine microbial communities from western Arctic Ocean - ArcticOcean_MG_CB2_150 | ecosystem: Environmental > Aquatic > Marine > Oceanic | place: Arctic Ocean: Canada Basin | collected...
ATGATGGCCTCGGGCGCCGCGCGATATGACTTCGACCGCTTCGGCGTAATCTTTCGTGCGACCCCGCGGCAGTCGGACGTGATCATCATCGCCGGCACCGTGACCCATAAGATGGCCGACGCGATTGTGAAGGTTTATAACCAGATGCCCGAGCCCCGTTGGGTGATATCAATGGGCAATTGCTCGACCTGCGGCGGCCCGTATTCTAACTATGCCGTGGTGCAGGGGGTGGATGAGATCATCCCGGTTGATGTGTATGTACCTGGATGCCCCCCTCGCCCGGAAGCGCTAATGTGGGGTGTGATGCAGCTTCAAAAGAAAATTGAACAGGAAAGGTTCGTCCGCAAGAGCATATCGGCGGCGTAGACTCCCAATAATGTCAGACGAAGTAGGAACCGAGGAAGCAAACGGGGGCAATTCCCCAGGGACCGAATCGCCGGAGGCCCCGAAAACGCCTCCGGGAAAGGCGCTGAGGGAGCTGGTTGAAGGGGAGTTCCCCGGTTCGATTCTCGATCAGTCGGCATATGAAGACCGAGATGATGAAGTCACTTTTATTCTCAACGGCGACGCGCTGGTGAAAGTCGCGATTTATTTGCGCGATCATCCGGCTTCGAGCTTCAAGATTCTGACAGACCTGACCGCTGTGCATTATCCGGACGATGAATATACCTTTCACATTGTCTATCAGCTAGTGAGCGTGGACCATTGTCGGCTACTTCGCCTCAAGGTGAAGTTGAAAGAGGATCAGGAAGTACCCACAGTTTCAGGTGTGTGGTCGAGCGCGAACTGGATGGAGCGCGAGGTATACGATCTGTTCGGCGTCAGGTTTAAGGACCACCCCGATCCCCGCCGCATCTTTATGCCAGAGGACTGGGGGAGCCATCCTTTCCGCAAGGATTATCCCCTCGAGGGCCTGGGGGAGCGGGTGTACACTAAGCCCAAGCGCAAGGAAATCGGAGAATAACGCACCAGGCGCCTCTGTTGTGGTGCCCGGTTATTTTGATTTGATTCAGGAGATTTTAGATGGTCGGCGGAGTCGAATCCTCATCCCGGATTGAGCGTATCACCACAGTGCCGGGCACCGAGGAGCTTATCGTCAACATGGGGCCGCAGCATCCCAGTACGCACGGGGTGCTCCGGGTCATCCTTAAGCTTGAAGGCGAGACGGTCAAGGATGTCGATTGCGATATCGGCTATCTGCACCGGGGCACAGAGAAAATCGGCGAGAACATCACTTATACGATGTTCATTCCCTATACAGATAGGCTCGACTATATTGCCGCGCCATCTAGTAACCTGGCCTGGGTCCAGGCGGTCGAGTCGTTCTTCGACTGGGAGATTCCGGATCGCGCGCTGTTCCTCCGCACCATCGTGGGCGAGCTATCACGAATCGCCAGCCATCTTCTCTGGCTTGCCACCCACGCGCTCGATATCGGTGCGATGACGGTGTTCCTTTGGTGTTTCCGGGAAAGGGAGATGGTTCTCGATCTGTTCGAAATGGCTTTCGGCGCGCGCCTGACGGTAAACGCCTTCCGTCTTGGCGGACTGCACCAAGACGTGCCGCCTGAGTTTCTTGTCGAGGCCAGAAAATTTATTAATCTTTTCCCGAGCCGGGTGGACGATTATGAGACCCTGCTGACCGAAAATCGCATCTGGCTCCAGCGGACGCGGGGGGTCGGCGTTATATCGGCAGAGGACGCACTGGATTACGGTATGACGGGCCCGATTCTAAGGGCATCCGGTGTGAAGTGGGATCTTCGCCGGGCGAAGCCCTATGCCGCGTATCCTTATGTCGACTTCACTATTCCCGTGGGAGAGAACGGCGATGTATATGACCGCTATCTGGTTCGTCTCGTGGAAATGCGCCAGAGCGCGCACATTATTGACCAGTGTCTCGACATGCTCCCTGGTGGCCCGGTGAGTTGTAAGACGCCGCGGACGATCAAGCCGCCGGCGGGCGAGATTTATCACAGCATCGAAAACCCCAAGGGGGAGTTTGGTTTTTATATCGTGAGTGACGGATCGGAGACACCATACCGCGTGAAAATCCGGCCGCCCTCATTCATCAACCTCGCCGGTTTGAAAAAGATGTGCGTGGGCGAGTTTCTGGCGGATGTTGTCGCGATCATCGGCAGCATCGATATCGTCCTGGGCGAGTGCGACCGCTAGCATTTGGGGCCCTCGGGGCTCCGACATAAAGGATTTAGAAACGGCATGATACCTGAACTGATTGCGGCATTTTTAAAGATCGCGCTGGTGCTCGGGGTGATTTCACTCGTGGTGGCCTATCTGACCTATCTTGAGCGCAAGATTATCGGGCATATTCAGATGCGCATGGGCCCAATGCGGGTTGGCTGGCACGGCCTTCTCCAGCCCATAGCTGACGGGCTCAAGCTCTTTTTAAAAGAAGATATCATTCCTGCGAAAGCGGATAAGATCGTATTCGTCATTGCGCCGATCATGGTGTTGGTGCCGGCTTTCGTGGTCTACTCGGTGCTTCCATTCGATAAGAACTTCTACATCACCCGGGTCAATGTCGGGTTATTTCTTGTTCTGGCCGTAAGTTCGCTGGGCGTGTTCGGCATCGTCATGGCTGGTTGGGCATCGAACAGCAAATATAGCCTGCTCGGTGCTTTCAGGAGCGCCGCCCAGATGCTGAGCTATGAAATTTTCCTGGGTTTCTCCCTTGTCGGGCCGATCATGCTAGCGGGCTCGCTCGATTTCCAGAACATCGTCGAGGCGCAGGCGGATGTGTGGTTCGTTTTCTATCAGCCTGTAGCGTTTATCGTTTTCTTCATCGCGGCGCTGGCCGAGACGAACCGCATTCCCTTCGATTTACCCGAGGCCGAGACCGAACTGGTAGCCGGCTTCCATACTGAATACAGCGGCATGAAATTCGCCTTCTTCTTTCTGGCCGAATATGCCAGCATCATGGCGATCTCCACCGTTGGCATCTCCGTTTTCTTCGGCGGCTGGGGCGGAATCGACGCGATACCGTTGCCGGGGATTGTTTGGTATCTATTGAAGATGGCAGTCTTGATTTTTGTATTTATCTGGATACGGGCGACGCTGCCCCGCTATCGCTACGATCAGTTGATGCGGGTGGGTTGGAAGTTCATGTTCCCGCTCGCAATATTGAATATATTCGTGACCGGATTACTCAAGCTGTTATTTATCTAACCGTGAGGCGCTGATCTTGGAACTGCCTTTCTTTTATTTGTTCTCGACCGGAATCATCGTGGCCTCGATCCTGATGGTAACGCGTGCGAACGTAATTCACGCAGCTTTGCTGCTGGTGCTGACATTCTTCCTCCTGTCCGGTGTGTATGTCCTGGCCGGCGCAGAGTTTTTGGCGGTGGTGCAGATACTTCTGTACGCCGGCGGCATCATGGTGCTCTATCTTTTTTCTATCATGTTGATGAACGTGGATGTCTCTGTGCGCCTAAGGCAGTATCACCGCCAGACCTTTTTTGTGGTGATCATCGCTGTTGCTCTGGCGGTGGAAGTGTGGTTGGTTCTGGCCCGGGGTGAAGCGTATCCGGACTATAAGGGATTCGCCTGGTTCGTGGGCGCGACGCCGGGCAACGTCGAGGCACTTGGCTCTGTTCTTTACACGAAATACTTATTCCCGTTCGAAGTGGCTTCCATTTTGCTACTGGCGGCCATGATCGGCGCTATCGTTCTGGCAAAACGGACAATCGACCGGTAAGCCGAAGGGGTTTTAGATGGTTCCTCTTTCACATTATTTGGCGTTGGGCGCGATTATGTTTGTCATTGGCGCTGCGGGCGTCTTGATGCGGCGAAATGCCATCATCATATTGATGAGCATCGAGTTGATGCTGAACGCCGTGAACGTCACCTTTGTCGCCTTCTCGCGCCAGTGGGGCGACATGGCGGGGCAAGTATTCGCTATTTTCGTCATCACAGTCGCGGCGGCCGAGGCAGCTGTGGGGCTGGCAATCCTGATTTCGTTGAACCGGGACAAATCGGTTCTGAACGTAGACGAAGTTAACCTTTTGAAGTGGTAGGTAACGCATGATTGAACTGGCATGGCTCATTCCGTTGTTTCCGGCGCTAGGCGTCGTAATCAATGGTTTCTTCGGCTTCACACATACGAAGGACAAAGCGGGCCATATCGCAGCGCTGATGATCGGGCTCTCTTTCCTGGTCGTGCTCGGCATCGCCTACGAGATGATTTTCGGTAAGGGCGGCACTCACACGATTCACCTTTGGGACTGGATCCATGCCGGCAAGTTCTCTGTATCAGTCGCATTCCTGATCGACCCGCTGAGCACGATCATGCTGCTCGTAGTCTCGGGCGTGGGATTCTTGGTCCATGTTTACTCGGTGGGCTATCTGCACGGCGATCCGGGTTATCCGCGATTCTTCACCTATCTCAACCTGTTCATGCTCTCGATGTTCCTTCTCGTGCTTGGCGACAACTATTTGCTCATGTTCGTCGGCTGGGAGGGCGTTGGGCTATGCAGCTATCTGCTGATCGGATTCTGGTACGAGAAAAAATCCGCATCAGATGCGGGTAAAAAAGCTTTTATCGTCAACCGCATCGGCGACGCAGGCTTCCTGCTCGGCATATTCATGATCTGGGTGCTGACCGGAAGCATGACCTACACGGAAGTCTTCCACGCGGCGCCTGGCCTCACGACAGCAGGCGCAACGGCCATTGGACTGCTGCTGTTTATTGGGGCCTGCGGGAAGAGCGCACAGATTCCACTCTATGTCTGGCTGCCCGACGCGATGGAGGGCCCGACGCCGGTAAGCGCTCTCATCCATGCCGCTACAATGGTGACGGCGGGCGTATACATGGTGGCGCGCACGAGCCCAATTTATGTGATGGGTCCTGATGCACTTGAAGTTATCGCCATCGTCGGCGCGATCACGGCGCTCTTCGCGGCATCAATCGGATTGGTCCAAAACGATATTAAGCGTGTTCTCGCTTACAGTACTGTGAGCCAACTCGGCTTCATGTTCATGGCGCTAGGAGTGGGCGCGTTCGCAGTCGGCGTATTCCACTTAATGACGCACGCCTTCTTTAAAGGTCTGCTTTTCCTGGGCAGCGGTAGCGTAATTCATGCGCTGCACCATGCCCCCGTGGAGCAGCAGCAAGACATGCGCTACATGGGCGGCCTGAAGTCGAAGATGCCTGTTACCTACTGGACATTCGTTATCGGCGCGGTGGCTATCGCCGGGGTTCCGCCACTGGCGGGTTTTTGGAGCAAGGATGAAATATTAGCCAATGCCTTCTTCACCGGTAATTATTTTGTCTGGGGTATGGGCTCGGTAGCGGCGTTCATGACTGCTTTTTATATGTTCCGGCTGATTTTCATGACCTTCCACGGCGAAATGCGTGTGGATCACCATGCCAGGGAGCATATTCACGAGTCGCCACTGTCAATGACTGTGCCGCTGATAATTCTTGCCGTACTAAGCGTAGTCGGTGGAATTATCCCGGGCTACCCGCCCGAGGGCGGCTGGATTCACCGCTTCCTCGCTCCATCGCTGGCCAAAGGCGCCGGTAGCGCGCATGCAATGAACGAGGGCGGCCGTCTCGTGCAGGTAGCCGCTGAGACTGGTGGGCACGGCGGAACCGCGGCCAGCATGCTCATTGTCTTAGCTATCTTGATCGCGGTGGGCGGAATTGCGCTGGCCTGGGTCATGTATGTGAAGAATACGTCGATCCCGGAAAAAATATCGAAACAGTTTTCGGGTCTTCATGAATTGTTGCTTAACAAGTATTACATCGATGAGATTTATCAGGATTGCATCATTAACCCCATCTATCGCCTGATGAATTCGCTGTGGTCATTCGACGCCAAGGTCGTGGACGGCGCGGTGAACGGCAGCAGCCTGATTACTTTGGTAACGAGCCGCGTATCAGCTGCATTTGACTTGAGGACGGTAGACGGTGCGGTGAACGGCGTATCATCCCTGTTGGGTTTTGTTTCTCAATTACTGAAATTCATTCAATCCGGAATGGTGCAAAATTATCTTTTCGTGATGCTTCTTGGCATATTCGTGATGCTGAGCGCATACTTGTTCCGCTAGACATTTAAGGAACCAGGAGAGTCCGATGGAGAATTATCTTCTTTCGCTAATCGCTTTCGTTCCCTTAATGGGAGCGGTGATTGTCATGCTCTTTTTCAAAAAAGAGAAGACAAATGCCATTAAGGGGTTTGCCACGGCGGTGGCGGTAGTGGATTTCTTGCTATCCATTCCGCTCTGGACCCACTTCGATTCATCGGAGGCGGGTTTCCAGTTCGTGCAAAAAATGAGCTGGATACCTTCCATCGGGGTGAGCTACTTTGTTGGGGTGGACGGAATCAGTGTTCTGCTCGTATTGCTCACGACGATTACGATGATCGTGGCAATAGCCTCCTCGTACACGGCCATCGTAGAGCGCGAAAAGGAATATTACGTATGCCTGTTGTTAATGGCGACGGGGATGCTCGGTACCTTCATGGCAATCGACATATTCCTGTTCTATGTTTTCTTCGAAATCACCTTGGTCCCGATGTATTTTCTTATCGGCATTTGGGGCGGAACGAGAAAGCTCTACGCGGCGATCAAGTTCTTCCTCTACACGTTGTTCGGTAGTGTTCTTATGCTGCTAGGGATCCTGGCACTCTACTTCGCAAACCTGAAATATGGCACCGGGACATTAACTTTTGACCTGACTCAGCTTTATTCCGTTGGCCCGAATATTCCAATAGGGCTTCAGTCCTGGATCTTCCTAGCTTTCTTTATTGGCTTTGCGATCAAGGTGCCGATGTTTCCATTCCATACCTGGCTTCCGGATGCCCACGTAGAGGCGCCGACGGCAGGAAGTGTTATCCTAGCGGGAATTTTGCTAAAAATGGGAACCTACGGGTTTGTCCGCTTCGTGCTTCCCGTGCTACCCCAGGCGAGCCAATTATTCGTGCCATTCATGGTACTACTATCGATAATTGGAATCATCTACGGCGCTCTGGTAGCCATGGCGCAAACTGATGTGAAAAAGCTTGTGGCCTACTCATCGGTAAGCCACCTGGGATTCGTGATGCTGGGTGTGTTCGCTCTTAACGAGCAAGGTGTCCTCGGTGGTCAGCTTCAGATGATCAACCACGGCATAAGCACCGGGGCACTCTTCCTCCTGGTGGGTATGGTGTACGAGCGGCGGCACACTCGGGAAATTTCGGAGTTTGGCGGTCTGTCAAAGCAGGTTCCCATTTACTCGACAATATTCGCCATCACAATGCTAAGCAGCATTGGCCTGCCCGGCTTGAACGGGTTTGTGGGCGAGTTCTTGATTCTCCTCGGCGCCTTCAAGGCAAGCTATATATATGCAGCGTTCGCGGTAATCGGAATCGTTCTTGGAGCGGCGTATATGCTGTGGCTGTTCCAACGGATGTTCTTCGGAACGCTGGACAACCCAGAGAACCAGAAGCTCACAGACTGCAATCCTCGGGAAATTGCCTACATGCTTCCGATGATCGTGCTGATGTTCTGGATCGGTTTATATCCAAGGCCTTTCCTGGCAAGGATGGAAGCCAGCGTGGCAAAAGTAGTGAAGATGGTGAACGTGGCCAAGGCGCCGCAAGACACTAAAGCCGCCGCCCTGCCGAAGGCAGGGAACTCTTCGGAGAAGAATTTCTAAACGGCGAGTACACAACTCGAATTCAAATAGGATCTGATTTTAATGTCGATTGTGATACCCGACATATCGCTGTCCATCGCCGCCCCGGAAGTTGGGTTGGCCATTCTGCTGTGCATCGTCCTGATAGCGGACCTCTTTACGCCACTGGAGAACAAAGCAGCCATCGGGATATTAAGCTTCGTGGGTGTATTAATCCTAGGGGCAGTGGCGATGTCCCAGTGGGGAGAGGGCGTTAGAAATACATTTAGCGGGTTCTATGTGGCGGATAATTTCAGTGTGTTCGTGAAGCTTGTGATTATCACGACGACGGCGATATCGATACTTCTTTCGCTTCAGTATGTAAAAGTCGAGCAGATCAACTACGGCGAATTTTACGGAATGATTCTCTTCGCTGCCTTCGGCATGCTGGTAATGGCCTCCGGCAGTGACCTCATTTCGATATATCTCGGACTTGAGACGATGAGCATCAGCAGCTATGTGCTGGTGAGTTTCATACGGCATGACCCGCTAAGCCGGGAGGCTGGTCTTAAATATTTCCTGATGGGCGCGTTCGCCTCAGGTGTACTTCTCTACGGTATCGCCCTGGCCTACGGTATGACAGGCACAACCTCACTCACGGGCATCGCCCAAGCGCTCTCCGGTCCCAAAGGTGCTGCCATCGGCGCAGACCCGGTAATGACGTTTGCGTTGATATTATTTGTGGCGGGATTTGGATTCAAGCTGGCGCTCGTTCCTTTTCATATGTGGCTCCCGGATGCATATACAGGCGCACCAACTCCTATCACGGCATTCATGTCAGTGGCAGTGAAGATGGCCACAGTAGCCGCCGTGATACGTATTTTCTTTGTCGCGTTTCCGGAGCTCGCGGGCAAATGGAATCTGCTGCTATGGCTCCTCGCAGTGTTCACGATGATCTGGGGTAACGTAGCCGCCATCGCACAGACGAATTTAAAGCGCATGCTTGCCTATTCGAGCATTGCTCATGCGGGATACATCTTGATGGGTATCGTCGCGACAACCACGATTGTCGCAGGGAAGGCGGTGTTTTCAGCTCAGGGTATAAGTGCAGTTCTTTTCTATCTGGTGGCCTATATGGTGACGAATCTGGGCGCTTTCGGAATGATCATTTTTGTGTGCCGAAAAGATTACCGGGGTGATAACATCGAGGATTGGCGTGGTGTCGGTCAAGCTCATCCCCTGGCTGGAATGGCATTCATTGTATTCTTTCTCTCGCTGGGAGGTCTCCCGCCAACCGCCGGTTTTGTTGGAAAACTTTTTCTCTTCGGTACTGCGATCCAGAACGAGTATTACTGGTTGGCGGTCATCGGAATATTGTCGAGTGCGGTATCCGTCTACTACTATTTCCGGGTGGTAATGGTGATGTACATGGAGCCGCGAGGTGCGAACCAGCCAGCCGTTGAGTTTTCCTTGGCGCCCTCACTCTATGTCGCACTGGCAGTTCTGGTGCTGGCGACGCTTTATCTGGGGCTCTTCCCTGGCAGCATTATCGAAGCGGCAAAAGGCTCGGTCGCTAGCTTAATCTAAAGCAATACTTTCCTCCAGGCGACACATTATTTCATTTTTTTGACGAAATTCTTCCATGTTTCCCCCTAATCGGCCTCAGAATTCACCCACATTGTTGAGACATTAAGGGAATTATGCCTAATTTGTGTTGTACTTTTGACACATTTATTTTACGGTATTTCACGTTTAATTGACAATATGTCTCTGATATTAAGTATATAGACGATTTATCGTAGAAATATCATCAACAAATAGTAGGAATTATTTTTTCACCTATGGTCTTTACATGAGGTCATATAATTAAAGCATTGTTTTTAAATGATAAGTATAAAATTATATCGAAATTAATGAATGTATCGAACGTATGGTATGTGGTATGCATAAGATTTATATGTCAATTTACACTCTTTAGTGACGATAAGGAAACTGAGGCTAATTTGCTTCAGCATTAAAAAGTTAAACAGGAGACACAAATATAAGCTCATCAAAGACTCTTCAATAGCTGCATGAAGAGTCATTCTTCCCGGTGGCTGACCGATGGATCCCCGGAGGCCAGTGCACTGTTTTCCCACCTGGATAGTCTATTCAGCGCGAGTTGGATAGGCACCTACCGAATATGGGGCACGTCTTTATGGCGTGCCCTCTTTTCTTTCTAGAAGTTCTTTTCGTTGAATGCGATAGTGCGAATTATCGGGATGGCATCGATGAGGCGGGAAACCTGGTAGTCGGATTTTGGACCGATTTGTTGTGTAAGGTGAATCGTCGTCATGCGCGCATCCCCTGCCGCGAGCATATCGAGCTTACCGTCGCCGATGAAGATACAGTTTTCCGGTGGGACGTCGATAGCCTCCGCGCCGAGAATGACATGGCGCGGGTTGGGCTTCCAGATGCCGACGTCGCGGGTAATGATGGTCTCGAAAGTAAGATCAATGCGCTTGAGCATAACGGTGATATGGCGCATGGCATTGTTGGTGACGATCCCCA
>Ga0114993_10007396_pt1 | contig 10159 bp, 10 predicted proteins | sample ArcticOcean_MG_C_FD_87042 | JGI IMG/M metagenome (GOLD analysis project Ga0114993, IMG submission 87042) | Marine microbial communities from western Arctic Ocean - ArcticOcean_MG_CB2_150 | ecosystem: Environmental > Aquatic > Marine > Oceanic | place: Arctic Ocean: Canada Basin | collected...
AATGGTTGGTGAGATTGGTGGAAATGCCGAAGAAGAGGCTGCGGAGTATATTAAGTCAAATATTTCTAAACCTGTTATTTCATACATTGCTGGACTTACTGCCCCTAAAGGAAAAAGAATGGGCCATGCAGGCGCAGTAATAAGTGGCGGGTCTGGTGATGCCAAAAGTAAAATTCAAGCACTAGAAAATGCGGGAGTAAGTGTTGCACCTACACCAGCATTAATGGGTCAAACTTTGCTTGAGGCTCTCTAAAAAACAATGCATTCTCTTTCAGTCAATTAAATGCACGTGATTAGAAGCAGTAGATTTGCAGTTTCAGTAATTTTTGCTATTAATGGTGTTGTATTTGGGACATGGGCATCTCGAATTCCAGAAATTTCAGATTTTCATAACTTATCACCTGCTGCTTTAGGTTTATTAATATTTCTACTAGGTTTATCAGCTGTCGTCGCATTCTCAGTCTTTGGGAGAGCTGCAGATCGTTATGGAGCGTCAACTGTAACAAAAAGAACCACTTGTCTATTAATACCTCTTACTCTTATCTTTATAGCTTTTGCAAACTCAATATGGATGCTTGTAGCAGCTATCATTTTCTTTGGAGCAATTCATGGAGGTGATGACGTAGCCATGAATGCCTGGGCTGCGGAAGTTGAGCGTAAAAATAATCGCCCATTAATGTCGTCTTTTCACGCAATGTGGAGCTTGGGCGCTGGCCTTGGTGCAGGTGCAGGAGTATTAACTGCTTACTATAACCTTGGAATGCCAATACATTTTACAATCACTTCAATTATAATTTTTTTAGTTATGCTGAGTGTTGTAACTATCCCTTTCAACTCTGAAAAGAAAGAAAAAGACAGCAAAGCTCCATTTATTTCTATGCCAAAAGGAGCCTTGCTTCCTGTTGCCTTCATTACTTTTTTTGCCTCATTAGGAGAGGGTATGGTCGCAGATTGGAGCGCTATTTTTCTTAGAAGTGTCACAGATCTTTCAAATGGTGGTGCGGCTATAGGGTTTACGGTTTTTTCTGTTTGTATGTTTGCAATGAGACTTATGGGTGACAAAATTGCATTAAAGTTTGGCGCTTCTGAGACAGCGCGTTATTCTGGACTAGTTGCTTTAGCAGGCTCTTTAATTGTATTAACATTTGAGTCACTCGTGCCATTAATGATTGGCTTTGGTCTTATAGGACTAGGTATTGCTGTTATCATCCCCCTAGCTTTTTCTCGCGCCGGTAAAGATAAAGAAATATCTCAGGGAACTGCAATTGCAAGTATTGCAACCCTTGGATATGGAGGAATGTTACTTGGCCCATTATTTGTAGGCCTTATTGCTGAGATAACTTCAATTAAAACAGGCTTTTTACTCTTACCAATCTTAGCTTTCTTAATTTTTCTGCTTTCAAAACATCTTTCTATTAAATCACTCTGATTTTTTCTCCAAAAACATTGCGTCGCCATAGCTAAAAAAACGATATTGCTCCTTAATTGCATGGCGGTAAGTCTCAAACATTTCCTTATAGCCAATAAAAGCACTAACCAACATTAAGAGTGAAGATTTTGGTAAATGAAAATTTGTAATCATAGCGTCTACTATTTGAAACTTAAATCCTGGATAGATAAAAATGTCTGTATCTCCCTTTTGGCTTTTTAACTTCCCATTGACTGTAGCGGACTCTAACGTTCTAACCGCTGTAGTACCTACAGCAATTATTCTCCCACCAAGCTCCTTTGCTTGCTCTATCTTATCTATTGTTTCAGTAGAAATTTCATAGTACTCACTGTGCATTTTATGACTCTCAATATCCTCAACTTTAACAGGCTGAAAAGTTCCTGCTCCAATATGTAGCGTTACAAATGTATGATTGATGCCTTGATTTTCTAGGCTAGATAACAACATCTCATCAAAATGAAGTCCTGCAGTAGGTGCTGCAACTGCACCATCATTTTTTGCATACACTGTCTGATATCGACTCTGATCTTCTTTAGAGTCATCTCTATTAATATATGGTGGTAAAGGGATATGTCCAATTTTATTAAGTATGTTTAGAATAGAATCAGACTCAAAGTCCACCTTATAAATACCATCATTTTTACCGCATATCTTGAAGCGGCTTTTATTTTCAAGGACTATATAACTTCCAATTTTTGGAGATCTACTTGACTTAATCATTACTAATGCTTCATGGTCATTAATCAATCGCTCAACTAGAACCTCAACCTTACCTCCAGAATCTTTATGCCCAAATAATCGAGCAGGTATAACTTTTGTATCATTGAGAACTAATAAGTCATGTGGTTTGAGAAAATCACCTAATTGAGAAAAAGTAGAATCAACTAATATATCTTTTAAGACCAGTAGCCGTGAATCAGTCCTACTTAAACTAGGGTATTGGGCGATTAAAGACTTTGGCAAGTCAAAATCAAAATCACTTAACTTCATTATTTACCTTCGAGGCATTAACTCGGCGCATTGCTGCATCAATTTTTTCTTTCTGAACCTTATCTTTTGACATTTTTTCTTTCAAAGCAATCATCCTTGCCTCCAGCAGATCTGACCTTTCTTGTTTGTTTCTTTCTAGGCGCATTTCACGAAACTCAAACCTTCCTTTAGCTGTCTCTCTTTGTTTTTTTTCTTGAGTTTGTTTTTTATACAATTCTTCATAAAATTGGTAATAATTAATAAAAGGGATTGTATTAGCTGGCTTAACTTCAATCATATCAATACAATCTACTGGACAAACTGGTAGGCATAAATCACAGCCTGTGCACTCTTTAGCAATAACCTGGGTCATTACTTTCGATGACCCTACAAAGGCATCCACTGGACAAGCCTTAATACATAAAGTGCAGCCAATACAGACTTTTTCATCAACTAAAGCAATTCGTTTTGGCTTGGTTTCGCCATGCTCTTCATTTAAAAGAAGAGTATCAACACCTAGAAGCTCTGCTAAAGCATCAACTCCTTCTTGTCCACCTGGTGGGCATTGGTTGATTTCAGCATCACCATTTGCTATAGCCTCAGCGTATGGTCTGCATCCTTGAAAGTCGCATTGATTACACTGGGTTTGAGGCAAGATAGCGTCAATTTGATCAACTAACGGCCTTCCCTTTACTTTAGAAGCATAACCCATGCCAGTTAGGATTAAAAAATTCTCATTCATATCGCTGGTGATTTTAAACTAAATATAGTTTATAGTCTTTGCTCACTATGAAAGTTACGCTTGAAAAAAAGGAAATTTGAAAGACTTATGCAGTATATATTTTTTGCTTTCGTAACAACATTTTAAATACAAAAATTTTACTTCAAGACTGGTATTCCTATTGGGCCCAATAAAGGGTGGACTTAAGATTCAACAAAAGCACGTTCAATAACAAAGTGGCCAGGCTCGACATTACGAGCTTCTATGAAACCCTTAGACTCAAGCATATCTACTAACTCCTTTAGCATACTAGGGCTTCCACAAATCATAAAACGATCGTCTACTAAATTGGGCTGAGGTTGCTTCAAATCTAAAAACAACTTACCGCAACTCATCAGGGTAGTAAGGCGACCATTATTTTTAAAGGGTTCACGGGTCACTGTAGGATAATAGACTAGCTTCTCTTTAACTATTTCTCCAATATATTCATCATTTGGCAAAACATTTTCAATGTAATCAGAGTAGGCCAGTTCAGAAACCTCACGCACTCCATGAGCCAAGATAATTCTGTCGAATTGATCGTAAATTTCTGGATCTTTAATGATGCTCATAAACGGCGCTAAACCCGTTCCAGTACAAAGTAAGTAAAGGTAGCGTCCAGGAAGCATATTGTCTGGAATTAAGGTTCCTGTGGACTTCTTGCCCACGAGCACTTCATCACCTACAGCGAGGTTTTGCAGCTTGGAGGTAAGAGCACCATCTTGCACTTTAATACTATAGAACTCAAGCTCATTCTCATAATTAGCACTAGCTATACTATAGGCACGCATCAATGGCTTACCATCAGAAGGAAGGCCAATCATAGTAAAGTGGCCATTTTTGAAACGATAGCCTGGGTCACGAGTAGTACGAAAGCTAAATAATGTGTCATTCCAGTGGTGAACATGAGTCACTCTTTCAGTTATTAATGTCGACATACATTCTCTCTTTGACTTATTAATTTCATAGCTTTTTTGTATATAAAATTTGGGTAAATTATACTATTAATCTAGTACTTTTGCTGAAGCCCTGAATTGTTTGCAGCCTCTTGATAACAAATACTAAACCCATTGGCATAATCTTCTTCATTCAATCCTATATAAGAATCAAGTAATATATAGCTAGTAACTCCAGACCTGATCATGAATTGCAATTGATCTAAGTGGGCATTAATGCCAATAATTTCGCCTGAAAACTGCCATCTCTTGCTTAATAAATAAGCCTGAGAATAGCCCCTACCATCATCAAAATTATTGAAATCAAGAGCAATTAACGCTATAAAGTCAAGATGACCTTTGATTAAAGAAACGTCATCCGAAGGACCAATAATAACTCCCACAGAGAGCTTTGATAGCTTATCAATATTTTCAACCCATTCTTGAAACGAAACAAGATTAACACTTTCATAATCTTTATTTAGTATGCTTTCTATTTGAAGAATTTCACTCATATACTTTCTCCTTAAATGGAGTAATACCGATTCTTTTAAAGACATCAGTAAATCTCTCTTGATTTTGGCGATGTTCTAGGTATACATTAACAACAGTTTCTACAGCATCTACAATATTTTCACCACTTACAGATGGCCCTAATTTCTTTCCAATAACAGTTTGATGAAGTGTCTCTCCTGCTAAAGTTATTTGATAATACTCTTCACCATTTTTTTGCATACCTAATAAGCCAATATCAGCTACATGGTGATGGGCGCAAGAGTTTTCACATCCAGAGATATTAATATTTAAATCACCAATATCAAGTAGCTTTTTCATATCATTAAAACGTTCCTGAACTCTAGTGGCTATTGGTATCGAAACAGCCTTGGCTAAATCACAATAATCTCTGCCAGGGCAGGCTACTATCTGAGCTAGGGTGCCTTGATGCGGACTAGCTAAACCATATTTTTCAAGAGACTGCCATAAATTAAAAATTTGGTCTTTTCTGACATATGGAAAAACTATAGTTTGTCTTTTGGTTGTTCTAAGCTCACCTACACTATATTTTTCAGCCAAGTCTGCAAGTATTCTCATCTGCTCGGAGGTCGCATCGCCAGGGGCTGCGCCTAACTTCGTAAGCGATATATTGACAATACTGAAGCCATTAATTTTGTGGCTGCGAACATTATTTTTCTTCCAAATACTGTAATTAAAGTCAACTTTTTCTTCAAAACTACCTAAATCTATTTGCTTAATTGGTAAAGAAAAATCTTTTTTTAGTTGTTCTAATTCAACTAGATTTAATTTTAACTTTGAATCGTTTTTAGTTTGCTGCCAATCTTCATCAACTAATCGAGAAAACTCCTCTGCGCCTAGTTCACGCACTAAGAACTTTATTCGTAATTTCTTCTGATGATCACGACGGCCTTTTAAATTGTAAACTCTCATGGTAGATTCAAGATAACTAAGAATATCTTCAACTTCAATAAATGATGCAGTTTCAGCTGCAATCATAGCTGCTGCCCCAAGCCCACCACCAACAAAAACACTAAAGCCCAATTGGCCTTGACTATTTCTAATAAGCCTTAAACCAAGATCATGAATTCTTAATGCGGTTTCGTCTAGTTTTGCTCCATTTATAGCAATTTTAAATTTCCCAGGTAGCCATGAAAATTCTGGATGAAGGTTGAACCAGCGTCGTATTAATTCACAGTAAGGTCTTGCGTCCTCAATTTCACCCTCTGTTAAACCTGATAAAGGATCAGCTGTTATATTCCTTGTAGCCTTTCCACTAGTCTGTATTGCATGAAGGCCCTCATCTGATAGATCACGAAGCAAATTAGCAATCTCAGGAAGCTCTATCCAATTAAATTGAATATTTTGTCGAGTTGTAAAATGTCCGAAACCTCTATCATATTTGTCTGCAACATTAGCAAGTGACCTTAGCTGAGGGGAGCTAAGAGTTCCATATGGAATAGCTACTCTTAACATATGGGCATGAAGCTCCATATAAAGCCCATTTCTAAGCCTAAGACTTCTAAATTTGGCATCGTCTAACTCGCCAGCCAAATGGCGTTTTAACTGTTTCTCGAATTGATCGACTCGCTCAACTAAAAAATTACTATCTTCGGCGTTATATTGATACATTTTTTTTAAATTATTAAAACTATTGGCCAAATTATAGTAATATATTCTATATTCTTATTTTTTTATTAGTAATATAGAATAATATTCTTATTAATTATTATTACATAGAATAATATTATAAATAAATACAATATTAGGTGAAATTATGGACGCTATTGACATTAAATTATTAGAGCTTCTCCAGCACAATGCAGAACTAACCATCCAAGAGCTTTCAAAAGAAGTTCACTTATCTACTACTCCATGCTGGAAAAGAATCAATCAACTTAAAAGTAATGGTTATATAAATAAAACAGTCTCACTTGTTGATAGAAAAAGAGTCGGAGCAAAGGTAACTGCAATGGTATCTATTAAAGTAAATAATCACAATCAAGAGAGAATTAGTATTTTTGCTAAAACTATTCAAGATATACCTGAAGTTATTGAGTGCTACCGTATGAGTGGTGAAACAGATTATCTTCTTAAAGTTGTTGTTAGTGACATCGAAAGCTATGATATTTTCTACAAAAATTTAATCGAAAAGGTTCAATTTCTTAAAGTTACTTCAAATTTTGCCATCGAAGAAATTAAAAGTACTACTGAAATTCCACTAACTAAATTAGAGCAACAAGCCAAAAAATAGCCTATAGGACAAATACTTTTAGAAGTCCAATAATACAAACTAGTAAAAGTGCGCTGCCCATCCAGCGTTTAAATAATGTATCGTTGTCCACAATTTGATCGTGAATCTTGAGTCCAATATAATGGCCTAATCCTGCAACTGGAATTAGTAATAATGAAAACTGCCAATCGATATACACTTTAGCTAATAAGAATGCAGACATTTTGATCGAGACTAATATAAACCAAAGTACAAAGAGTGTATTTCTTAGTTTTTTTGCCTCAATATTTTGTGTATAAATAGCAACTAGTAGAGCGCCACCATTCAATGAAGTGCCTGAGATGTAACCTGCTAAAATTAATAATACTCGGTTCACCCAATTCTTTTGTGAAGCAATTTGACTGTTTAGTATCCAAGTAATTGCATAAAAACTTGTTATAGAATATACAATCACCGTCATCACTATGGGTGGCAAACTTAGTAACCCAATTACTCCTATAATCTTTGCTGGAAGTATCCAAGGAAGAGATTTTTTTAAGTACACCCAATCTACCTGTTTCAAAGAATTTGAAAGAGTTATGCTTGAGAAAAATAATAAATGAATTCCGATGATTGGGAGCCAGTCAATTGGAGAACCGCCAACGAGCATTAGAATTGGAAGTCCAATTACTGCACCACCAAACCCTAGCCCTGTTCTCACAAAACCAATCCAGGTAAATATCAGCGCAATTATTGTAATTTCTACAGATGTAAAACTCATAATATTAAGGACAATTACAACATGTAACTACAATGTAATTACTTAGCTTTAATCACATCTACTAAGTAGTTTGCAGATTCAGTAGCTAACTCTAAATCATCACATTCAACCATTACTCGAACCAATGCCTCTGTTCCTGATTTTCTGATAAGAATTCGCCCCTTGTCTGATAGCTTAGACTCGATCAAGCTAATTGCATCAACTAAATTAGCGTTATTTTTTAAATCTACATCAGTTTCAGTTTTAATATTTAAAAGAACCTGGGGGTACTTGGTCATCTTACTCTTGAGATCATAGAGGTTTGATTGTGACTTAGAAATAGTTTCTAATACCTGCAAAGCAGCTACTATTGCATCGCCTGAAGTTGACTTATTAAGGCAGATAATATGTCCAGAGCCCTCACCACCAAGAATTGCATTATTAGTTATTAACTCATCCATAACATGCCTATCGCCCACATCTGCTTCAATAAAATTGATTCCAAGCTCTAAAAGAGCGTTTCGCATACCTAAATTAGTCATTCTTGTTCCAACCACTGTATTGGATTTAAGCTCACCATTTTTTTTCCAGGCACTAGCAATGATATAAACAAGCTCATCGCCATCTACCTTTTCACCTAGATGATCAACCATTATTAACCTATCTCCATCACCATCAAAAGCAATTCCAAGATCTGCTTTTTGCTTTAAAACTTCTTGTTGGAGTTGTTTTGTATCTGTCGCTCCACAATTTCGATTAATGTTATATCCATCAGGATTATTATTAATCATTATGGTTGAAGCGCCTAATTCTTTAAATACATCTTCAGCAATATGATAAGTTGCGCCATTGGCACAGTCTATTATAATTTTTAGATTTGATAAATCACATTTTTTATCAAATGTTGATTTACAAAACTCAATATATCTACCTAGTGCTTGGCCATATCTCTTTGCTTTGCCAATTGATGCTGAATTTACACTAACCATTGGCATTGCAATTTTCTCTTCTATTGCTTTTTGCACTTTATTACTAAACTTTACGCCTTTGCTTGAGAAGAATTTGACGCCATTATCTTGGTAAGGGTTATGAGATGCGCTTATGACAACTCCCGCTGAAGCTCCAAATGCTTGGGTCAGATAAGCAATTGCTGGTGAAGGCATAGGTCCAAGCATACCCACATTAACGCCTGCTGATAAAAAACCAGCTTCAAGTGCAGATTCAAATAAGTATCCTGAAACCCTTGTATCTTTTCCAATAATTACACTTGCAGTACCACTCTCAGTTTCACGCAAAACTGACCCTACAGCCCAACCAACTTTTAGCAAAAAATCTGCAGTTATAGGGGCTACTCCAACCTCTCCTCTAATTCCATCAGTGCCAAAAAAATTATTCAAAACTACTCCCTAAAATTTTGTATTTGTTCCCAGACAGTGAGCGCATCCTTTGTCTCTGAAACATCATGAACTCTAATAATATCAGCACCATTCTCAGCTGCAATTAACGCAGCAGTAACGCTTCCAATGAGTCTCGAGTCAACATCTTTATCCCCTAATAAGGCTCCAATCATTGATTTTCTTGAGAGTCCGGCTAGAATTGAAACTCCAAAATCATGAAACTCAGAAAGATTCTTCAGTAAGGCTATATTATGACCTAAGTTCTTACCAAAGCCAAACCCTGGGTCAATTGTAATAGAGCTTAGCTGAATACCTGCACTTTCACATGCCGCAATTCGCTCATGAAAAAATTCTTTAACATCATCGACAACATTATCATACGTTGGGTTAGCTTGCATTGTCCTTGGGTTGCCTTGCATATGCATTAAACAGACGTCGGCTCCTAACTCAGCTGCCATTTGAAGGGCGCCATCCGACCTCAGTGCATTAACATCATTAATGATACTTGCACCTGCTGCAAAAGCCTCCTTCATAACAATAGGTTTAGAGGTATCAATTGATATTGGAACATCTATACTGCCACTCAAAGCTTCAATTACAGGTATAACTCGTTTTAATTCGTCATCAGAAGAAACTTCAGGAGCACCTGGCCTTGTTGACTCACCACCAATATCGATAATTCCTGCACCTTCTGCAACCATTAATTGGGCCTGAGTAACCGCGCTAATTGAATCTAAGAACAAGCCTCCATCGGAAAAGGAGTCAGGCGTAATATTTAAAACGCCCATGATGATTGGTTGATTTACCATCATCAAACTCTTCAGTTATGCAAACTGCTCTGTACTTCCGTCAGCCTGTGGCTTCTTATCTGAAGATGGTTTTGCGCTCTCAGCTTCTCCACTTCCAGTGCCAAGCTCAGACGAAGCCTCCTCTGAATCTATTACTTCGGACGGCTCTCGCATTGGAATTCTCGCCATTAAGTCATCGATCTGATTAGTGTCAATTGTTTCAAATTCAACTAACGCTGCAGCCATTGCGTCCAATATATCCCTGTTATCTTCAAGAATTTTGTAGGCTAATGAGTAATTAGTATCTATTATTTTTCGTATCTCACTATCTACCTTAGTAAAAGTTTCATCTGAAATATGCTTATGTTTTGTGAC
>Ga0114993_10007399_pt1 | contig 10157 bp, 9 predicted proteins | sample ArcticOcean_MG_C_FD_87042 | JGI IMG/M metagenome (GOLD analysis project Ga0114993, IMG submission 87042) | Marine microbial communities from western Arctic Ocean - ArcticOcean_MG_CB2_150 | ecosystem: Environmental > Aquatic > Marine > Oceanic | place: Arctic Ocean: Canada Basin | collected...
AAAAAAAATTATATAAAGATTAAAAAAAAATATAAAAAAAGAGAAAAAAAAATTGAGCAAAAAAAAAAGAACTGTAATTTGGTGTTAGGAACGGTCCAATTAGGAAAAAGATATTACTCAAATCAACCAATTACACAAAAAAGAGCTAATAAAATTCTTCAATTGGCAAATAAAAGAGGCATCAATTTTCTTGATACAGCTTACGATTATGGAAATGCTGAAAAATTTATTGGCAATTTTAGTTTAAAAGATAAGATTTTTTTTTCTATAAGCACAAAGCTTAAGAAATTTAAAAAAAGTTTTAAAAAAAGAAAAATTAAATATGAAATTAACAAAAGTATTTTTACAAGTCTTAAAAACTTGAGAACTTATAATTTAGATACATTTTTAATTCATGACTCAAATATTTTATTTAATTCTAAATTTACATACAAGCACATAATAAAATTTATTGATTGTGGTATTATTAAAAATTTTGGGGTTTCAATCTATACCCCAAATGAATTTTATAAGTTAAAAAAATATAAAAAAATAAATTGTGTGCAACTGCCTTTTAATATTTTAGATTACAAGTGGAAAAGAATATTAAGTACTAGAAATAAAAAATTTAAAATATTTATTAGGAGTATATTCCTTAGAGGGAATTTAAAACAAAAAAATATTAAATTCCCAAGTTATAAGCCAAGCTATAAAAAATTAGTCTACGATCTTAATATTTTAGTTAAAAAATTTAATAAAAAAAATTTAATAGATATGTCAATAGCCTACGTGAAGTCTTTCAAGGGAATAAATTTTTATATACTAGGAGCCCAGAATCAACTAAACTTAATAAGTAGTCTTAATTATTTTAAAACAAAATCACTTAAAGAGAGTGAAAAAAACACCATTATTCGAACTGTAAAAAAATATTTTAACGCTGAAGATGCTGATCTAAGAAGATGGAACTAATTATCAATTTAGAATAAAATAAAACAATGATTATTATAAATAAACTATTTAATTTAAAAGGAAGAACCTCAATTATTACTGGAGCTAGTGGATTTTTGGCTGAAAAAATCTCTTTTATTTTGGCAGACCTAGGAAGTGACTTAATTCTTATTACAAGAAATAATAAATTTATAAATAATTACGATACAATAATTAAAAAAAAATATCCAAAAATAAAAATTAGGAAAATAAATTGTGATCTCTCTAAAGAGAAACAAAGAAAAGAATTAATTAAAAAACTCAATCATCAAAAAATTAATATTCTTATTAATAACGCTACATTTAAAGACAATAATCTTGTTGATTATGCCTCAAATTTTAAAACCCAAAGTATAAAAAAATGGAGAGATTCGTTAGAAGTAAATTTAACTGCAGTTTTTCATTTATCGCAAGGACTTAGTAACAATCTTATTAAATCTGGCAATGGATCAATCATAAATGTATCGTCAATTTATGGTTTGTATTCCCCAGATTGGAGTATTTATAAAGGTTCGAAATTAGGAAATTCCTCTGCATATGCTTCTGCTAAGGCAGGAGTGATACAACTTACAAAATGGTTATCTAGCACACTCTCTCCAAAAGTACGGGTAAATTGCATTTCACCTGGTGGGATAATTAGGAGTCAGCCAAAAAAATTTATTAGGGCTTATACTAAAAAAACATCCTTGAAAAGAATGGCTAAGGAGGATGATTTAATGGGTGCTTTTGCATACTTAGCAAGTGACGCTTCAAGCTATGTAACGGGCCAAAACATCATTATAGACGGTGGCTGGGGAAATTAAATGGATGTTTTAAAATTTAAGATTGGAAAAAAATTAATTAGCAATAAATCTAAAACTTATTTTATTGCTGATATTGCCGCAAATCACGATGGAAACCTTAATAGAGCTTTAAAATTAATTAAATTAGCTGCAAAAGCAGGTGCAGATGCTGCTAAATTTCAGCATTTTAAAGCTGAAACTATAGTAAGTGACAAGGGTTTTAAAAATTTAGGTAAAAAAATTTCTCACCAATCAAAGTGGAAAAAAAGTGTATTTAAAGTTTATAAAGAAGCTTCAATAAATTTTAATTGGACAAAAATTCTAAAAGCTCAATGTAAAAAATACAAAATAGAATTTATGACAGCCCCTTATGATTTAGAATATGTAGATAGAGTAAATAAGTTTATAGCTGCCTATAAGATTGGATCAGGAGATATTACTTGGATTGAAATTATAAAAAAAATAGCGAAGAAAAAAAAGCCAGTAATTATTGCGACTGGTGCTTCAAATTTAACAGATGTTATTAGGGCAGTAAAAACAATTTTGAAATTCAATAAAAAATTAATTTTAATGCAATGTAATACAAACTATACAGCAGAGGATATCAACACAAACCATTTAAATTTAAATGTTTTAAATGAATATAAAAAAATTTTTGGCAATAAAGTTATTCTTGGATTAAGTGATCATACTTATGGGAATAATTCAGTTTTAGGCTCAGTTGCACTTGGTGCAAGAGTTGTTGAAAAGCATTTTACTGATGATAATTCTAGATCTGGACCAGACCATTTATTTTCTATGAACCCTCAAACTTGGAAAAATATGGTTAAACAAACTCGAATTTTAGAAAATTCTTTAGGAGATGGTAAAAAGAAAATTGAACCAAATGAACAATCATCTTCAATAGTTCAAAGGCGTGCAATCAGACTTAATAAAAAACTAAAAAAAGGTACAAAAATTGAAGAAAAATTTTTAGTTTATTTAAGACCTTGTCCCAAAAATGGATTGAGTCCTTACGAAAAAAATAAAATTTTAGGAAAAAAATTAATTAGAGATTTAGAAGAAGAGGATATTGTTAATTGCCAGAACACGATATAGTAATTTTAATTCCGTGCTATAATGAAGAAAAAACAGTTTTACATGTTAATAAAATTGCAAAAAAATTTGCTGAAGTTCTTGTTATCGACGACGCATCAACAGACAATACAAAAAAAATCTTAAAAAAAAATAGAATAAAGTTTTTTTCTAACTCTGTTAACCAAGGCTACGAAAAAAGTTTAATAGATGGTTTTAAATTCATTTTAAAAAATTTTAAAAAAAAAAAATATATACTCACCCTCGATGCAGATGCAGAATTTCAGGCTGACGGTATTTCAAAATTGATATCCTTGATAAAAAAAAAAAACTTAGATTTAGTAATTGGCCAAAGATCAAAATTTAATAGATTTAGCGAAATTTTTCTTAATTACTTTTTTTTTAAAAAATATAAAATCAAAGATCCAATAAGTGGTTTAAAAATTTATAAAATTAAGTTTTTAAAAGAGATAATTAAAGAATTGTCTTTTTCAATGTTTTTAGTAGATATAGTCTGCTTATTTAAAAAAATGAATTTAAAAGTTAAAAATATAGAAGTATCAGTAAAAAAAAGGCTAGACAAACCAAGAGTTGGCAATTATTTAAATTCTAATCTAAAAATACTTAAAATAACTTTTCAAGTAATAACATTTTAAAATTATGGAAAAAATAAAAATTAAATTTGAGGATCAAAGCAAAAATTGGAATATTTGGGAAAATAAAAGTGAGATCGAAAGAAGCATTCAAAGAGTAAAAGGGACTTTACCTGAGATGGAGTGCGCCAAACAATTGAGTCAAATACTTAAAAAAATTTATAATAAGCAAAATACTATTTTAGATTTTGGATGTGCGGCGGGACATTTTTACTATAGTTTAAAAAAAATTAATAAAAATATAAAATATACTGGTTTCGACTCAACTAAATCATACATAAATTTTGCAAAAAGATATTTTGCTAAAGAAAAAAATGTTAATTTTGATAAACAAAATATTTTTTATCCCTCAAAAAAATATATTAATAAATTTGACATTGTTTTCTGTTCCAATGTGCTTCTACACCTTCCATCTATTGATCTACCATTAAAAAATTTAATATCTTGTTCTAAGAAATACTGCATTATTAGAACTTTGGTGAGCGATAATACGCATTTAAGTAAATTTTATCATACTGATAAAACAAACAAGAATAATGTTTTAGATTCTTTTCAATTTCAAAATACGTATAGTTATAATTTAATAAGAAAGAAAATTAAAAAAATTGGAAACTATAAAGTAAGTTTTGTAAAAGATAAATTTAATGGACATCAGATTAATAAAGAATATAAAAAATATAATAAAAAATATCCAGGTTTAACTAAATTTATACAAAACATTCAAATTTCAGGCAGTAAAGTATTTGAGTGGAAGTGGATTATCATAAAAAAATAAGAATATAAATTTTCTAAAATTAATGAAAAATATTATTAAATTAATTGAATTACTAAATTCAAAAAACAAAAATAAATTTTTAATTTTAATTTTTTTAATTTCTATTTCTATGATACTGGAAATTTTTTTACTAAAGTTTATATATATATTTTTTAATTATTTTTCTAATCCTGAAATAAACAATGATTCTGAGTTATATAATATTTTGGATTTTATAATGTCAAAATTTAATTTAAATTTTGATTTTTATATTATTTTAATTTTTAGTTTATTTTTTATATATTTACTTAAAACATCAATTAATCTTTTCATTAATTGGAAAAAAGCCAATTTTGTTTTTAAAACTAAAGAGTACCTAAGTAGAAAATTTTTGAATGGCTATTTATTTATGCCAAGGATATTTCATATGAGAACAAACACCGCAGAATTAATAAAAAATGTAACAACTGAAGTTGATAGTGTTATGAGATCTTTGCTAGCAGTTTCTAACATTGTTTTGGAGTCTGTTATAGTTGTGGGAATACTTATTTTTTTAATAATTTTAGATTATAAAATTGCACTTACATGTTTTGCACTTTTCTTTATTTTTTCTATGATAATTAATTTTTTTAATTCAAAGAAATCTATTCATTTAGGAAAGGAAAGAGTCAAAGTAGTTCAAGATAGATTAAAAAATATAATAGAAACTTTAACTGGATCAAAAACTTATGAAATCACTGGCTTAAGAAATAAAGCTATTTTAATTTTTGATGAAAATAATAAAAAATTTGCTAATAACTCAGTAGAGGCATATTTCAGAAATGCAATGCCTAAACCTCTATTTGAGATCTTTACTGTATCTTTTATTACATTCTTCTCAGTTTTTTTGAATATTCAAAGCATGGACCTTAAATTTTTACTCCCAACATTAGCTGTGTTTTTCACCGCTGCATATAAATTGATCCCATCTTTAAGCACCATTTTATCAAATTTACAAGCTTATGAATACAATGTGCAAGCTATAGATAATTTGTCTAGAGATGCCTATAAATTTAATAAAATAGATAATGTTGAAAGTCCAAAGAGTTCTTTTAAAAAAGAAATATTAATAAAAAATATATCTTTCACTTATGATGATGAGCGAACTCCAAATCAAAATTTACTGTTAGAAAATTTGAATTTAGAAATTAAAAAAGGTGAAAAAATTGGAATTATTGGTGATAGTGGCTCTGGAAAAAGTACATTTTTAGATATTTTAATGGGCCTACTTCCTGCTGTTAAAGGTGAAATTCTTATAGACGGAAAAAATATAAAAAATAATTTATCAGGATGGCAGAAAAATATAGGCTGCGTTCCTCAAGATGTTTTCATTTTAGATGATAGTTTGAAAAAAAATATTGCATTTGGTTTAGAGGAAAATGCAATTAACAGTAAAAAAATAAATCAAGCTCTAGAGGAATCGGGATTAAGTGAGTTTGCAAGAAAACTGCCATTGGATGTTGAAACAATGATAGGTGAGAGAGGGGATAGAATTTCTGGTGGTCAAAAACAAAGAGTTGGTATTGCTAGAGCATTATATCTTGAGCCGGAGATTTTAGTTCTAGATGAATCAACGAGTGCGCTTGATGAAAAAACAGAAAATAGTATTGTAAAAGAGATATATGATAAAAATAAATCTAAAACTATTATTTTTGTTTCACATAACTTAAAAAATTTAATTTACTGTGATAATGTTTTTAAAATTGAAAACAAAACTCTAAAAAAAGTAGATATTAACAAGAAATAAAAATGTTAAAAAAGAAAATATTAAAATTTGGTAAATCATTTAAAGATGTAGATAAAATTAAATCTAATTTCTTTTTTGAAAATAATTTACTTATAAAAAAACAGAATAAGATAAATAGACTATATCTTTCCCAGCCAAAAAGAAAAAAATGCAAAGCATGTAACCAAAATTTGAAAGGAAATTCTTTTATCAATCACAATATTAAATATATTGAGTGTAAAAAATGCACGCACATAAATGGCGTATACCAAGACACACAAAAATTTGCTGATAAAATTTATATTGACGAGAAAGCAAATTACTCTCAAGGCTATAAAGAAAAAAACATTAAACAATATACTTTACGTCAAAAAAAAATTTATGATCCTAAAGCTGATTTTTTAAAACAAAATTTTAAAAATCATAAAACAATTAAAGTTTTAGATATTGGGGCTGGTTCAGGGTATTTTGTTTCATCATTATTAGACAAAAATTTTAAGAATGTAGAGGGTCTAGAAGTTTCAAAAAATCAAATTTCATTTGGTAAAAATATTTTTAAAGCAACTAAAAAAGATCATAAAAAGTTGCAGCAGGCCTCTTTTGATAAAATAATTCAAAAGGTAAAAAAAACTGATTTTAGTTGTATTTCATTGATTGGTGTTTTAGAGCATATGGTTGATATGTCGACAGTAATGCAAGTAATAAAAAAAAATAAGAAAATAAAATTTTTGTATGTTTTGGTGCCTATGTCATCGCTTATTTGTATTGTTGAAAATTTATTTCCCAATATCTTTAATAGACATTTAGGCGGTGGTCATACACATTTATTTTCTGAAAAATCTTTGAAAATGTTTATGAGTAAATATGATTTTGTTGAGCATTCTTCTTGGTGGTTTGGCACAGATATTCATGATCTTTATAGATCTATAATCATAGATACTAATAAAAAAAAATTTTATCCTTTAAATAATATTGCTTATTTAATAAAAGAGGTGATAGATAATATGCAATTTCAACTTGATAAAAAAAAACTATCGTCCGAAGTGCATATGTTACTCAAAAGAAGATGATATTTTCAAATTAATTTTTAAAAAATGAATAATAATAAAAAAATTCCAGTTTTTGACATTGCTTTAGGGAAAAAAGAGAAAGAGTACATCAAAGATTGTGTTGATACATCTTTTATAGGACAAGGGCCTTATGTTAAAAAACTTGAAGAAAAGTTTAGTGCGTTTGTAGATTGTAAATATGGCATAACTACAACTAGCGGAACTACTGCCTTACATTTAGCTTGTGCAGCTTTGGGTATAAAAAAAGATGATCAAGTTTTAGTTTCATCGAGCACAAATATGGCTTGTCCATTTGCAATTGATTATTGTGGGGCAATTCCAATACCAATTGATATTGAAAAAGACACTTGGCAAATAGACGTTTCTAAAATTGAAGATAAAATAAACGATAAAACAAAAGCTATAATGGTTGTGCACTTATTTGGCCATCCGGTAGATATGGATCCAGTAATTAGGATAGCAAAAAAATATAATCTCAAAATAATTGAAGATTGTGCAGAAGCCCATGGAGTAGAATATAAAGGTAAAAAAGTAGGCTCAATAGGAGATATTGGTGCATTTAGTTTTTTTGCAAACAAAACTATAACTTGTGGTGAGGGTGGAATGGTTGTGACTAACTCGCCTCAAATTGCAGAGAAAGCTAAAAGTTTAAAAAATTTAGCATATGGCAAAGTAAATAAATTTATGCATGAGGATATAGGTTTTAATTATAGGTTACCAAATATAAGTGCTGCATTAGGACTTGGACAATTTGAAAATATAGATAATGTATTTAAAGAAAAAGAGAGAATTTATAATAGGTATAAAAAAAACTTAGGAAATATAAAAGGCATCAATATTCCAGCAATTAGAGAGTGGGCTACGAAATATATAATGTGGGTTTTTAATTTATACTTAGATGATAATTTTCCAATAACAAGAGATGAATTAACAAAAAAGTTAAAAGAAAAAAAAATAGACACAAGAGATGCTTTTGTTCCAATTAATCAACAAAAAATCTTGATAGATAAATATAAACTATTTAATGAAAATGATTGCCCTAACGCAAATTATATAATGGATAATGGTTTTTATTTACCTTCAGGTAATACGATTACAAACGAAGAAATTGATTATGTTTGTGAAGAAATTAAAAAACTTTCTCTATAAAAATCATAAATGAACTACGAAGATTATAAGCAATTTGTCATAAATTATAAAACTTTTAACTGGGAAAGCCGTGATTATGGTGGAAGTGATTTTAGAGACACTATGAAGTTTAAACATAGTTTTCTAATGAGCTTTATTAGGTTCTATAAAGTAAACAAATATTTGGAAACTCTCATTAATGAGAAAAATATAAATAATCCAAAAATAGTTGATGTGGGGGCATACCCAGGCAATATGGTTGTATTAAGTAAAAAAATTTTTAAAGATATATCTAAATATTGTGCGATAGGACTTGATTTAGATAAAGAATTTATTGAAAAAATGAAAGAATATGACGTTAAATGTATTAATACAGAGATTGATCCTAACTTTCCTGAACCAAAAGAAAAAGTTGATTGGAATATTAACAATTTTGATATCTGTTATTTATTAGACACAATAGAGCATTTGGTAGACCCAACTTTTTGTTTAGATAAAATTAATATGTCAATGAAAGATAATGGATATTTGTTAATTACAACCGACAACATAACAAATTTTTTGTATATCGCAGATATGATTAGAAAAGGAAAAAGTCCAAACGTACCTCCAGTTTTATCTTCAATGGTTTATAGAGGTAATCACCGCCCTCACCACAAGGAATATAGTAAAGAAGAATTAGTTTTTACTTTAAAAAGATCAGGATTCGAAGTAATAAAGCATGAATTTTTTGATAGAAAGCAAGGTGATTTTTACATTGATAAAGAAAAGAAAATAATTAAGAAACACAAAATAAAAAGAAAAATAAAAAATATAGTTTTTGAGCTTATAAAAAATGTAGGTTTTTTAGTTCCTTACTTTAGAAACCATCATATAATTTTAGCAAAAAAAATTAAAAATATATCTGATGGTATAGAAGAACGGAAAATAACATACACAATTAAGGACTGGCTAGAAATAAGAAAAAATACAATTGGATATTAATATTTTAATCAACATATGAACTTTGCAGTAATTGGATTAGGATCTTTCGGAGTGAAAAGAGCAAAAGCTATTAAAAGCTCAAAAATAGCAAAACTAGTTTGCATTTTTGATCCTGATGAAAATAACGCCAAAAAAGCAGAAAAAGAGTTAAGCGTTCCTATAAAAAGTTATAAGGAAATATTAGAAGATAAACAAATTGATGTAATAAGTATTTGCACTCCAAATAAATATCATAAAGAAATAATCATCGACTCGTTGAAAAATGACAAACATGTTTTTTGTGAAAAACCAATTTCACGAAACTTACAAGAAGCACAAGATATATTTAATGCAACAAAAAATTCCAATAAAATTTTACAAGTTGGATCGAATCATCGTTTTTTTGAAAGTGTTTTGTTTGCAAAAAAATTAGTTGACGAGGGTGTCATTGGAGATGTTTTAAGTTTTAACGGAAGAATAGGACACAACGGAGAAAGATTAAAAGATAGTTGGTTTTGGAAAAAAGATATTAGCGGTGGAGGAACATTATTAGACAATGGTTGTCATTTATTAGATTTATCTAGGTACTTTATTGGAGACTTTATTTCTGGAACTGGCATAACTTCAAATACATATTGGAAAAATTTAGAAGTAGAAGATTCTGCAAGTGGTGTTTTTAAAACAAAAGAAGGTAAGACAGCATCAATTTTTTGTTCATGGAGACTACTTTCTGGATATTTCTTTTTTGAACTAAATGGCTCAGATGGCTATATAAACGTAGACGGTCGTTTTGATACTCATGGTGGTGACAAAATTTTTTGGTCTACAAAAAAAGATGGAAAAATTTACAATAAGGATTTTAGTCATCTAAAACCAAATTCATATCAATTAGAAATAGATAATTTTGTAAGCAATTTAAAAAACAATAAACATTGCTCGCCAAATGCAAGTGATGCTCTTGAAGTAATGAGAATGATAGATTTTATTTATCAAAATAAATAA